>Ga0247841_10003269_pt1 | contig 30485 bp, 22 predicted proteins | sample LaCruzMarch2015__2_FD_192410 | JGI IMG/M metagenome (GOLD analysis project Ga0247841, IMG submission 192410) | Freshwater microbial communities from meromictic Lake La Cruz, Castile-La Mancha, Spain - LaCruzMarch2015_18m | ecosystem: Environmental > Aquatic > Freshwater > Lake | place: Spain... | reverse complement strand
CACCGGCGGGCGCCGATTGCTCCACCTCCACGCACCCGGCACGCCCGCTTCGCCAGCCCCGCTCGAACTCCTGTCAAACTCACGCAGGCTACCCAGCCACGGAGAAATCAGATGAAACGGCTCTGTTCCCGGACATTGTCACATTATTATTGATCGTGAATGTTTTGGATGATGTGCTCGGGCGGAAGGTTATTGTGCGGTTGACTCCCGTGGCGTATTCCAGATTCAAAATTTGCCGATTGGAAGAGCCATTCAAAGTGGCCGAAGTGGTTCCCGTTCCTTCAATCAAAATGGTATCACCTATACCCGGGATGGTTTGGGCTCCACTTCCGCTCGTTTTTGTAAAAGAAGTGTCAGTCCAGCCGATGCTGGTGCCAGCGTTCATATTAAACACATCGGCCTGCACGGACCCGCTGATCAGGATTGCGAGAGGCAAGGCGATGAAGCGGAGCGTCTTCAGGATTTGGGATGGGATAGAGTTCATGTGGTGCGTGGTTTCTGAAGACACCATACCCACAACAGGAGGCTCTGCAACCCCGGACTAGTGGTATTTTCTTTACGCCACTTTGCCATCCCGGACACCCCTGCGGCTCTTCCCCTCCGCTCATCCCCGGCTGTCCTCACTGCTTGAGCGCTTCGGGGTCGGCGGCAATGGAGTCCGGCTTCTTTGTTTCGGTGACATCCCGGGGATCATCCGGCGGGCGATAGGCCTCGCCCTTGGTCAGCGTCCAGCCACAGGAATCCGTGACGACGGCGTCACCCTTGCGTCCTTCGGTGTAGATACGGTTGGGGCCGGGCTGCAGCGCGACCCCGCTCCAGAGGAATTTTCGATCCGTTGAGTGCTTGACTCCCTGCGGCTCGCCGTTGACCCACAACCCGACCTGGTCGCAGTTGGAATAAATTTTGACCTCCACCGTCGGGGAGAAGCGGACGGAGTGGCGTTTGGAGGTGATGTGGACGAGCGGCCCGTCGGTCCAGTTGGCTTTATACCAATAGAACGCATCCTTGCGCGTCTTGCGGTCGAAGGTGACAAGCCCCTTGTCATTGCGCCCGACCGTGTCCCCCTCGTTCCGCCCCGAGCTGCCCAGATCAAAAATGTGCCAGATGAGGGCGCACCAAAGATAGGGCCGGCCGGCCACGACCGACCAGGCGTTTTCATGAAAGAGGCTCTGCCACTCCTCCGGATGCCATGGCCCGCGGGACTGGCCTTTGCCGCGCGGGGGGGGATTCTCCTCATGCTGGTAGATGCTGGCGCCGGCCCCGAATTCGGTCATGCCCAGCGGACGATCCGGATACGTGCGATGAAAGTTGTCGGCCCACTTTCCAAATCCCGCGTAGTCGTTGTTATACCAGCCGAAATACTTGTTGTATCCGATGAGGTCGGTGATTTGATTTCTGGGATCATCGTCCGGATGGTGGGACGCATAAACCGTGGGACGGCCGGGATCCTCCTGCTTTGCGACCGCTTGCAGTTCCTTGAGCAGTTTGATGGCATTCTCCGCCTCCGTCTTGCTGGCGGTCTCGTTGCCGAGGCCCCAGAAGATGACCGACGGGCGATTGTAATACTGGCGGATCAACTCCCTGAGCTGCATGACCGAGTTGTCCCGAAATTCCGCCGTATCCGGCGTGGGCCACCCGATAAACGGAATCTCCGTCAAAACCACGAGCCCCTCCTGGTCGCACAGATCCTGAAGAAAATCCGAATGCGGGTAAATCGCCAGCCGGACGAAATTCGCGCCGAGTTCCTTGATCAAGCCGATGTCTTCCTTCTGATCCTCCCTGCTGATCGCATACCCCTTGTCCTGGCGGTCCTGATAAAGGTTCACCCCGCGCAAAAACAGCGGCTTGCCGTTGAGCGAAAATCCCTTGTCGGGACTGACGGCAAAAGTGCGCAAACCCAGCGGCTGCCTGACGGAATCGACGACCTTCCTGCCCGCCAGCAACTCCACTTCGGCCTGATACAAATACGGATCTTCCATTCCGTTCCACAGTTTCGGGTTCGCAATCTCGAGCTTGAGCCGCGAATCGGCTCCCGCTTTGGCGGCAATTCTCACCTTTTGTTCGCCTTCGGCGGCCGTGCGTCCCCCGGCATCACGAATGGTCACACGAACCATGCCTTCAAACGGTTCCTCTCCGTCATTTTCCAGCACCGTTCGGACATCCACCCGGGCTTTTTGAGCAGAAATCGCGCCCGTTGTGAGATAAACTCCCGGCGAACCGAAGTCCCTCAGGGCGATATGGGCCGGACCCACCGCCACCAGCGAGACATCGCGGTAAAGCCCACCATATTTCGAAAAATCCCCTCCCAGAGGAATCACCGTGTCCTTGTCATTATTCACGCGCATGGCCAGCACGTTCTCCCCCGAGGGGTTCAGCAGGCCGGTGATGTCGAAGCGGAATCTTGTGAAGCCGCCCCCATGCTCGCCGGCGAACCGGCCATTCACCCACGCCCCGGCCACAAGGCTGGCCGCCCCCACATCGAGAAAAACCCGCCGCCCCTTCCAGCCCGCCGGAAGGGAAAATTTCCGCCGATACCATCCGTTGCCCCGCGCATAGCTTCCCGACTGTCCGTCCACGGCATTCCAGGTGTGCGGCAAGCCGACCGCCGCCCACGAGGCATCGTCAAAACCGGATTTCTCACACCCCTCTCCCTGCGGATTGAAGGCGAATTTCCATTCCGAATTCAGCGGCACAACCTCCCGCGCAGACACGGCAACCGTCCCCAGACCCAACCAGAAAAGAAGCAATACTTTGAATGCGAAAAACGCTTTTGAACCACGGAGGACAGGAGAACACGGAGGCGGAACAAAAAAACAAGCCGCACAGTTCCGTCCCGATGCCAACCGTGGCTTCCCCCTCTTCTCTCCGAGTCCGTGGTAAGCTATCGCTGGATTCGGGTTCCATGCGCTGAGCGGCTTGATATCAGTCATGCTTCTTCATTCCGGAAGCTTCCGTTCTTCTTCGGAATCCAGCCGCCTATTTATAGGTCGCGGTGGAGAAAAGCGGCTGCACCTGCTCGTACGTGAGGGTTTCCACATGCCCGTCGAGGAAGAGATAATTGGCCGCCCTGCCGCCATGGCGCAAAGGATCCCCGGCCGAATAGCTTCCGTTTCCGGAATAGTCCTCATACTCGCTAGGCGTGGTGAACAATCCCGTGTCTTTGGCCTCCAGTCGCACATGAGAGGAATCGCCCGCCAGGATGTTTTTGGAGTGCTGGGGCAAAGCCATGATTTTAAAGCGTGTTGTCCGCCCGGCATTGCTCGCGATGCCATTGGGAATCTGCAGCCTCGAATTCATGCCGATTCCGGCGCGTTCGCCGTACAACCTCCAAGTGGGATCCCCGGCGTGATGGACCTCGACCGTGGGACAAATCAGCGCGTTGTGAGCCCTGCCGGACATGACTGGCATGGGGTCAAGATAACCCGTCACCTCGCCCTGCCAGCCCATTTTGGAAGGATTGGTCCCCGCCTGCTGGGTGGCTGGCGGATCGTTGTTGGGCCCTGCTGGAGATCCGGTATTCACACAGGGCAGGTAGCCATCGTTGTCCCCTGCGTAGGCCATAAAAGCCACGCCGACAGCCCGGAGGTTGCTGACACATTTCGTTCGCAGGGCATACTCGCGAAAGGGGCCCACGCGCGGTGCCAACAGGGCGACCAAGATGCCGATGATCGCCACAACGACAAGCAGCTCAACGAGGGTGAATCCTGATCTGAAATTCCTCAAGGGATGGAAAGGTTGTCGCACGGAGAGCATGAAATCTTGTAGCAAGCTACGCCTTCTTCCAAGCATCTCAAGGTCCGTTAAGTGGTCTTTTTTTAGAATCAGTTCTTTTTTGAACCGGGTTCCGGCGGTTCCTCACACGGAGAAAAACCGTTTCCGCATGAAAATATGGAAAATCCCCCGCTGGGCCGAGCTGAAGCAGGGGGCACGGGCGCACTGGCGGCAAGGCACATCCGAGGCGGCGCGCTCCACGCCATTGGCACCCGTGCGAATCTGCCCCCCCCACTCCGAGTGCCCGCCATTCCCCTCAAGCACTTGTCAATAAGCAGAAAATCCAACTCCCATGCCCAATCTTTCGGAACCGACAAATCAAGCTTGAACAACCTTCGCGGGTAAAGAAAATGCGATCACCACGTCATGACGTCCGTGAGCAAGAATCCAAATGGAAAATTCCCATTCCAGAGTTGACCCTGAAGCCCGAAACCAACGCGGAATCAGAATGCACACCCGAAAACGGTTTTTCTCCGTGCGCTTCGCGCGTGAGGAATCGCCGGATCCGGGTTCAACCCTGGGCGCAGCCGGGATTTGCCGCTCAAACCTTCGCCCAATATGAACATTCCCGTACTGCACGTTTGCGAAACCGGCCTGGCAGCGACCTACGAAAAAGCGCTCGCTGCGCTTTATGAAAACGGCGTCCGCTTCAAAACCCAGTATGACAGGCCCGGCGATCCGCCGAGCTTGGATTGCACGATGAACGCGACCGTGCTGGATCCCCTTTCCGAGCCGATGATTCACAAGGCTTTCCCCGGCGGCATTGAAGATCTCCGCGAATACGTCATGGAAGTGCAGGGAGCGAAAAACCACTGGGTCAAGAACATGAATGATCCGAAGGACACGCGCTGGGAATACACCTATCACGGCCGGCTCTCCGCGTATGGCTCATGGCAGGAACTTCAGGACGGCAAGCCCGGCAAGGTCGGCCCGTTTGCCGTGGATCAGATCGGGCGCGTCATCGAAAAACTATCGGCGCAGCCTTTCACGCGCCAGGCGCAGATGATCACCTGGATGCCAAACATTGATTTGGATTGTTACGATCCCCCCTGCCTCCAGTCCATCTGGTATCGGTTGCTCGAGGATCCGGCAACCGGCGAATGGTGGCTGAACTGCAACGTCCGATTCCGGAGCAACGATGCCTGGGGAGCGAGCTTCATGAACATGTTCGGTTTCATCATGTTCAACAAGGAGGTCATCGCTGCGGAAATCGCAAAACGCACCGGCAAGACCGTCAAAATCGGCCGGCTCAACTGGCAGGCGGATTCCTACCACATTTACGGCAAGGATATCGCCGATGCCACACTGCGCCTTTTCGATCGCATTGGCTCCACGGCTTTTGCGGATCGCGTGTACCACTTTTCCGACGAGACGATTCAGGACATCTACAACGAAGCCGAGCCGGCGGTGCGCGAAAAAATCGCCGAATACGACCGGACACATTCTTAACCCAAGAAAAAGCAGTGGGATTTCACGCAAAGGGCGCAAAGCGCGCCAAGCCAGAAAGATCCGCAAAGGATTGGATAGAAAACGTGTCACCCCGATGGTGAGTGCTGCATCTTTTATAAGTTCCTTCCTTTGTGTTCATTGCGTCCTTTGCGTGAGTCTCCACTTCAGGATTTAGGGTGAAAAGTGAGATTCGCCAGAGGGGCCTGGTTTCGCTGCGGGCGCCGAACGGGCGCAGGAGTTCCGCGAACACCAGCACGGATCACCGGAGAGCTTGGAACTGAGATACGCGCCCAAAAAGACGCCCATAACGAGCATCCATTTCCAATCAAGTTTCGGCGATTTATTCTCTTGCTCCTTCAGTTGTCGAAAGTTTTCCTCTTATCCGATCCAGATCAGCCAGCCCTCGCCACCATCGCTCCGAAGAGCATGCCGATGATGGTGCTGACCCATGGATTGGCCATGAGAGGACAGGCTCCGCTACTACAGCCAATGAAGCGGTAGGCGGCGTATCCAACCACTCCCCCCGCAACCCCACCGATGATCAGTCGAATCATCATGATGTCAGTCCTCTCCATTGCAGGGATTTGAACCGAGGATTGGGATGGCTAGCCGCAGCAACCCGAAGAATTGCATTCCTTCAGGGCATGTTCAATCGCTTCGCGGGTTTCGCCAGTACGTTTCTGAATCCTTCCGATCAACTCCTCCTGTTTGCCTTCCATGTATTGAAGGTCGTCGTCCGTGAGATTCGCCCACTTCTGGGTCAGTTTCCCCTTGATGATGTTCCAGTCGCCTTTGATTTGTAGTTTGTTCATGAGATATTCTTTCGTTTGTTGAAACCGCAGTGAACGCGACGGTGATAATGGTCATGCCGCCACGTTAGTGTTTATCCCGGATCCGGCGATTACTCACCAAGGACACGGAGCACGGAGTGAAGAGGAAAAGGGCTGAATGGCATCGGGACAGAATGATGTGGTCAAATCTCCGGTTTTACCTCCGTGATCTCTGTTCTCCGTGGTTAAAAGCGTTTTTCGGGTTTAACAGGCTTTCACCGGGCGCAGCAATTGGCGGACGCGTGTGCGGCACTGCCTGCCGACCTCTCGTAGAACGTCGGCGGTTCGGCGCTTTCCGTTGAAGGATTTTCGGCCTCGGCACGGAGCTTTTTGAAGACCAGACGCCCTCCGAGGCTCGCAGCCATTCTTGATGCCGGTCCGAATTCCCTGACCAGATCCTTCAAAATCGCATCCACCTTCCGGTGCATGGCCGGGTCGTTGCGATACCAGCGCCGGGTCGCCCAGAGCACGGCGGCGTATTGGAATCTCAGCGAAGCGGCCTCCCGGCGGAAACGTTTCCGGACCCGTGGATCGGTGTGTTTTCCGTATTTTTTCCATCCGCGGAGCGTGGCGCGGGCCATGCGCATGATGCTCGGGCCGTTGGTTTCGAAATCCCGCGTGAAGGCATTCCGGAGGATTTCCGTCTCCATGCCGGGCGGGATGTGCGGGTGCTTGTGCGCAAAGCGGAGCTGGCCGTGGATGTCCGCCGTGTCCTGGCATTCCGGGTCCACGAGGGTGCCGTTTGCACGGTGCTCCTCGAAGAGCGGAGTTCCGGCCACCGGGGTGTAGAGCATGAACTGGTGGAACTCGGTGTCGTGCGTGACCGCGTGTTCGATCGCCTCCGCGATGTTCCCGGGCGTGTGCTCCTCGAGGCCGATGATCGTCGAGCCCAGGATGCTGATCCCATGCGACTGGAGCTCGCGCACGAGTTCGTGCGTGTCCGTGCCGGCGAGCTTCTGATACTGGCTCTTCTTTCCCTCGAGCCCCATCCAAACCCAGGAAATTCCGAGCCGCACAAGCTGGTCGATCGTATAGGACCGCAACACATTCGCCGAGCTGAAGACATAGAGCGACCAGCTCTTGTTGTGCTTCTCCATGAGCTCCAGCAACCGGAGCGCCCGCTTTTTGTGCAGAAGAAAATTCTCGTCCATCGCAAAAAACGACTGGACGCTCATGTCGCGCTCGATCCCGCACATCACGTCGAACAACTCGTCGCCGGTCTCGTAGAAGTTGATGAATTTCCCCTTCCCTCCGAACATCGCGGAGGTCGAGCAGAAGTTGCACCCCATCGGACATCCGACCGAGGGGATCAGCGTGGCCGCGACATCGCCCGGCTTCTCGCGCATCCGGAGCCCCATCGTGCGGGTCCCGATGCCGGAGAGGATCCGCGGATGGCGGACCGGCGCGGTGACGTCATCCCCGAGGAACGAGCGGAACCAATGCACCCCCTCGCCTCGCACCACATGGTCGGCATCGAGGCGCGCCTGGATGTCCGGCAGCCCGGAAATGTGTCCGCCGACGATGATCTTTGCCCGGGGCTGGATCTCGCGAATCAAGCGGCACATCTCTTTCGCTTTCAGAAAATTTGGCGGGATCGCACTGATCGCCACGATGTCGTAAGTCTCGCTTTTCAACTCCTCGATGAACCTGTCGAGCGTCGGAAAATCCAGCAGCGAACTCGGGGCGGAGATATTGTCGCGCATCAGCATGAGCCCCCACGAGCGGTGGAACATCCGCAGGGAGAAAGGGCCCTGCTCCCGCGTGACCTGGTTGTGGTAAAGCTCCATCGGGTTGATCGCCCGGCTTCCAAAGTCATCGTCTTGCGCGTAGGGACCGAAAACGCTGGTGAAAAGAATTCTCGGCTTTCCGGTCACCGTGCCGACGGCTCCGCACTCGCATTGGGGCATTAAGGACATAAGAAATTAATTATAGGCGGTCCTTTGAAATTCACCAAAGGATTCCGAACAAAAATTCCATAAAACACATGGAAACCTTGATCTATGTCAATTATAGCTCCCGCCGGGAGCAAGGGAAGCCTTGCGCATGATTCCGCCGCCGAACGCGCGGACATAGCGCGCCTTGACCTGATCCTGGTTGATGTCGCTGTAAAACCAGTGCCAGAGGGCCAGATACCGGTCGCAGAGGGACTCGGGAGACTCGTGCAGCGGGGCGAAGACCACATTGGCCCCATTATACTTGCTCCAATCCCGGGTGAGAAGCCGTCCCTCCTTTTCCATTTGCGCGAACATCGGGGTCCCCGGAAACGGAGTGTGAATAATGAACTCGGCGAGGTTGGTTTGCGTCGCGGAGCAGAAGGCGGCGATCCCTTGTTCCACCGGGCTGGAATCGTTTCCCAGATTGAAGGAGGCCATGACCTCGATGCCGGCGGCTTTCAGTTCGAGAATCTTTGCCGCCAGCCCCTCGTCGCTCAAATCGTTTGCGAGCGGCTGCCTCAAACCGAGGACAAGATAGATCTGCTGCATCCTGGCTCGCGCCATGAGCGCGATCTCGTCCGCACGAAGCTGCCGGACGAACTGCGGATAGCCGGCAATGAACGAGATCCGCCGGTTGCCGGCCTCCACGAGCTGCGAAAAAAGCTGCATCCGGTAATCCCGGTTCTCCGAATCGGGGAAGAGCAGGTTCTCGTCGGCAAGGAAGAAGCACGGAAACGGCAGGGTCGCGATGTCTTCCAGCACCTCGGCGACGGGCCGGAAGACCACCTGCGTGCCGGCATGACCGGGGACGACACAGAACGGGCAGCCCACCGGGCAGCCCCGGGCGGTCTGGACGATGCCGGCCCGCAGGTACCCGGAGTCCTTGAAGAGATCCCGGCGCGGACGGGCGAACGCGGCGCAGGAGTTTCCGTTATAGACCGGCTTCAAAGCCCCCGCTGCAAAATCCCGGATGATTTCTTCCCATGCCCCCTCGGCCGGGCCCCGAAGGATGGCGTCGAAGTGCGGGGCCGCATCGCTTGTTGCGACCGTCGGATGGATTCCTCCGCCGATCACCGTTTTGCCGGCCCGGCGAAAGGAGTCGGCAAGCTGGTAGGCATTGGTGGCCTGCGGCGTGAAAAATCCGATGCAAACAAGGTCCGCCTCCACGTCGAAGCGGACTTCGGCAACATTCTCATCGGAAAGCGAAATGGTGTGTTCCGGCGGGACGGCGCCCGCAGCCGTGGCCAGACCCAGCCCCGCCATGCGGAAATTCCCCACGTCATAACCGCTCACGAGATCCCGCAGACCCGGATGATCCTCAAGAAGCTTCCGCCACCGGGGAAAGACAAAATGAAGATGCATGCTTTTGCATTGTATCAAAGTCGGGCGCCTGGACGAAGAATTTTCACTCAGTTATGAACATAAATCCAGAAGAAGATACTCACGCAAAGGACGCAATGTACGCAAAGGAAGGAATTTATGAAAGATACAGCACTCACCATTGGGGTGACACTTTTTCTATCCAATCCTTTGCGTATCTTTCTGCCTTGGCGTGCTTTGCTTTGCGTGAAATCCAACTGCTTTTTCTAGGATGAAATCCGCGAATTCAATATCCAATGTCCAACAAGGAATATCCAAGGATGGGCGCCGGCCTTGGATATTCCTTGTTGGGTGTTGGAGATTCTTCCGGCCCCCTCTTTTCTCCGTGGTGAATAATGGCCGGGTTAAATCGGCGGGGCGAGAATCCGGACCTCCGGCTTCTCCTGGCGCTTGGTGCTGAAAATGCGCGGAGGCGCGGTCGAGAGGACCTCGTATCCCTTGAGGACAAACTCGGGGTTGAACGAGTCGCTCGCCGGCTCATAGACGAGCGCGCCCGAGAACCCGCCGAAGAGCCGGTATTCGTAGTTGTTGTCGCCGCCGAGATCTCCGGCCTGGCGGTCGGGCGCGAGTTTGGCTTGCTCGTTCATCATGACGAGGCGCGCGGTCTTCCACGGTTTGCCCGGCTCGCGGACCCATCCCCACATCTTGTAGTCCTTCTTATACATCCGCCGTCCGATGAAATAATCGCCGGGCTGCTCGGACGGAATGGCCGCATTCATCGCCGACCGCGCGGCCGAGTCGGTCCCCACCGTCTCGCAACCGGCCAGCGCGAGGAGCACCAGCAGCGCAAAAAGAATTGCGCGGAGGACGTCTTGTTTGGCATCCGGCAGGATGCCGGATGTCCTACACGCAGGATGCGTGCGCTCCCTGCCGGATGTCCTACACGCAGGATGCGTGCGCTCCCTGCCGGATGTCCTACACGCAGGATGCGTGCGCTCCCTGCCGGATGTCCTGCACGCGGGATGCGTGCGCTCCCGGAATTCCGAATTGCGCATTCCGCATTCCGCATTTCCCATTTCAAATTTCAAATTTTCCGCATTTCCCATTTCGAATTTCCCATTTCAAATTTCAAATTTTCCGCATTCCGCATTCCGCATTCCGCATTCCGCATTCCGCATTCCGCATTTCATACTCCCGCCTCGGAAAGGAACGGCCTGAGCCAGCTCGCCAGGGATTCCTCCGACTCGATCTGCGCTTCTCCCGGAATCGGGAAAAGATACCAGTTTTCGGTATGGGAGACCGACTCGCCCGGGGCGAGCGAAGCGAGCGGGCTGAGCGACTCGATTTCGAGCATGTCGTCGTTTGTGAACGTCTCGAAATTGCAGCCGCCATCCGGATAGACCGCGCCCGTGACATGGTCGAAGGTCTTGAGGAAAATCGAGTCGTCAATGATGTAGGCAACCCATTTCTCCTTGTGGGAGAGCCCGATTTTTGTGGGAGGAAACCCCGTGCTCTGCCGGAGCGTGAAGAAGTTTCTGCCCAAGTGCCAGCGGGGATCCGTGAGGTCGGTGTAGGGCCAAAGCACGATCCCGCGGTTGGGGAGCAGGTCCCGGGGATGTTCGCCGAGCGGGGGCTGAGGGATGATTTCGATGCCGCCGGGCTTCATCACGCTCAGCGCCCAGGATGCGATCTGGATCGGCTCGTTCCCGTCGTTCCGGGCCGTATGCCGCACGGTCACATGCGAATCGTCGTCGGCGAGCGTGATGCCAAGGGTCTTCATGATCCGTCCGGATTGTGTCTGGAGCGAATCCATCACGGTTTCTTCGGTGAATTCCCCGATCTGGCACTCGACGGGCTGGTTGTCCAGGTGGTAGGTGAGGAGCTCGTCTTCCGGGGCGATCCAGAACCGGTGGCCGCCGCGGATTTTCCATTCGGGCTCCCCGGACGACCCGAGTTGTTCCTCGAAGTTTTTGAAGACATTGTCCGCGCCCGTCCGCTTGTAGGAAATCACCCGGGGGCCGACATCCAGAGTGACGATGATCTCCGCGTGGTCGTTCGCGAGAAGGAGATTCCGGGCCCAGCCGGCGTGAGAGATGATTTCTTTTTTCATGGTTTAACCCTTCGACCGACGTGGTGTTTCGCGAGTCCGAAGACTCCGATTTCCCCAAGCTTCCTATCGCTTATCCTTCCGGCGCCGAGGCTGTCAAGACTGCTCCCCCGGCCTGGCCGCTCCAGCCAAGCACCGACACGAGAACCCGCCTGGCCCTCCCGTCGCGGATCTCCTGCCACGCACAGGCGCATTGGAGGAGCGTGGAAACCGCGAACGCCTCGCCGGAAAGCTTTTTGGGGGCGTCCAGGCGGATGCCGGGAAACAATTTCACGAGAACGGATTCTTCCGCGATTCCCGGAAATGCGCCGGATGCCGAGAGAACGGCGGCATCCGGCGGCCGGTCGCCAACAAGTCCGCGGTAAATTTTTTCAAGGCATCCGCGGGAGCCGGACTGGAGGGCGCGGCCGGGATGAACGGTTTCAAAGCCAATGTCGCCCGGAGAAGCCGCGCCGAGGACCATGGCGACAGCCCCCTCGGAGAGGATGGCTCCGCTCCGGGACGTGGAGTCCGACGCCGCAAGCCTCCACCGCCGGCAACCGTCGCACAAAATCCAGTCCGCCTCTTCGGAGGCGACGACCAGGCAGCGATCCGCTTCGCCGGAGCGGAGCAATTCCCCCGCAGTGGAAAGAGCGTCGGTTCCCGCCGTTGCGTCGCCGACCATCGTGAGGACATGTCCGTCGATCCCGAACATCGCCGCAACATGGCTGGCCGAAGCGTTGTAAACCGTCTCGGGGAAAAGCAGCGGGCTGCCCGATCCGGATTTCACGACCTCCTCGTAAAACCGGCGCGTGTAGGTCACCGCGCCATCAGAGGCTGCAACGACCAGCGCGGTCCGGCCGGCCGGCAGCGGACCGGATTCGGCAACAGCGGCGGATGCCGCTGCGCAGGCGAAATGGGAAATCGCGCTGGCCCGCCTCAGCCGCGGATGATGGAACTCAAAAGGCGGGGGAACGCGGTAGGCCGGGTGGGCGGGATGTCCCGGAGGGCCGGACAGGAAGGTGGTCTCCGGACGCCTGCCGGCGGAGAGGCTTTCCCACACGGTTTTCCAATCTCCCCCGAGAGGACTCACGCACCCGATCCCGAGAATCGCGGCGTTCACAAGCAGCCCTCCAAAAGAACCGTGGCGTTCGCGCCACCGAAACCAAAAGAGTTCGACATCGCGCGGCGGATGCGCGCCGGGCGGGCGACATTCGCCACAATGTCCAAGCCCGAGTCGCTCGCACGGAGGTTGATGTTTGGCGGAAGAAATCCCCCCTCGAGCGCCAGGATGCAAAAGGCCGCCTCGATCGCGCCTGCGGCCCCGAGCGCATGGCCGGTCATCCCTTTGGTGCTGCTCACCGGCACCGACGGACACACCGAGCGGATTGCGGCGGCTTCGCTGGCATCATTGAACGCCGTGCCCGTGCCGTGCGCGTTGATGTAGTCCACCGTGTCCCATCCGGCGTCGGCCAGCGCGCGCTGCATCGAAAGCCGGGGGCCGGAACCATCCGGATTCGGCTGGGTCAGGTGGTGATTGTCGTTTGCCAGACCCCAGCCCGGAACCGTGGCCAGAATGCCTTCCTCCGGCACTCCGGAAAAATCTTCCAGCAGAAAACACGCCGCCCCTTCGCCAAGCGCGAGCCCGCTCCGCCGGGAATCAAACGGACGGCATTTTTCTTCGGTCGAGGCCTGGAGCGTGTCAAAACCGGCGAAGATCAATTCCGACAACGCATCGAAGCCGATCGCCATGACCCGCCGGGCCGCCCCCCCGCGCACGAGTCCGGCCGCCAGACAGAGGGCATTCGTTCCGGAGGCGCAGGCATTGGAAACCACCCGCACCGGGGCGTCGAAACCCAGCTCCTCCATCACATGGAGCACCGGCTGCTGCAGCGCATACCCGCGAACCCACCGCCGGGCATCGCGCGGCACCATTCCCGAGGAAAGTCCCCTCAGGAAGTTTTCCCCAAAATCTATCCCTCCGCTCGTCGTGCCGACGACCACGAACTCGGGAAGAAATCCGGGACGAAATGCGAGCGCCTCCCGCACGGCCGGCAGAATAAGATTCGCAGCACGCGTCCCCTGCGGATCTTTCAATAAGCAGTCCTCAACCTGCCCGGCTGTTTTGGAACGAAAGCCGGAGACGGGAAAGAGACGGACATCCGAGATCCCGTCCTTTCCCTCCCGGAGCGCTCCGCGCGTGGCAGGAAGCCCGCAGCCAAGCGGGCTCACACATCCGAGACCGGTAATGGCCGGAAGACAGCGCGCGGACGGACGGCTCACAGAGTTCGACATTTGATTTCATCCCGCAGCGATCCGAGCACCCGGTTCTGGTATTCCTTCGGCGAGATCATGGCTTGCGCTTTATCCAGTATTCCGGTCTGCGGGCACCGTGGCCGACAGCCAGGATGATGACCGCCCCCTGTTCGATGGAGTAGGAGATGTAATAGGGAAACCGGCGGAGGTTCACCCTGCGATAATCACCTTTTCGCAGGCGGGGCAGTTCCGGTGCCGCGGCAATGCTGTGCAGGTAGTAGGTGATTTCCGCCTCGAAGTCGCCACCCAGTCCCGTCCGCAAACCCTCATAGTAGAGCGATGCCTCGATCAGTTCGAAACGGGCTTCCGTGTTGAAAATTATCTGCATTCGCGCAAGCGTTCCCGCAGTTCTTCCCGAACTTTCTCCCAAGGGATGAGTTCTGCCCGGCCTTCCCGCACGGCGGAAAGACGGGCACGAATTTCGTTGTCCCAGGCAGCTTCAACGTCGGGATCGACCGGTGTATCGTCCAGAGACAGGACGTAGTAGGCGAGGCGGAGTTGTTGGTCTCGGGGCAGCTCCAGCACTTCGTGAGTTATGGATTCGAGTGTTGTTGGCATGGGTTGTTTCCTTACGTTGTATCAAGTAGAAGCGGCATCTTGCCGCTTTGCAAGCGGCGGGACGCCTCTTCTAAAGCTTTCGTCCTTCATGTTGCCCGGATTTCGTGAGGGGTTTGCCGGACGGTGATCCGCTGGGCGGTGAGGATGCCGGTGCCGGGATCTCCGCACGCGAGGGCGGGCACATCCTTGAGCAGGCTAAACGGCATCTGCAAAATGATGCTTCACGACCGCCTCTTTCCCGATCCAGTTCAGTGTGGGCATATCAGGTGGCTTCCGGCGAAGCCACGGGCATGGCTGAGCCGGTCGGATCGGCGGGCGCAGGCGATGCCGTTGGCTCGGGAGTTGGCGTGGGCTCGGGAGTTGGAGTTGGCCAAGGCTTGACGAGATTCGGCCAAGTGTGCACGGGGACCGTCAATCCGCCGAGTTCGTCCACATACTGCTCGCAGCGTTTTTTCCAAGCCTCCAAGTCCGGCTGGGACAAAGACGCATCGGCCGTTCCGGGGAAGACGAGGTAGGCGACCTTGAGGTCACTCACAGGCCGCACGGCATTGGAGGATCTGGCGTTGAGCTCGCGGCAGAGGAGCAGGGAGGCCTCGCCGAGCTTCAGCGAAGGGCCCGCATCCCCGACGACCGCCGGATACGCCTTGCCGTTGAAAAGCACCAAAGCAAAATCCCCGATGGAGGGAGCGCAAGGATCCCCGGAGTCCCTCAGCATGAATCCAGGCAACACGATGAAGGGGTCGGTCTCGGAAACCAGAAAACTCCATTTTTTCAAATCGAAAATCCGGCGCTTGGCGAGATCGAGCCCCCCTTCGATTTCCCCCTTCCGCAAAGGAGACATCTTGCCCGTCGCCAGCTCCTCATTGAGCGCGACAAGACGCTTCTGCTCGACCTCAAGAAAGGGATTCTCCCGCCCGGTCAGTTTCGGCCAGCGGTAACTCGTCTGCGGCAAAAAAAACTGGGAGGAGCCGTCCACCGTCACATTGCGGTCGCCGTCCGACCCGTCCCCATTCACATCCATGTCGCCGACAGCAAGCAGTGCCCGGCGGCCAGTGGCCGGGTATTGAATATTCAGGATCGTCTCGCAGTCGTAAAAATTATGGCGGGAGAGGACGGCGTCGAGCCGCCCGATCTCGTGCTCGACCTGGGAGACCTTCAAGGCGTAAAGCCGCTCGAAAAAGGGCGACACCTGCGCCCCGGCGAGCAGGCCTGCAAAGTCATTGAAAACCCCGGGCAGCAGCGGATCGTTTCTGGCAAAATCCCCGGGCGCCAGAATGGGGCGCGGCAGCCGCGCCCTCACCGTGATCTGAACCTGGTAGGAATCGGCCTCCCGCCGTTCCAGGGATGCGGGTTCCAAACTCTTCTCCGCGACGAATTTCGCATAGAGCGAAAGCTCGTTGAAGAGTTTGGCCGTTGGCAGCGGCTTCCTCGGGATCCAGGGAACAGGCGTGGGCGTGGGAACAGGCGCAGGCGTGGAAACAGGCGCGGGAGCCGGCGTGGACACAGGAGGCGGAGCCGGCTTTTCGCACCCGGCCAGCAGGGAGAACAGCCCGAGAACCACTGCTGCAAGATGCCGGCTTCGCTTCACGATCGCTCCCCGCTCAGGTATGGGCGATGAACGCCGAATAGACATCGGGTGGAATATCCAGCATCTTGTAATCGCTCGAAGAAACAAAAAGGAGCGTCTGCTTTCCCCGCCCGAGCATGTGTCCCGCAGAATCAAAGATCTCGTGCTCCAGCGTGGCAAACTTCCTGTTGTATCCGGCCACGCGGATCTTGACGCTCACGGTTTCGAACTCCTTCGTCTCGCGCACAAACTTGTGCTCGAAGGATCGCGTCAAAATGTAAAACGGCGTGCTCTTGAGGTTGAACTTCGGCATCACCCGGTTGAAGAAAAGCTCGCGCGTCTTGCCCACCCACATGGCATACATTCCAAAATAGACATTGCCGACCGAGTTCGTGTCGGCATAGGTCGCGATGAACGAATGGACAAACCACTTTCCATCGAAGTGCCCGCCGAGGTTCTGCGTCAGCGCCGCAAGGTCCAGGGGGCCGTGCGCGGGCAAAGCCGCCGGCTCTCCCGCTGAGGGCGGGTTGATCACGGCGCCGGCGCTCGGAGCGTAATCCGATGCCTGCGCATCCAGTTCTTCCTTGTCACTCAGAAACTCCTCCGAAGAGCTCGGCTTGATCAGAAGCCACAGGACATACCCCAGCGGCAGCAGCGATCCGATGATCTGGAAGAATGGCGAACGCAGGAAATAGCCGTAGGAAAAAATCACGACCGCAAGGCTCCCGATACAGAACATCTTGACCTGCGGAATCGCGTTCGCCGGGCTCACCAGGTAGCACCGCACGATCGCCAGGGTCGAATACCCGACGAAGAACGTCGCGTAGAAGATCATGAAAAATTCGAGCTCAAAATTCAGCACGGACCCGACCAGCGCCACGAGGCCGCAGAGCAGAAAAGCCGGGATCGGAGAAGTCAGCAGGCGGGTCGGGAGAAGCGAGAAAATCGGATGGTTGCTCTTGCTGGCATTCGTCTGCAGGAACCACCGCAGGGCGATGTAGCCGCTGTCGAGCGTGGTCAGCACGCAAACAGAGACGAAGATCCCGTAGGCCGCAAAGGTCCACGGCCCGGCCTGCGAGAAGAGCTTCATGAGAATCCCCTCCCCGTAGTTGTGACCGGTGATCCCCACCCGGATGAATTCCGAAGCCCCCCAGTTCAACGCCCAGGCCGTCATCAGCCCGTGAAACATGAGCAGGAGAAAAAACTCCACGGCCCCGATCCAATACCCCGCCGCAATCGACACCCGCTCGCGGTGCATCTGGATCGCGCGCTGCCATTGCTGGAGGTCGAGCCACGGACCGACAAGGAACCCGATGATGATCGGCACCGCATAGCCCCAGTAATTCCAGTCATTCGTGGGAAGCTTCGGGAACGACATCGTGCCGGGACCGCGCCCCGCCGCGTAGATGATCAAAAAGGCCAGCGCGGGAGCCATGAGGAGAAACATGACCCCGTGGCTGAATTTGATCCGCTTGATGTCGAACTCCTCGCCGAAAAGAATCGCCGCCGCCAGCACGACCAGCAGGGTCAACGGCATGTAGAGCAGCCACGGCTCCAAACCCAGCGGCTGCCAGACGTATCGCAGAAAGGCAAAAATCGTCAGCGCGATGGCCAGCAACTGATAAAGAAAGAACACCAGGCGGAACGGCCGCGACCAGTTCGAAAAAAACTGGGCGAGCGACTCGGATCCCGCCTGCCGCCTCGCCAGATGGTGGGTGACCAAACCAAACGCCAGCAGCCCAAGAAAATTCGGGATGGCAAACGTCAGCAGCCCGAAGAGGCCGAACTGCGTGGTGAACTGAACGGAGAAAAACAGCCCGAGCCCCCACATCCAGGATAGAGCCACGGAATTTCCCCAGAGAACAGCGCCGAACCACCGGGAAAGATTGGACTTCGAAGAAGAGGACATGCGGAGTTCTCATATACTATTTCCCCGCAAACTCCGCAACCTGGAATCCGGAATTTCGAGGGCGCGCCCCGCGGAGAGCGTCACAGGTTCTTACTCGTGGGGACGTGTTCGGCGGACGTCGGCCAGCCAGAAATTGGTTTCCATCAATTCCGTGAACCCCTCGAAATTCGCCGGTTTGACCTGGTAGCTCATCGCGCCGAGACTGCGGGCGGCGGCCAGATCCGGGCCATTGGCGGACGTCGTCAACACGACGGTGGGAATCCTTTCCAAGTCCTTGTTCTCCTTGATCTGTCGCAGCACCTCGATGCCGTCCACCTTCGGCAGTCGCAAATCCAGAAGGATGAGGTCCGGCCGGGGATTGATCCGGGGATCGGAATTTTTTTGGAACAAATAGTCCAGCGCCATCTGGCCGTCCTCGACATGGAAGAGCCTGTGGGCAACAGGAAAGTTGGCCAGGTTCCGCCGCACGATCTCGGCATGGGCAAAATCATCTTCCACCAGCAGAATAACAATCGGTTTGCCTTTCATCGTTTCGCATCCTTTTGAGGACTCATGAGCGCACCGGGCAGCGTGAAATAGAAGCAGGTTCCCTGGCCCGCTCCGGAAGACTCCACCCAGATGCGCCCTTGGTACAACTCTACGATCCGTTTGACAATTGCCAAGCCAATCCCCGTCCCTTCGGATTTCGGATCGAGCTTGTCAAACAGGTTGAACACCTTTGCGTTGTGGCGCGGGTCTATGCCGCTGCCGTTGTCGCGCACGAAGAATACCGGCTCCCCGCCGCTCGCGATCACTCCCATTTCGATGCGCGGTTCCTTCTGCCCGCCCATGAACTTGCAGGCGTTCTCCACCAGGTTCTGCCAGATCTCCCCCAGCCGGATCCGGTCGCCGTGCAACGTCATGTCGCAGTCGCCCACCTCCACCGTCACCCCCCGCTCTGCGATGCGCCCGGCCACCGAAGCAAGGACTTCTTCCACCAGATTGGGGAACGTCATGCTTTCCCCCAGGCTCGCGGTGCGACCGATGCGCGAAACCTCCAGCAAATCATCGAGCAACTGCACCATCTTGTCTGCGGCGAGGCGCAGGAAGTGCATGTCCTTGTTGATCCGCCCGGCATCGGCATTCGCCATGTCCTGCTCCAAGTAACCGAGGAATGTGCTGACCGTCACGACCGGGCTCTTCAGGTCATGGGAGGCCGTGTACAGGAACCGTTCCATCTCTGCGTTCTTTTTCGCGAGTTCGGTCTGCATCTCGACCATGCGCCGACCCACTTCGACGCGGGCCCGCAACTCATCGGGGTCGAAGGGCTTGGCCAGGTAGTCGTTGGCCCCGGCCTGAAGCCCGTCGATGATGTCGGACTTTTCTCCTTTGGTGCTCAGCATGATGAGATAAGGAGGGTGGTCGGTTGGCAGCGCGCGCACCCGGCGCACCACCTCCAGCCCGTTCATTTCGGGCATCAACCAGTCAATGATGGCCAGCGCAGCCGCATCGGGCTGCTGCAACGCATTCCACGCCGCGGCGCCATCAAGGGCTTCCACCACGTCATGTCCGCTCATTTTCAACACGCCCGCCAGCACGGCACGCGACGTCAAATCGTCTTCCGCAATCAGGATGCGCATGGACTTTTCGTCATCTGATCAATCCGGGTTCAGGGCTTTTTGCAGCGCCAGGAACTGCGCGTCCAGTTCAGCGAGCCGGGCGGAAAGTCCAGTCAGGTCCCCGGCACGGGCGGCTTGTTCCAGTTCCGACGCAAGAGCACACAAAGCCGCCCCGCCCACGGTGCCGCAAGCACCTTTGATTTTGTGGGCTTGCTGTTCGGCGGGGTGGGCTTCTCCCGCCGCCACATGGTTCTTCAGCTGCAGGATTTGTCCGGGCATATCCTTGAGAAACGCCCCGGTCACCACCCGGGCCAACGCCGTGTCGTTCATCACGCGGTGCATGAGATCGGCACGATCGAAAACAGGAAGGGGCCCGCCGGGAGGGACGGCAGCGGCTTTCTTCCCGGCCGCCGGCACTTGGTCACCATTGCCTTTGATCTGCAGCCACTTTTGCAAGGCCACGCCCAGGGCCGAGACTTCAACCGGCTTGGTGACGTAGTCGTTCATGCCAGCCGCCAGGCATTTCTCCCGGTCGCCCTGCAGGGCGTGGGCGGTCATGGCAATAATGATCACCTGATGGTTGAGGACGTCCGATTGCGGATCGCGGATTTTCCGGGTCGCCTGGAACCCGTCCATCCCCGGCATCTGCACGTCCATCAGCACCAGATCGTAAGGGATGCTCTCGAGGGCTTTGACGGCCTCGAGGCCGTTGGCGGCCACATCGGCTCGCAAACCCAGTTTCTTGAGGATGCCCACCGACACCTGCTGGTTGATGACGTTGTCTTCGGCGACCAGGATCCGGGCATGCCCCTGTTGCAAAGCGAAGTCCGGCGGCGGGTTCGCCACGGCGGCACCCGGGGGTTTCTTCTTGCTGTTGCCGGCCGGCCGCAAGGTTTTGTCCGGCTGGGATTGGGCCAGACGCACCGTGAACCAGAATTCCGACCCCTTGCCCTCCTCGCTCTGGACGCCGATCTCGCCTCCCATCATTTCCGCCAGTTGCTTGGAAATCGCCAGTCCCAACCCCGTGCCACCGTAAGTGCGCGTGATCGAGGGATCGGCTTGCGTAAACATGGTGAAAAGCCCCCCCACCTTGTCGGCGGGGATGCCGATCCCGGTATCGCGCACGGCAAAGCGCAAGCGGATCCCGCCCGCGCTTTCCGAAACCAATCTCACCCGGATGACAACCTCGCCCTGGGAGGTGAATTTGATCGCGTTGCCGGTCAAGTTGGTGAGAATTTACTGCAAGCGGACCGGGTCGCCACGGAGATCCAAAGGCACGTCCGGCGCCACCACACAGCCGAACACCAATCCTTTCTCGCGGGCTCCCAGCGCCATCATCCCGACAAAATCATCCAGCAGCTGGCGGAGGTTGAAGTCCAGGGCTTCCAGTTCGAGCTTCCCGGCCTCAATCTTGGAAAGATCCAGAATATTGTTGAGCAAGCCGAGGAGAGCGGTGCCGCATGACTGCACGGTGCGGGCGTAACGGCGCTGGTCCCCGGACAGGTCGGTGTCCAGCAGCAGGGCGATCATGCCCAGCATTCCGTTGATGGGGGTGCGGATCTCGTGGCTCATGTTGGCCAGAAAATCGCTCTTGGCGGCACTGGCCATGGCAGACTGGGCCGACTGCACATTGGCTTGGGCGTTGGCTTTTTCGAGGCGGGCGTTGGCCGCCAGAAGCTTCATCTCCGCCACCTTCCGCTCGGTGATGTCCATGATCCGGTACAGGTAGGCGGCTGCGACCGCAGACAGCAGGATGAACAATCCGATGATGAGACTGATGACGCCCGTCCGATAGCGCGCCTCCGAAAAGATTTCGTCCTTGTCCACCTTGGCCACCATGAACCAGGGCGACCCCGGAATGGGGAGCAGTTCGCTTAACACCTCCACATTGCGGTAGTCTTTGCCCTCAAAAATGCCCTGTCTGCCCAGGACGGCCTGCATGGCGGGCAGATTGGTGCGGGTCAGCGGACTCCTCAGGGAAAGGGCGGCATTGGTTTGATGGCGCAGTTCATTGAGAAAAACCACGTCCTCCCCGTCCCGTTGGACCAAGAGGGTCTCGGCGCTGCGGCTCGGGGTGGGCCAGGACTGAATCAGCGGATACAGATAGGAACTCGCATCGTTGCGAAGCACCAGCACGGCCAGAAGCTGCCCCCGGGCATCCGGCACCGGCACCGCGACGTCAATCCGAATCTCGCCATCGGCCGCACGGAAGAAATCAGAAAAGGCGGCCTCCTTCCTGTCGAGCGCGGAGCGGATAGCCTGCTGCGTGGCGTCCGACACCACCCCGTCGCTGTCTCCCGTGGCGAAAAGGAGGTTGGCGTTCGGATCAAACAGAAGGAGGTTGGCATACTCGGTCACTCCCGACTTCAGGCATTCGCGCAATGTTTCCTGAACCCCCTGGTCGCCGGGCGCCCCCCAAAAGCCTTCGATGGCTTTGACCAGATCGTGATCTTTCGCCATCCTCCCGGCCTCGACCAGGCGCTCCTTCCGCCATTGCTGAATCTGCTTGGCCTTGAGCTCGCCGATGGCGGAGAGGGTCTGGTGCTCTTCGTGCGTGATTTGCGCCATCTCCGCCCGATAATACCAGTAGCCGATGACGATCACCATCAGGGTCGTGACCCAAAAAACCGCCGTTGCAATTCGGCGGACGGTGCGGGCGGACGGAAAATGTTGATCGGTCATTTTGTCTGCGTGCGCGCAATCTTCCGTGGATGGCTGGAGGATTGGTCGCTCCAGCATTATGGCCTCATGTCAAAATTCTGCCAATTGATTTTGTTGGCCCCGCGCTGGCGAAATATGGCTTGCGCACAAGATTCCGTTGTGGTCTTTGAGTTCTTCATATGAAAACTCTCCTCCGTTTGGCACTTGGCACGCTCGTCTCCACCGGGTGGGCGTGGGCGGACGTCAAGCTTCCCGCCATCATTTCCGACCACATGGTCCTGGAGAAAACCGCCAAGGTTCCCATCTGGGGCGGGGCGGAACCGGACGAAGCGGTGACCGTGACCCTCAACGGCCAAACGGCGAAGGCCAAGGCGGATGCGTCCGGCAGGTGGATGGCGACCCTGAACCTGAAGGATTCGACTGCGGGTCCCTTTGAAATGACGGTCGAAGGGAAAAACAAACTGACGATTGCCGATGTGGTTGTCGGCGAGGTCTGGGTTGCATCCGGCCAGTCCAATATGGAGTGGGTGGTTTCAAACACGCTCGACGCCGACAAGGAAATTGCCGGATCCGCGAACCCCCTTCTCCGGCAGTTCCTCGTGAAAAAAAATGCGGTCGCAGATCCGACCGGGGTTGCCGAGGGAATCTGGTCCGCAGCTTCGCCCGAGACGACCGGCAGGTTCAGCGCCGTCGGTTATTTCTTTGCGAAAAAACTTCAGGGCGAGCTGAAGGCACCGGTGGGTTTTGTGAACACGTCCTGGGGCGGCACGCCCTCCGAGGCGTGGACCAGCGCGGAAGCCCTTGAAAGCGTGCCCGACCTCAAGGCCTCCCGCGAACGCATCTGGGCTGCCGTAAAAGAATGTCCGGCCAAGAAGAAAGCCTTTGTTGAAAGCATGGGGGCGTGGATCAAGGAAACCGGACGCGCGGACACGCCGGTTGCGGATGCGCTCGCGTTTGCCGGCGAGGACGTCCCGACCGCTGGCTGGGTTCCTGTCAAGCTGCCGGGCGAGGTCGCGGCTCCGGGGCTTCCCAAGGCCGGCGTCGTCTGGCTGCGCAAGGAGGTCACCCTTCCGGCCGCCAGCATCCTTCCTCTCAGCCTGCCGATCGACGGGTTTGACTGCGTCTATTGGAACGGCAAACTTCTCAAGCAGACGACCTATCAGGACATTCCCGGCCAAGGCTCTATCCGCCGGTACGGTCCCTACGACGTTCCGGCCGGCGCGGTGAAGGCCGGAAAAAATGTCCTCGCCATCCGGCTCTACGAACCGGTCGGCCCGGCAAAATTCTTCGGCGAGCCAAAGGCGGGAACGGCCTCGCTCGCAGGCGAGTGGCTGGCCAAGGCGGAGAGGGAATTCCCCGCCATCGCCGCGGAAAAATCGGCCGCCGCCCCGCCACTGCCCGCGACCCCTCCCGCCCCGCAGAACGCCCCCGCCTTCCTCTTCAATGGCATGATCCGTCCGATCCTCCCCTACGCGATCAGCGGCGCGATCTGGTATCAGGGCGAATCGAATGCCGGCCGCGCCTTCCAATACCGCACGGCTTTCCCGCTCATGATCACCGACTGGCGAAAGCAATGGAACCAGGGGGATTTCCCGTTCTATTTTTGCCAGCTCGCCAACTACCAGGCCAAGAAGCCCGAACCCGGCGAAAGCCCGTGGGCCGAGCTGCGCGAGGCGCAGGCAATGACCCTCAAACTGCCGAACACGGGGCAGGCCGTCCTCATCGATATCGGAGAGTCCGGGGACATCCATCCCCGCAACAAGAAGGACGTGGGCGAACGTCTCGCTCTCATCGCCCTCGCCAGGGACTACGGAAAAGCCGCCCCGTTCTCCGGACCGGTCTATGATTCGATGAAAATCCAGAGCGGCAAGGCGATCCTCAGCTTCCAGCACACCGACGGCGGCCTCGCCGCCAAGCCGCTGCCGAACACCTACGATGTCAAATCCCTGGCCAACGAAACCGCCCCGCTTGTCCGCAACAGCCCCAACAGCCAGCTCGAAGGCTTCGCAATCTGCGGCGGGGACAAGAAGTGGGTTTGGGCGGATGCAAAAATCGATGGCAATAACGTGATCGTGTGGTCGGACAAAGTCGCGGCCCCGGTCGCCGTGCGTTACGCCTGGGCGGAAAACCCGACCTGCAACCTCGTCAACGGCGCGGGCCTCCCCGCCTCGCCCTTCCGCACGGATGACTTTCCGCCCATGACACTGAACAGTAAATATTGAGCCGCTTGCTCTTCCCGGCCTGTCTCGAATGGGCGCGTTGCACTCAGTCTCCTCTTTTCAGCAGGGCACTGTTAGAACCTGTGAAATAAATAGGAAAAGCCGCTTTTTCCTATTTATTTCACAGGTTCTTAGGCCATATTGCCACAATCTCTGTGGCAAAAAAACGGCCCCCATCAAAAAATAAAAAGCCCTCCAAAAAGGGAGTGGGAAAATCGATCCTCTCGTCTGGAGGGGCTCCCGGACGGGGCGGACCGATCACGCCCAAGTCGGACGTCTTCTCCTGGATCGCCTTTGGGGTTGTCCTGCTCGCCTGCATCGCCTGGGTGGCGGCACATGCGTATCTGGTCGATACAGTTACAGTCAGACTCTGCAATCAGGCGGATCAAGCCCTGTCGGTGGAAAAGCGGATGCCGGTTTTCTTGAGCGAGATCGCGTTCGACGGCTATACATGGAATCGGCATGCGGAGCATCTCGGAAAAAATGGCGAGTGGCGGGTCCGCCACACGGATCTGGACAACGCTCCCGATGGGCGCGAAGTCCACTGGAATTCGGCCTTCGCATGGTATCTCCGCGGGCTCGGCGAGATCCACCGCTCTTTCACCGGCGACTCGCTGCGCAACAGCATTTTCCGGATGTCGATCTGGGCGAATCCGTTCCTTCTGGTCCTTGCACTCGGAATCTTCAGCACACTGTCTGCCCGCCGCTTCGGCCCGCTCTGCGGGTCGGTGATCGCCATCGGCATGGTGGCCGTGCCGACGTTTTACGAGGGCTTCATGCCGGCCTATCCCGACCATCACGGGCTCATTGCGTTCACTTTGCTCGGCATGCTTTTCGGCATCGCCTGGGCTGGGGCCGGCTGGGTGCAGAACGAAGGGGGGAAGGACTTCGCCCCGCCGCACTCCCTCAGGCAGGCAAAACACGGGATGATCTTCTCGGCCATCTGCGGCGCAGCCGGATTGTGGATCAGCGCGCTCTCGACGGCGATTGTACTGGGAACAGTCGGTGTCGCAGCACTTTTCGTGGCTGCCATCTTCGCAAGGTCTCTGCGCAAAACCGAGTGCGCATTCCATCCCAACCTCTGGAAGATCTGGGCGAAGTGGGGTGCCGGAGCAGCACTTGGGTTCTTCCTCCTGGAATATTTCCCTTTCAACATGGGAATGCGGATGGAGGTCAACCACCCGCTTTACGCCCTCGCGTGGCTCGGAGGGGGCTGGATTATCGCAGAAGTTGGAGGCTGGCTCGCTGCACCAAAAACTCGTTTTCCTTGGCTCAAAATCATCTGGCCGCTCGCGGCCTGTGCAGTTCTGCCCGTGGCCATCGTTCTCGGCGGACCGGAAATCTACATTCCGAAAGACGACTTTCTCTCGCGGCTTTGGAAAAACATCGCCGAGCTTCTGCCATTGGTGATGAGGATCCGGCTGGGCGGGCTGACATGGGAGGCCGCCATCGGGTGGTTCCCCATATTCCTCTTGGCCGCCGCCGCACTGCAAATGTCACGCGCCGTCGGCCGCGGCACGAAGGCCGTGCTGATCTTTTTGGCGATTCCGATCCTGCTCATCACCGCCCTTCAGTTCTACCAAGTCCGCTGGGGGATGCTGGCCGGCCCGCTCTATATCGCGCTGGCGGGGATCGTTGTGCCGCAAGTCTGGCGGCTCGTTCCCCGCAATGCGCTGAGCCGCACGGTTGTCGCCGCCCTGCTCCTTTCCTTCGGCTGCGTTCTTGTTGTCCCGACCTTCAAAAACACATTTGCCTCAGCCTGGGGCCAGTTCCGCAGCGGGGACAAGATATCCATCACCGCCGGCCAGGGGCTCGCCCTTCTCCACCGACAGATGGCGCGCGCCATCCTTGACGATGCAGCCGGCGAGCAGGTCGTTCTCCTCAGCAGCCCGAACAGCTCGTGCCTGCTGTCCGCGCTGGCCGGATTCCGGACAGTCGGCACCCTCTATTGGGAAAACGTCAGGGGACTGAAAGCCGCGGCAGCGGGGTTGAATGCCCAGAGTGACGACGAGGCCCTGGCTTTCATTAAAAAGCACGGGGTCACCCATGTTTCTCTCATGACCTGGGAGAATTTCATCGGGCCGTTCTTCGGGATTCTCTACCCGAAGCCCGTCCCCGGAAAATCCTACGAAGCCTCGTTCGGGAAGCGCGCCCTGTTCAACAAGGTCATCCCGCCATGGGCCCGCCCGCTCGCCTTTCCGCCCAACGACCTGTCGAAAGGAATGCAGCAGACCGTCCTCATGCTCCGGGTCGCACCCAACCAGAGCCTCAACGAAGCGAAGTTCCACCTCGCCCGGTTCGTCCGATCCGTTGAAGGCAATCCGGTCCAGGCGGAGATGACTTTCCGGGAGATTCTGGAGTCCGCACCCCAGAGCAGCCTGGTCCGTCTCGAACTTGTCAATTTGTATGTCGAGCAACACCGGTATGACGAGGCGGCCGATCAAATCCTCAAGGCTCTGCCGGACGGAACTCCAGAGATCCAGGCAAGCCTCACGTCACAACTCGCCGGCGAGCTCGTCAAGGCCGGGCAATGGAGTGCCCTTGCGAAGCTGCTTCGGGGTGCGGGCAGCCTTCCCAATGCCTTGCCGGCAACATTGCAGAACGTCGCATGGTTTCTTTCCACAATGCCGGATGCGTCTGCGCGCGATCCAAAATTTGCGCTTGCCTGCTGCGACCGCTTGGAAAAGCTTCCTCACGACACGGCCTCGCTCACTCTTGCGCGGTCGGCGGCCCTTGCCGCTTCGGGGGATTTCAAGGCAGCCTCGCTTTTTTTAGATGCATTGCTGAATTCGAATGACTCCACCCCGGAGATTAAAGAAAAGGCTTTGGCCATGCGTCGCGCATTCGATGCCGGGAATGCCTGGACTGCCCAGTAGCCCCTGGCAGTTTCTGACAGTTCTTGAGAAATCCCAAAATGAACACGGCCCAAGCATTTCCTGAAGCAACCATCCTCATGCCTTGCCTCAACGAGGCGGAGACTCTTGCCGGATGTATCGCGGCGGCGAAGGCAGGGCTCGCGGCGGCGAAAGTGGAAGGCGAAATCCTTGTTGCAGATAACGGCAGCATAGATGGCTCCCAAGCCATTGCCACTGCCCACGGAGCCCGTGTTGTGGAGGTGCCAGCACGCGGCTACGGCAATGCGCTGCGCGCCGGTATGCAGGCAGCTTCCGGGCGGTATCTCATCATGGGCGATGCGGATCTCAGTTACGATTTTTCTCAAATTGCCCCGTTCATGGAAAAGCTCCGTTCCGGATCGGACTTGGTCATGGGCTGCCGGATGCCTGCCGGCGGCGGCTGTATCGAGGCGGGAGCCATGCCATGGAAACACCGCTGGATTGGAAACCCGGTCCTGACCTTCATCGGCCGGATCCTCTTCAAATGCCCCTGCCATGATTTTCACTGCGGATTGCGCGCGCTCACCAGGGAGGCCTTCCTGAAACTGGATCTCCGCACGAGCGGAATGGAATTTGCCTCCGAGATGGTCATCAAGGCCTCCCTGCGCAACCTCAAAGTCGGGGAAGTGCCGATCACGCTGCACAAGGACGGACGATCCCGTCCGCCCCACCTGAGAAGTTGGCGCGACGGATGGCGGCACCTGCGATTCATGCTTCTTTTTTCCCCACGCTGGCTGCTGCTTTATCCCGGCATCCTCGCCACGATCATCGGAGGGACATTCTTCCTCCGCCTGCTCGCGGCTCCCATAAGAATCGGGACCATCAACTTCGACCTCAACACCCTCGAAATTGCCGGGCTCGTCTTTCTCTTCGGTTATCAGATGATCCTCTTCGCGTGCTTCGCCCGCATCTTTGCCTTCACGCGTGGCTTTCTCCCGGCAAAGCACATCCTCGCGCGAGCCTTTGGTTTTTTTACGCTGGAGAAAGGTCTTGTCTGCGGCGCGCTTGTCCTCCTGGCAGGGTTTCTGGTCATCCTTTCCGCGCTGTTCGGCTGGGCGTCCACCGGCTTTGGCAACCTCGACCCGCTCGACACCACCCGCACGGTCATCGCCGGACGCACCCTCGCATCCATCGGGCTTCAAACGATCCTTTTCAGCCTCATTTTCAGCTATTTGGGAATCGATGACAAATCCCGGCAGGCCTGAGATTCCCGTCAACACGCAGAATGCAGGGACGGCGTGTCGCCTGCTCCACTCCTCCCCGTCCCACAGGCTCCGTGGGCAGAAAGCGCCCTGCCACAATCATTACGATCCTCCTGGGTGCGTGGCTGATCGGATGCATTTGTCGAAGTGGCAGGATGCCGCTTCTACGGTTTGACATCGTAATGATTGTGGCGCCCTCCGCTCCTCCGGTTTTCCGCTTTCCGCATTCGCCGGTTTCCGCTTTTCTCTTCCCATGCACCCCGGCTACTTCCCCGTCTTTTTCTGGAGCCTGCTGATCCTCTTCAGCTTTTGGGGCTACGGCGAGCTCCTCCGCCGGCGGATCAATCGCCCGGAATTCGCTGACATCGGCTGGGGGCTCACCTGCGCGTGGGGCATGTCCGTCGTCCTCGCTCTCGGCGGCCTCCTCATGGCCTTCCATTTGGCTAACGCCGCCAACCTCACGCTTGTCGTCCTCTTCGGCGCCGCCGCCGCCGTTTACTATCTGGCAGGAAAAATCACCACGAAGGACACGAAAAACACGAAGGGGAATTCCGCCAAACCAAAATACAAAATCCAAAATACAAAATTCCCTTCCCGCGCTGAATATTTCACATCCTCGATGGTAGCATGGTGGAATTCAGCTCTGTTCGCAGTAATTGTGCTCTTGGCAGTGCTTGCCTTTGCCTCGTCCATCGCTTGGCCGTTTCAGATTGATCCGAATGACGACTTGACTGGCTACCTTGTTTATCCGCAACAGATCCTGCAGAGCGGAACGCTGATTGAGCCATTTAGCTTCCAACGGGCTGCGACCTTCGGCGGACAGGCTCTCGCACAAGCTCTGGTAATGGTTGCTGGCGGGGAACGTAATGGTCATGTGCCAGATCGTGGTTTTGCGATGCTAATTCTCACTGCCATTTTTCTGAAGCAGCTTTCGAGCACCACAGGGTGGCGGAGGACTTTGGGACTACTAGTCGTTTTCATTTTCTTAATTAGCCCAGTTCCCCGCATCAGCACTCACGGCGCGATGCTCGGCGGTTGCTTCCTTACTGCAGCATTGTATACATTTGAGCGGATTCCGTTGCGCACTACGTCACTTGGCCTTGTCCTGCCTGTCTCGCTACTAGGTTTCGCCGCAGCATCGATCCGTCGAACCTTTCTTCTTCTCTTCGGTCTCTGGCTTGTCGGATGTCTTGCATTCATTTTTGTTGCCCAATTCGGAGAGAAAGGACTCAGGCAAGAAATCTCGTTGGTATTTAAAATAGTTGCCCTTTTTGGAGTCTTCATGATTCCGTTCAGCGTTCTCCTATATAAATCGAATGGCACCCCGCTCCTCCCGCCATTCAACGGTTTTGTGAGTAGCGATTATCAGATTCACTCATATCAGAATCTTGGGCAGGACATTTCTGCAATAGCCAGCTTTATAGCAACGCCCTCAGCGCTTGCCGTCGCTGCACTCTCTCTTCTTGCGCTAATTTTCAGTTCCTCTTTTTTGCACAGAACAATAATCTGCTCAGCCCTCATTACAGTGACCTTGACGCTCTACACTTTTAGTGCGCAGGCATATATTGACAAATGTCGATACACATATCCGCTGATTGTTCCAATAGTATTTTATGTGCTTTGCAAGGCGATTTCTGTAATTAGTAGTCTCAAAGCAAAGGACTCGATTGCCGCACGGTTTGAAGTATTTTCAGTCATGTTGATTCCAGCACTGGGATTCTGGGTGCTTAGCACTGGAAACCAGACCCTCACCGAGCTCCGCGCCCAAGTTTTAACCCTACCTGCTCAGATTGCCGAGACCAGCGGTTTTTTTACTCCGGCAGTTCAAAAATCGTATTCAACACTTCAGGCTAGGGTGCCCCGAGGCGAACCCATTCTAACGATTATTGACGGCAGCTACCTCATGGATTTCTCGCGGAATCCTGTCTATTCCATCAATGTTATTGGAGCTTCTGCACCCCCCCCCGGCATTCCCTTTGGCAAAGGCCCGGATGCTCTTCGGTTGTATCTTCTCAGCCAAGGGATCCGATACGTCATTTGCGTTGATTTCGACAATGCTGTGCTCCTCTACACGCGTAGGCTTTGGACGACAGATACACGCCCAGAACGATTTTATCAACTTACATGGAAACCGAGATTTTCTGACTTCATGTCCAATATGGATGCGTTAG
>Ga0247841_10003268_pt1 | contig 30491 bp, 26 predicted proteins | sample LaCruzMarch2015__2_FD_192410 | JGI IMG/M metagenome (GOLD analysis project Ga0247841, IMG submission 192410) | Freshwater microbial communities from meromictic Lake La Cruz, Castile-La Mancha, Spain - LaCruzMarch2015_18m | ecosystem: Environmental > Aquatic > Freshwater > Lake | place: Spain... | reverse complement strand
CTCTGCGAACGCGTCTAGCAACGGCGGCAGTGGATACAAGAGCGGCCCTTCGGCTGCCATCGCTGCGTTCGCGTAAGGCTGGTTTGGGCCCCGCCGACGCCACCGCGGTCCGTCTGCCGAGAATACAAGCGATAGACCAATGTGCCGCATCGGAAATCAGGCGCGGTCGAGTGTCGCATCCATTGCTGTAGAATGAAGCACTGTCGCCACACATTGGCATCGACGACCCACTTTTCCCGCTGCCATGGCCCCGATCGCTGACCGGTTGTTTACCCTCAAGCTTCAGGCGTACCGCTCGTTTCGTGACGAGACGAGCATCGACATCCGGCCGCTGACCCTGTTGTATGGGTTCAATCAGGCGGGCAAGAGCACCCTGGTGCGGCTCCTAGCGCTGCTGGCCGACTCCCTCGCGCCCGGCGCCGGCCCGCTGGATCTGCGGAGCCCGGCGCTACGCGGGGCGTCTTTCAAGGAGCTTGGTCACCTGGGGCGCGAGATGAACCTTTCCCCCTGGGTGACGCTGGTCGCGCCAGGGTCGCCGGCAGATCCCACGTTCAAGATTCAGTTCAAGGAGGACAACGGACTCGTGGTCGACCGGCTCCACCTCATCCGAGGACCCGGCGGGGACAAGTTTAAGGTTGAGTTGGCCGATATCGTCGATCGGGCCGGTAACGGCATGCGGGGGAATTACGAAGGCCGCTATCGAGGCCAGGATTGGAACGAACCTCTCCACTTCGACAGCTTGATCCCCGAAGGCTTGCCGAAGGATGCCCAGGACATCGCGGATGCCGTCCGCGCTGCCCTCGCACCTCTTGTTTGGATGCAGTGGCTCGATGCGAATCGTCTCACGGGTGGCAACGAGACCAGTGCGGTCCGCTGCTGCCGCCCAGACGGCGGGGACCTGCCCGCGCTCCTGCGGACCGGGCCGGGAGCGGCCGTACTCGCAGGGGCATCCAACTGGCTCGCCGCGCAGGAGGGTCTCGGCGACGAGCTCAGCCTGCGCAGCGACCCCTCCGGCCGCCACCAGATCGTTCACCGGGCCTTCGGCCGGGAAGCACTACCCCTGCATCTGGCTGGCGAGGGGCTTCGCGCCCTGCTGCCGATCCTCTTGTGCGCCCTGTGGGCGGAGACCGGCGACCCTGGGGCGCCGACCATGCTCGCGGTCGAGGAGCCCGAGGCGCACCTGCACCCGACCTTGCAGGTGGCACTGTTCGACCGTCTGGCGCAGACCGTCCGCGCTGGTATCCCGGTGGTCTTGGAAACCCATTCCGTCTATGTGCTCCGGGCCATGCAACTCGCCGTGCTGGAGGGGCGTCTGACGCCCGAGGAGATCGGGCTGCACTGGGTTGACCAGGGACCAGACGGGGCCTCTACCGTCACGGCCATCGGGATCGACGCCGACGCGACCCTGACCGATTGGCGCCCCGATTTGTTCGAGAAAGAGCAGGAACTCGCCCATCGTATCCTGGACCTGCGCTGGAAGCCCCAGGAGACACCGTGATCGTTTGGATGGACGATGCACTATTCGCGGGTCCGCACCGGGACCTGGACCGACTGGCGCTCCTGCGCAACGCCGCCCGCCGACGCCATACCCTGATTGTGTCGATGAGCCCCGCCGCGCCTTGGCACGCGCGCACCGCGCCCAACTTCGACGCATGGGCGGCGGCCTGGCCGGACGGCCTGCATACGGAGATCAAATTGATTGAGGAGCGGCTGGCAATTGTCTCGGTCACCGCCGTGACCCGGGGTGCCAAGCGGCTGCTGGTCTGTGACCGTGACCCTGGAGCGGAGCATGTGGGCTGCCGAGTGTCACTGGAGGACGCGGTACGTGCCCTGTCGCTTCCCCTGTATATCCTGATCGAGCACCAGATCCACGATGCCGCCTTTATTCGCCGAATCCTTCCGCCGGTATGGCGGGCGCGGTTCGCGGAATGGGAGAGTCGCGGCGAACTGCGCTACGAGAACGGCGGCGGACTCCCGGTTATGTCCGATTTGATCAATTTCCACTGCAACGATGAACATGCAAAATTAGCCTTCGGACTACCAGCGGAAATTTGGCAGCTAGTCCATTTCATCGTTTGGGACCACGATGGCGATAGTTTCGATACCCCAGGCCCCGGCTCCGGCGACCTGGGACGCACCTGCGACAAGGCAGGTCTGGCGGGACACTGGCACCGTCTGGAGCGACGCGACCAGGAGCACTATCTGCCGATACCGGCATTGCAGGCAATCGTCAAAGAACGAATCACCGATCCTGTCGAGCGGGAACGCCTCTTGGCGGACATCGATGCGCACGCGGCAAAGGGCGATGGGCGGCACTTCGTCCCCTTGCCGAAACTTGGAGAATTCCCCTTGTTCAAGAACTTGTTCATGACTGCGAACCTGAACTGGCCGGACCAATGGTTCGAAGAAGACGGCGCCTGGCCCGAGATGACCCGTTTGGCGGAGCGGATCGCATCCGCCATGTGACCGGAGACCGACCATGCCCTTCTATGAGCGACAGCCCTATATCTCGCCCCTCCATCAAATTGTTGCGGAGGTACTGCGGGGCGAGATCCTGATACCGCGCTTCCAACGCCCAGGCACAGAGTGGGTGCCAACTCAGCGTGGGGATTTGCTGGACAGCCTCTACCGTGGCTTTCCGATCGGGACCATCCTGCTCTGGTCCACCAATAGTCCGATCAAGACCAAAGACGTCATCGGCGGATTCAGGATTCGCAAGGCATCCTCCCGGGACGGACAACGGTTGCTGCTGGACGGCCATCAGCGGCTATCCACCTTGGTTCAAATCCTCGGACCGGGACTGGTCCACGACCTTCAGCTTGCCAAGATGGAGTCGGTGGTGGACGACACCGATGAGGCCAGCCAGAATGAGGTGTGGGTCTTCGAGCTCAATCCAGCCAAAAACGAAAAGAACGACGCGCCGCCCAAGAGCCGCGACCGATTCGTTCTGCTGAAGACCGGCCAGAGCCCTACGCCAACCCAGCTCCCTTTAAGCCATGCCCTCAACCGAACCGCGCTCAACCGCTGGGTGCGGGAGCAGGGGGACAAGCTCACAGAGCCGCAGGTGACCGAGGTCGATGCCCTGAGGGACCGGCTGCGCGAGTACAACATCCCGGTGGCGGTGCTGGCGGTCGATTCCCTGGAGGACGCGACTGAGAGCTTCAAACGCATCAACTCCAGCGGCACGCCGATGACCGATTTCAACATGGTCGCCGCGCTCGCCTACCGGAACGGATTCGATCCTCAGGAGCTCTTCGAGCAGCATCGCAGCGAGCTGCTTGAGCCGATCGGCTGGCAAGACCTGCCCGATATGGACGTGCTGCGGGTGTGCGCCGCCCTGGCCCAACAGCATCCGGCCAAGATGGAGGTCGATAAGCTATCACAGCAGCTTGCGAAACAGGACGGGCTGATCCAGCGGGCCTTTCAGGCGATGGCGGATGCCGCTCGGTTGGTCGGGGAGCTTTGCGGCATAACCGGCCCCGAAGTCTTGCCCTATTCGTGGCAGCTCATCACGCTGGCCGTATGTCTGGGCTCTGACTTCTTCGACGAGCGATCGGAACCGCGAGCCCGCGAGGCGATACGCCGCTGGCTCTGGCTGACGACCTATGGAGAGGCCTTTGCGGGCGTCAACTCGGCCATCTACGACCGCAGTCTCACGGCGCTCCGGGAGATGATTCACGGCGGTACTTTCCAGGCAATGGAGCGCGATCTCACCAAGAACGTGCGCCCGGTGCTGAATTTCGATTTTCGGGCGGCTCGCTCAAAGGCCGTGGCCTTGGCGATGGCTCGACACGAGGATGGTGGCGACCTGTCGGGAACCGCGCATAGACAATTAGCTATCGGTGCTGATGCCATCGGTGTCCTGCAGCCAAGCGGCAAGCGATCGGATTGGTGGAATCGGGTAATCTTGACTACGGACTCCGTTAACAGCTATCGAACGGCGCTCAGGAGTCGAACGGCGCAAGACTCTAAGCCGGAAGAGGATGAGCTACTCGCCAAGATTGGGATCGCGCGCGATGCGCAGGGGGGACTGGCAGATTTGCTGACCGCTCGGCGCAAAGCGATCGAGGCGGATGAGCGGGAGTTTGTCACGAAGCTCGGGTTGGAATGGGCGTCCGCCGTTTGATGGGCACGCCGCAGGCGAACCGAGGGTCGTGATTGGGACGAGTGAATAGTTGAAGTGACCCGCGAAAATCGCCCCTCTATCGCGGGTGTCTTAGGCTGCGTGAGGCGGATCGCTGGCCGCTGTTGGCATTAGAGCAGTCTCCCACGCGGCGCAGCCGACTGGCCGGGATGGGTCGTCTGTTGACGTTGCACTCGCCCACCCGTCGAAGACCAACCCCGGTCGGGGGTTCGCAGATCCCCCCCACGGCGGTACGATTCCTACCCATGTCAGATCAACCGAGGCCTCCGCGGACCATGCGCGACACCATCCATTTCTCGACCTACCGCGAACAGGAACTGGTCGACATCACCCGTCAGGTACAGACCGTGGTGGAGCACAGCGGCATCCGCGACGGCCTGGTCCATGTCTATGCCCAAGGCGCGACCGCGGCGATCATGATCCAGGAGAACTGGGACGAGAGCGTGCAGGAGGATGTCATCGCCTTCCTTGCCAAGCAGATCCCCAAGGGCGTATGGCGGCACGACCAGCAGGACGGCAACGGCGATGCGCATCTCAAGGCGGGATTGGTCGGCCCCGCGGAGACCGTGCCCCTGATCGACGGCACGCTGGGGCTATCGACCTGGCAGAACCTGTTCTTCTGCGAATTCGATGGTCCACGCGACCAGCGCAGCGTGGTGGTCACCGTCATCGCCGACCGCTGAAACCGCGGGACGATGCTGGCGTCCCGGACGCTGCCGGCGCGACCAGAACAGCGCGTTCGGTTGGTCGACCGGCGGCTCCGCGGCCGGCAGTCACGCCGTCACCTCCCCCCCGGCAACCCCGGTAACACCCCACCCCAGGCCGCGCTCTCCGCATCCAGCCGCAACTGCTCGGCGTCCAACCCATCGACCCGCTCGGTGCTGCGCTGGGCGGCATTCGCCCGCTGCCCGTGCACCGCAAACGCGCTGCTGCTGCCGGTCAGGGCATCGATCCCCAACGTGTCCAAGGTCGGAAAATGCCCGGTCTGCACGAGGATCGCCAGCCACTCGTCGAGGTTCACCTGGTTCCAGTCGACCCGACTGAAGTCCGCCACGTCGATGCCCTGGCAGTCCGGGGCCTTGGGGTCCCCCCAGTCGCGTCCCAACTGTGGCCGGATCTGCTCGTTCAAGATGCGCGCGAGCGGGGTGTTGAAGCAGCAATAGGCATCGCGCTTCTCGATGCAGATCCCCAGGATGTCGCTGCGACAGTAGCCGCCGACGCGGGTGCAGGCCTTCAGCTCCCGCTTGGCTCCCAGTTCGAACTCATCCTGCTCGCAGGTCCAGATCAGCTTGATCAGGATCATCACCACCTGGTAGATCGTGTAGGCCCACATGACGACGCTGAGCACGGTCCCGATCAGCGGGGCGAAGGTGACGCCGCCGTTGGCCGCCACGCCATTGGTCACCGCGGCACCGGCACCGTCCGCCGCCACGAAGAGGGTGTTGGCCGCCGCATCGCCAAAGACCTGCGCGGTCCACTCGGCGGTCTGCATCAGCAAATTCTTGGTGGCTTCCGCCAGACCTGCCTTTAACGCCGATTCGGTGGCTGCGGCCGTGGTGTTGCCCATCAGGGTGTTCGCGGCCGAGGAAAAGGCCTGCGTCACCGCGCTGTAGGTGTCGGCGATGGGACCGCGCAGGGTCTCCCAGGCGCCGCGCACGGCGCTGCCACTGTCCAGGCCCATCACGGCGTTGTCGAGCTTCATGGTGGCGAACACCAGGGTCAGATAGTCGCCCAGCGCGGCATTGCCCGGCGTGTTGCAGCAGTTGACGATGCCGCCCACCGCCCGCTTGCACTCGCGAGGTTCGCCCGAGAAGACCACACAGCGCCCACCGGGATCGCACTGCATGTCCGAGGCCGCCATCTGCGCCGCCTGCAGGGCAGCAACCGCCTTGGCGAAGTCCGCCGACTGCTCGCCCGGGAAACTCACACACGCGGTGCCCAGACAACGGACCGGTCCGGCGCAGTCCATGGTGGACAGCCGGTCGAGCACCGGGATGGCTTGGAGCGTCCCGCAGTCCCAGGTCTCCTCGTGCAGGTAACAGTGGCCGGTGGCATCCTGCGCCCCCTCGACACAGACGGACTTGATGAAGCCGCACTGTGGATTCTGCTCAAGCGGGGTGCAATCAGTCGGGTTGTTCCCCTCGTTGAACGGGCATTGCGCATGGCCCTGGGGGTCGGTCCAACACGCCATCTGGCCGCGGTTGAAGCCCGAGCAGTCGGCGGACACATCGATCTGGGTGCAGAACGGGCTCTGGCTGGGGATGGGCGATGGCGGAAAGTCCCCGGCACAGAGGGGCGCGCCGGCACCGGCGTAGCACCCGTTGCCGTCCAGCGCCGGGGCACCATGGCAGGTGATGCTGCCCTGGCAGAAGCCGCCATTCACCGCCAGGGCGTTGGCCATGGCGACGCACTGGGGGTTGTCCGACCAACCGCGGTCCTGCACCAGCGGCGGATGCCACAGGGTGACGGTCACGGTATAGGCGGCGGAGGCCCGCCACCACTCCCGGGGACCCGTGGTGCGAAAGCTGTAGTCGTTGCCGATCGTGAAGGAGGCGCCGTCCTTCAGCTGCGCGGTCCAGTCCATGGTGATGGCGGGGCGATGCACCTGGTCGAACGTCTCGGTGCTCGCATCCGCGAACGCATACCCATCGAACGCGACGGTGTAGCGCTCGGTATAGTGATCGATCTGGAACCACAGCGACGGGGCTGCGCTCGCCGCAATGGAGACCGACGCCGCGCTGATCCGGCTGCTGTCGCTGACCGTGTAGCCGAAGGTCTGGGGTGCGGCGTACGGCGGGTAGTTGTTGCCCATCAGTTCGTGCGGCGTCTCCGCATGGCGATAGACGACCTGGGTGCAGCCGCTCCCACAGGACTGCATCGTCGCCCCGCCCCAAGTGGTGACCAGGGCCAGGATGCTGTAGTCATGGAACAGCGAGCAGGACCCGCCGCGGTCCGCCGATCGGTCGCAGGTCCGATAGTCCGGGACATGCGTGTGCCGTTCACTCTGATTGAAGGTGGTGTTCACCGAGCAGTCCGCGAAGGTTCGGCTGATCTCGGCGAAGTGGGTGTTCACGTCGTCGGTCTGGGACCACAGGGGGTCCAGGCGCATATCCGGACGGGAGTGGTCGACCGTTTCGCGCAGGGTGCGGTAGGCCGCGCCGGTGGCGGAATCCTCGCTCAGCAGGCCCGATTGGGCGTGCTGGCCCTGGATGATGGTCCCGGTATCATTCCCGAAGAGCGCGCTGAAATCGCCGGGGGTGCCGTTCTGCGAACCAGGAAACAGGGTGCTGAACGACAGCGCGCCGTCGGGGGTGCCGGGAAAGAGACGCAGGGTGCTGCCGGTCGTCGTCGGGACGGCGAAGGCGTCGCGTGCCTGGGTGCCCGCCGCCTGGCCGGCCTGCGCCGCGTCCTGCAAGGCATCGCCCCACACCAGCGCCCAGGGAACCCAGGCGACAGCGACGCTCAAGGCCCCGGCCAGGACCCGGGTCCCCCAGCCCCGGCTAGAAGACCGACAGGCAGCAGTCATTCCAGCGCCACAGCAGGTACAGATGGTGCTCGCCCGGACCCGGGATGCTGCGCCACTCGCCCCAGCGGAAGGTGCTCTCGCCGATCACATGGGCACGCTGAGTCTCGGGCAGCGGATAGAACATCGACAGTTGGTACTGGCTCTTCTTGATGAAGGGGTCGATGGGGGCGCCGCAGGCGGCGTCCGCGCCCATGGTGCGGCGCGCGAGCCCCCGGCGGTGCAGGGCGGCCAGCGAACGGGCCGCATCCAGACTGGTCTCGCGCGGCAAGGAGCCCAGGCTGGGCTGCACCCCGGTGAAGGGGTAGAGGTGCCCCCAGGTGCCGGCGCACCAGAACAGTTCGTCGATCGGACTGCCGGCCGTTGCCGCGGCGGCATCGGCCAGGCAAGCGGCCAGGGCGACCGGATTGGCCAACCAGGCGGCTTCCGGATTGACGAAGAACGCCAGCTCCGCGCTGTTCCAGGTCGGATCGAGCTCCGACAGGTAGAGGATGTCGACGTCCATCAAGCCGTCGGCGTTGCACCGGTCCTCGAAGAACAGGTCCAGCAGGATCAGCAGCGGGAAGGCATACCAATGGTAGTGGTGGAAGGCGATGTCGGTGGTGTCGTAGGCGCCCTTGCCCTCGGTCCCGAGCAGGCGTCGACTGCCCAGCGGCAGGCGGATGCCGCCGAGTGCCGGGGCGCAGCCCGGCGCCGCGGTCAACTCAACGATCCGCGCCGGTTCCCATAGGCCGATGGTCATCCCGGGGTGCGGAACCCCCAGGGTGTCAGGGCAGGAACACAGGGGTTGGTCCGAGGCCCCCGCCGGCACCCGCCCGCTGCCGATCGGCATCCCGGCGATGCGCACCGGGAACAGGCAAGCCCAGCAGATATCGGTGATCAGCTTACCGGAGAAGAGTTGGGCGTCGGGACAGCCGGGGTCGGCAGCGTTGGCGCTGGGCGGCGCGCTGCCCATGATCGCGAGGCAGAGCGCCAGGAGTGCAACCGGCAGCGACCGAACCCGACCGCCCAAACTTGGCACATTCCAGTGGCCAGCCATCACCGCGCCTCCGGCCCGCGGGCGGGCGGGACCTCGCGCACCAGGAACACCTGCCCCTGCGCCTCGACCGTGGCCGGGACCCGCTCCAAGGCGAAGCGGGTGCGCACATCGGGCGTGAGCAGGTAGAGCGGGGCATCCAGGCGGTCCTCGACCGCGCGCAACCCGTCCCAGCCCTGCGTCCGGTCGAGCCCGGACGCCAGATACAGGGGACGCGGCCCGGCGGCCTCGCCCAGCCGCTGCGCTGTCACGACCTGGCCGGGGTCGGCGGCATCGAAGACGATCAGCCGTTGCGTGAAGGGCAGCTGCGCCAGCGGGTTCACCGTCTGGCCGGCCTGGATCAACCGGCTGCCGTCCGGCAGCGTCAGGTCCGCGTGCGCCGTGATCGTAGGATCGATGGTGCGCTCGCGGGGTTCCGACGCCGTGGGGAGGTGCTCGAATGGGGCGCGGTGCCAGAAGCGCTGGATTGCCGCGGCGCGCAGGGCACCCAGGTCGAGCGCGGCCAGGCGCCGCTGCAGTTCCTCAATCAGATCCGGCTCGCTGACCGCGACCACCGGGCCGCGCACCCCCAGGTCACCACGGGCACCGGTGTGGATGTGCTGGCGAAGCCAGTCCGGGGCGGACAGCCCGGTGACGCGGGCCAGCACCCCATCGGGGCCAGCGGCGACGATGACCGGGGCGGTTTCGACGGCGTGGTCGCGGAATGCAGTTGGGTCGATCTCGACATTGGGCAGCGGGTCGATGCCGTCCAGGAGCACGTGGATTGCCCGGATGGCGTCCATCAGGCGCTCGCCGGGCGCAATGCCGCGGAAGACGATACGCACATCCGCGCCTGCCGCCTCGCGAAAGATCGCCCGCAAGGCCTCCGCGCCAAGCGCGCGGGTGACGAAGACGGTGTAGGTGACCCCCGGCGGCGGGGCCTGGTTGGCCGCCGACTTCACCGTAGCCGCGTCGGCACCGCACAGTTGGCCAAGGTCGCGGCACGCGGAGACGGCCGGCGGGGTCGCCTGCATCCGCGTCAGGGACTCTCGCCCCAGGGCCTCGCCCGCGGCGGCTGCGTTCGGGTCGAGGGCCTGCTCCAACCACGCCGGACGCGGCGCCGTCGCGGCCGCCGAGCCGATCGCCTGGGCCTGGTCGCGCAAGGCACGCAACCCCTCGGGATCGCCAGCGGCGCGTGCGAATGGCGCGCGGAGGGTCGCCAGGATTGCCACCAGCGCCAGCACCAGCGTATCAATAGAGCGCATAGGCCCGCCCCCGGATTTGCGCCATCGGCAGCGGCCCCCAATAGCGCGAGTCGAAGCTGTCGGGTGTGCCGCCCATCATCCAGACCGCATCCGCCGGGACGGATTGTTCCCGGACGAAGGCCTCCGGCAGTCGCCCCAAGGCGGGGGCCAATGCCAACCCCTCCCCGACCGGCACCCCGTTCACCGCCGTCCGCTCGGGCGTCACGGCGACGCGATCCCCAGGGACCCCCGTCATCCGCTTGACCACGACCTGACCGGGAGCGAAAAAGGGCTGCATGGCCACCCCGGCGACGAAGCTGAAGGTCGCACCGCGCTCCGGTTGCCGGTCATACCGGTCGATCAGCCACACGCTGTAAGGCGGCAGGCACTTATGCACCTGGCTGTCGATGCCGATGCGAAAGCGGGCGCCTAGGTACAGACCCAACGCGGCGAGTACCAAGAGCGCCAGTCCGGCGTGGACCATGAAGGGACGCGAGGCCATCCGGTTGATCACGGGCGTACCTCCGGATCGGGCGCTTGCGGTCCAGTACGGACAATGAGCCCGGCCGGGGCCTCGACCACCGCGTGGCTGTCGAGTACCAACACGCCGCCGTCGGCCAAGCGGCGGGCGAGCGCCCGCTGCCGGGCGATGACCGCCCCGACCTGATCGGCGGGGAGTCCGCGCAGCGCAGCGCGGGCGTCGAGGACGATGACCGGCGGACGGGTTGCCAGATCGGCGGCGAGCGGGCGCATCTGGAGCCAGGCACCCAGGTAGCCGCTCGCCAGCGCGCCCAGGCAGACACCGCCGGCCAGCAACCGCCAGCCGAACCCGACCCCCGGTCGGCGCGCAGCGTGGGGGGTTGCTGAAGCATCCGGGGCGGTTTCAGGCCCCATGGTCCGTCCCCCGCTGCAACAGTCGCGTGATCGCCTCACGCACCGTCAGCCCCTCCCGGCGCAAGGCGCGGATGGCGGCCACATCGTTCGGGCGCGTGCTGTAGAGCAGCCGCCGGAACGGGTCCACCACCAGCCGGCCGATGCCGGCCCCACGGTCGGAGAGGACCATGATCTCGGAATAGGCGCCGGGGACCGTATGCACGGATTTCAGCAGTTCCGCCCCGGCCTCCGACAGCGGCAACCGGTTCTCCGCGCGCAGTTGGTCGATGGCTTGCGACGGCTGGGCCAGCAACAGGGTGTGGGCGCTGTTGTCGGCAATCGCCCGGCCGGTCGGATTGGTGTAGAGGTCGTTGAGGCTTTGGGTAACCGTGATCGCCGCCCCGAAGTATTTGCGGAAGCGCCGATACCCCGCCTCGATGAACTTGGCCACGTCGCCCTGGGTCAGCAGGTCCCAGGCCTCGTCGATGAACACCAGCTTCGGCTGGCCGCGCTCCCCCAGATACATCGCCTGCTGGATTTGATAGATCAGGATCAGCAGGATGACCTGTTGCAGGTGCTTGCGACCTTTCAGTTCCTCCAGTTCCAGAACCACCAGGTTGGCGTTGAAGGCAATGGTATTCTCGCCATGGAAGAAGCGGCCGTACTCGCCGGCCGACGAGAAGGGGTACAGTTGCTGACCGACATCGTTCAGGCGGGTGTCGTCACAGGCGGCCAGCGCCTGGGCGATGGCGTCAATGCACAGGGCGCGGCCCAACGCATCCCACTGGGCCTTGAGCACGCGCTTCAACCCGGCGGTCTGGAAGTCGGTCAGCGGCTCGGTCGGCGCGGCCATGGCGGTCACCAGGGCGGCGATGACATCGGCCTCCTCGGCCCAGTCGACGATCAGGGCGAAGGGATTGATCGAGAGTTGGGCGTCGCGCGTGAAGGCGATGAACTGCCCGTCCAGGGCCTCGCAGAGATTCAGGTAAGAGCGCCCTACGTCGATCACCCAGCACCGGCCGCCGATACTCAGATTGGTGGCGATCACCTCGTTGGCGAGGAACGACTTGCCCGAGCCGGAGGAGGCAGCGACCACCGCGTTGTAGTTGGTGGCCGAGTCGAACAGGTTCAGATCCATCAACTGTCCGGCGCGTCCCACCAGTTGCAGCACCGCCTCCCCCGTCCCCTTCCAGTCGCCGAACACCGGCAGCAGGGTCGTCGCATGGCTGGCGGCCATGGTGCGATAGCGCATCAAGTGCGGAATGGCGTCGCGGTCCGCCCCGAACGGCAGACAGTGCAGGAAGAGCGGCAGGGCGAAATACTGGTCCGGCATGACCTGGAACCCCAGTTCGCGCCAATAGGTACGCAGATTGGAGCCGGCCGCGGTCGCCTCCGCCAGAGGCGTGAACAAGAGCAGGCCCAGATAGCACTGGACCGGGCGGTCCCCGTTGTCCAGACACTGGAACAGGGCGTCATAGCCCGCCTTGGTGCGGCCCAGGGCGGGCAGATAGTTGACCATGGGACCCAGGGCCTGATGCGTCGCCCATTGTCGCTTGGCGGTGAGCGTGACCCGTGCCGCTTCCGGATCGGGGAAGCGCACGGTCAGACTCACCAGCACGTTGTGGCGAATCCCCCGCGTCCCGGACACCACGTCCCCCAGATACCGCGACGCCAATCCAAAAGCCACTCGGTCGGGGAAGCGTTTGACCGAGAAGATTTGGGCGCGGTGGGTCCCCAGCGTCAGCCCCTTGGCGTCGCTCTCCAGGGCGTGGGTCAAGTCGAGGAACTGCTCGCGGATCAGCCGGTGCGGATCGCACTCGGGCACGATCCGATCGCGCCAGCCGGCCCGCGGGTCCCAGTTGAGCAGGCTCGACATGATGCGGACATAGCGGTCCGCATCGAGCGGCACCGGCCGCAGCCCGGCCGTCGCGAGCACTTGCTGCGCGGTGGCGAACAGTTCCGCCGCCTCGCGGTGTTCGTGCGCACTGGGCAGCGCATCGGCCAGCGGCAGCTTGACGGTGACGATGACCTGCAGATCGCGCAGCCGCAGGTCGCTGCCCGGTCCCAGCGGCGCTTCGGCGCCCGCCCGCAGGAACGCCACGGAGCGCTGGGTCGCCTCGCGCAGCAGTTCATCCCCATGCCCAAGGCGCAGCGCCTGCATCCGCGCCAGCTTCTCTTCCAGATCCGGCGAGGCCCACAGCACGACCTGCACCAGGGTCTCGGCCGGCCAGTCGAGATTGAGCAGCACCGACAGCCGATCGGCCTGGGCGCGATCCGCGCTCGCCAGCGGCTCGCAGACATAGCCGAAGCCGAGCGAGCGGTCGTCGAGGAAGAACAGCTGCCGGTCCGGGGCATAGGCCAGCACCGGAAACAGTTCGGCCGCGCGTGGGCCGCGGAAGTGGCGGTGGATCATCGGGACGCTCCGTTCGCGGTCGCGGTGAGGCGGATCACCGGGGGTTGGTAGGACACCCATTCGGCGCCCGCGCGGGTCACCAACTGGCGTGCCCGCGCCGGCGTGCAAGGGGCGAGCGGGCGGTCGCCGGGGTCGCGGACCAGCACGCGGTCGTGGGCGGACCGCCGGGGCGCCAAGGCCGCGGCGAGCATCCGGTCGCGCTCGACCGGCAACAGCGGGGCGAGGACGGCCCACACCACGGGAGGGACGGTGATTGAAGGACGGGGCATGAAGGCCGGGTTGCCGTCGGCGGTTTCCCGCCGGTGCTCGGCCGGGATGGGCCGGTGATTCCAGCGCGCTAGGCCACGATCGGCAGCGTCGCCGAGACCGTGGCGTCGATGATGTCGGGGGCCAGGAACAGCCCGGTGCCCGCCGCCACGCCCATGACGAAGCCCATCACCGAGCCGCGGGTCACGCCCGCCACCAAGCCGACGATGATGAACACGGCGGCGATGACGCGGCCCAGAAAGCCGGTCATCCAGCCGGTCAGGGTGGTGTAGAGCGGGGTGAACTCGGCGCCGCCGGTACCGGCGACGGCGGTGTTCGCCACCAGCATGGCGGCGCCGAGTGCGCACAGCGCGAGCAGCAGGGTCAGATGCCGGGGCGACGGCCCGGCCCGAAGTCCGATTGGTTCCATTGATGTCCTCTGTTCAGGGTTGGGGATGACGAGCGTGCCGGTTGACCGGCGGCCGATTGCCCGATGCGCTGCACCGGACCACGGTATGCTTCAGGCGCCGCGCCGGGTTGCGGTCGGCACCGCCGGTGGGCGGGCGGCGGGCTCCACCGCCGCGGCGCCGCGGGTGTCCATGGGCGGTGCACGTTCCTCGACCTGGAGCGGGCGCAGGACGGTGGTGCGCGACGCCCCCGACCCGTCGCCGTAGGTCCAGCGCGTGGGGTCGACCTCGACATAGACGGTGGACGGGGCGTGCAGGTCACCGCGGGCGTCCTCCCAGGCAGCGATCCAGACCTCCATCGTCGTGGCGGGGGCGCGCCGCGGGGTGAGTTCGGCGGGACGCTGATCGCCGACGACCGGGTCGGTGGACGGGCGCGGCGGAGTGGTCGAGGCGCAGCTGGCGAGCAGCGCGGCGGTGCCCACGGTGAGCAGCACCCTTTGGGAGACGGTCTTCATCGGCTGGCTCCTGTCGGGGGGTGACCGATGGCCGCGCCCCCTGGCACGTCGTCCCCGTTCCGGATGGCGGTGCCGCGCACGGTGCTCGGACGCGGCTCCGCGGTCGGGGCCGGACCCGCGCCTTGCGTCAGTGCGTAGATGGCGGACGGCGGCAGGCACAGCGGCTTGCTGGGGTAACCGGCGCAGGCGTAGTGCGTGCTGCCGCCCGCGCAGCCCGTGAGCGCCGTGGCGACGCCGGCGATCAGGGCAAGCGGTCCGGGCCACGACCGAAGCGCGCGGATCATGGGCCGCCCTCCCCCGTCCCGGCGGTCGGGTCACCGGCCAGCCAATCGGCCAGGTCCGCCGGGCGGCCCTGGTGGAGCCGCCCGTCAGGCGCGATCAGAAAGGGGGTGCCGCGCACGCCGAGCAGTTGGGCGGTGACCAAGGCGCGCTGGGCCGTCCCCTGACCACAGCCGACCGCGGCGCCTGGCGGCGGGTCGGTCTGCTCCGACAGCGCCTTGAGCGCTGCCGCGGGGTCGGTGGACCCCAGGCAATGCAGGGCCAGGACGGCGGCTTGCGACTCCGCCGCGATGGGTAGGGGGATCAGCCGAAACCGGTACCGGTCGGTGAACGACGGCAGCGCGGCCAGCAGGTCCGCGCAGTGCGGGCAATGCGGGTCGACGAAGACCAGCACCGCCGGTCCGGTTCCGGTGTCGAGGGCGCCCAGATCGGCGGGATCGAGTGTGAGGCGCGCGAGGTCGATACGTCCGCCCAGGTCTTCCGCTTGGGCGAGCGAGGTCAGCTCCGCCCCATGCCAGAGGTCATAGGCGGTCCCGCGGATCAGGTAACGGCCGTTGTCGGAGACGTACAGCAGTTGGCCGTCGGTGGTCTCCACCGCCTGAAGGCCCTGAGTCGGCAGGCGAGCCAGGCGGCGGATGGCGGGGGCGTCGGCGCCGAGGGGGGTGCCTGGAGTGGCGCCGGGAGCGGCCCAGGCAGCTGGCGGCGGCGCGGCAAACGCTCCGGCAAGGAGCACCCACACGATTCGGACTGGACGCATGAAGGGACACCCGATGGCTCTTGGATAGGCCGTCAGATTGCCGGATCGGGGGCAGAAGAACGAGAGGCGAAGGTGCTGGTTTTCGGCGGGAATGCGGGAGAGTATGGGTTGGGCGCCCGGATCACGGTACCGTCAACTGGCGGGAGCTTGCACAACCGATGCTTGCTGGCGAACACGTCCACTGACGACCCTGTGACCAGGATTTGATCTGCGCGAGAAGAAACCTTTGGAGCGATGATGGAAAGCTTTGCAAAATCGTCCCAAAGATTGTCAGACCCCCATCTCAACGCTGTCCTGGCGCCCCCCGAGCATGGCGACAAGTCCTTATCACTCTCCCCTGGCATCGTCCGTCATGCCCAATCGTGACAACGCACGAGAATATCCATAGGGTTCAGGAGCAGTCTCGCGAGGTCCTGTGGGACGGTGGCTCGACCAGCAGTTCCTCGATGCCGTCCGAAAGGTAGATCGCGCGCTTCTCGCCGATCAACGCCAAGGCAGCCTGCCGGGACATGCCGCGGAACTCGACCAGATAACGGGCGACGACGGCTACTGAGCGCGATCGCCCCGCATGACAGTGGACCAGGATCCGCTCGCCCGCCGCGACCACGTCGGCGATGACCCTGACGGCCTCCCGCACGTCGCGCGGGTCGTTTCCCGGTCCATCGACCAAGGGGATGCAAAGCACCTCGACGTCTTCCCGACCCTCGTCGCAGCAGTCCGCCTTCAGGCACAACAACGCGTCCACACCGGCGGGCGGAGCGGCAGCGTCCAGGTAGTTCCCAATCGCGATCTGATCGGTGATCCAGTCCATGTGAGCGGCCCCCTCCCCGCTACTGGCGTGGAAGCTCGGTTTGAAAATCGCGCCGCCCGGGGCGTTGAAGGTTCAACCGGGCGGCCTCGATGGGATCGGGTGCGGCGGATACGATCGGCCCCCTCAACCGCGCCTAGCCGGCATCCGTACCTGCTGCAACACCTCGGCCAACCAATGTCCACAACGCGGAGAGCCCATCATGCCACACCGTCTGACCGCTGCCACGCTCTGACCGTCCACGAGCAGGTCCCTTGACCCGCGGCCCAACCACCTCTCATGCGAAACCGAGCGTCTCTTGATGAAGACGCGGCTATTTCACGAGCTCCGCCCTCTTGCCTACTTGCGATACCATCATCACCGGGGAGGATCACCGATGAACACCAAGCAAGCTGCTATGCAAACGCCCGCCACCGGTCGCTGTTGCGGATGCGGGCTGGTCGAGCGCATCGTTCCGCCGGGTGGCCTCATCAAGGATCAGGTGGTCTTTCCGAGTCCCGAAGCCGCCCTTGTCCCGCGGCCCTTGGGGTACGTGCGCGGCTGCGCCCTCTTGCGTCTGACGGACGGTACCATCTGGATGCTCGCAATGCCCGGCAAGGCATGGACCCGGGGCCGGGTCCTTTCCGCGGCCCACGTGCTCTCTGAGGCATCGACCGGGGCCCCAGGCGATGCCGAACGCCGGATTCGCCAGCTCCCTGGGCTTGAGGGCGTAACGGTCGATGCGCCCCGTCTCGGGGCGCCGGATCCCAAACAGTGGGACATCCCTGGAATCGCGGCGGCACTGGTTGCACGCCGGCAAGGCGCGCGGGGCACTGGTCCCTCTCCATGCCGCGCCCTTAATCAGACCCCCTCGGTCGAGGAGACACTCCGGCGAGAGCTCACCGCCGCGCTACGCGACTTCGTTGCCGGCATGGATACCGAGGTGCTTGCAGCCGCCTCCGCCGGAATGGTGCTCGACTTAGCTCGCTACAACTATCTGGTTCGCAATCCCTTCCGGGCATTTCGGCTGCAGTTTGCGGCGACCTTCCCCAGTCTGGTCCCCACCGCCATCGCCGGTGGTCCTGGAACCCTGGGTGCGGAGCTGCGAACGATCGTCGACCGAGCCGGTCCGCTGGTGAAGGGCCTCGCCGCACGCTGGGGCGTCAGACCGGGCGTGGTCCGGCACCTGGTCGGGCGGTCGTCCGCCCTGCTCGGCACCCTCTGGGAGTCCAAGCCTCGGGAGCTCGCTGTGCTGCTGAATGCCCTGCGCCCGGAGGATGTGCCCGCGGATTCGCCCCATGCCTGGGGGCAGTTCAACCAGGCGGTTGCCATCGGCCGGGTCTTGTTTCGCAAACCGGTCTGGCAATCGCCGCCCACCCTGGAGTGGCTGCGCGAGTGCATCCACCACACGCGTCGAGGATCGGAGCAAAGCCGCTTGCGGTGGCTTCCCGATCAGGCAGCGCTCGCCGAGATCGCCAGGTTCCGTGACGCTCTGACGCGCTCCCTTCTACGCGAGGCCGGCGGAGTGGCTGGCACCATCACTCGCCCCCTATCGGTGGCCTGCGACGAGGTTCTGGACCGGTTCTTCGCGCGCTCGGCGGATCAGGGTCTGGGCATCATAGCGCGTGACTACCAGCTTGCCCTAACAGACTTGCACCAGCGGCAGCGTGAGACTCGGGCGCGGGCCGTGCGGGTCGGATTCGGCGAGGAGATGTGGCCCCTGATCCCTGGCGACTTCGCCGCGTCGAGCGGCAGGCGGCGCATCCGGCCACTCACGACCTACGGGGAGCTGACGACTCACGGGACGGCGCTCGGCAACTGCCTCGGCCGAGGCTATGCCACCCGGTATCTGAGCAAGGGGCCCCAGGGAACCGATTTCGTTGTCGGCGTGTTCGAGTACGCAACTGGCACGCCATGCTCCACCGCGGAGATCGCCCTCAAGCGCTACCCCGAGACGCACAGCTACGACCTGGTTCTCGTACAGCACACCGCTGAAGAGAACACCGAGCCCTCCCCCGACTGCGCCGAAGCCCTAGGGGAGCTTCTCCGGTACTGCCGGTCGCCCGCCATCCGACGGCACCTGGAAGACGGTTGGCGGCTGATTGGGGCCCGCGGCGCCTGGAACACTTGGCAACGAGCAGATCCGGTCGATCCGTTGGCCACGGTTCGCGCGGCGCTGCGCGGTTGCCTGGGGGATCAGACCTACGACAACCTATTGGAAGAGACGCTCCGTACCGGACCAACGCTCGGAACTCATACCGGCGTACCGAAAGGACACTTTCAACCTGGTTGGTCTCTTCCGTGAAGCGATTTAGTCGAGGTCCGAATTGGTTTCTTCGGTATCCCCGAAGAGGAGTCGAGGATCGAAGCAGGTACCGATGTCCAGTTGGGCATCCGGGAGCTTCCCGGTGAGCCGAACACGCCGCGATTGGATCTCTTGTTCGACGGTTGCCAAGTCCCGCACGTAGGCTGTCCCCTGCTGCCGGATCTGGTGCCGGCGGGCTTGGTATTGCTTCGGGTCCAGGGGTCTGGTCGAAAGCCCTTCGGTGCGGAAAACAAAGGCACGGCTCGGGCGACCGTCTACCAGCAGGCGGGCGCCGACGTGATAGTTGGGCAGGTCCTGAAGGTGGTGCGCGCCCAGCTCCGGGCGCATGAAGCTGGCCAACCGTTCGGCATCCAGGATGCCCAGGCGAAACAGCAGAAGGGTGCCGACGTTGCCAAGAAGGCTGCTGACCAGTTCGGTTTGCCCGGCCATCTGCGCCAGATTCTGATTGGCGAGGGTCAGATGCAGGCCGAATTTGCGGGCCTCGCTCAGGAGTTCTGCCACGGTGTCGGTGACAAAGTTCTGGGCCTCGTCGACATAGAGGTGGAAGGGGCGGCGGGCCTGCAGGGGGACATCCACGCGCCCCAGGGCGGCATCGAACAGCTTGCCGATGACGAGCATGCCGAGCAGTTGGGTATCCATGGTCCCGAGCCGGCCCTTGGAGAGGTTGACGAGCAGGATCTTGCCCTGGTCCATACAGGCGCGAAAATCGATGGTGCTGCGGGATTGGCCGATGATGGGCCGCAGGATGGCGTTATGGGTGAACTGATTGAGCTTGGAGGTGATGTAGGGGCCCATGTTGCTGAGAGCATTCTCGCCCCCGGCCCGCTCGGCCTGACCGGTCCAGAAGGAGACGACGTGCGGAGCCTGACAACGCTTCAGCAGATGACGGCGAAACTCCTTGTCCTCGAACAGCAAGGGCAGTTCGACCAGGGTGGCGCCAGCGCCCGGGTTGTCCATCAGGAGCAGCAGGGCGTTGCGCATGTATTGCTCGAAGATGGGGCCGCCGGTTTGACGCAGGTCGTAGAGGCGGCCGAAGATGCGGATCATCTCGTTCGTGATGAAGGTCATCTGACGGGAGTGGTGGACTCGGTCGGTCTCCAGGAAGTTGAGCCCGACGGCCCCTTCGGCATCGGAAGGATCAAAGAGAATCAGGTCGCGCAGTCGGTCGGCGGGGATGGCGTCCAGCACTTGCTCGGTGAGATCGGAGTGGGGATCGAGCAGGCAGACGCCGGCGCCGGCGTGGATGTCCTGCATCAGCATATTGAACAACAGGGTCGACTTGCCGGTGCCGGTGGCCCCAAGGAGGTAGCAGTGACGGCCGCGATCAGACGCGGCGAATCGGACGGGTCGGGTGCGCGCTCCGTGGCCCACGTGTCCGAGCAGGATCCCTGCCTCCGGCAGGGCCTCCACACAGTCGGCAAATAGACTGGGGAAGCCGAGATCGCGCAGGGCTCGCAGGGAGGGCAGCGGCGGCCAAAGGGGTGTGCCGGCCGGCACATAGCCGCGCAGGTCGACGGCACCGTCGCGCTCGACCAGGAAGGGAGCCGGGGGGAAGGCGGCCAGGCGTGACCCGGCTGATATGGGCTCTGGGGTCCCTCGGCTGCGCCAGGTCAGGTCCCGACTCTGCAAAAGTTCGGCGCCAAGCAGGGTCATCAGGGTGGCGGGGGGTGGCTGATTGGCACTGACGGTGATCGTGAGCCGCAAGCCGCAAGGATTGCGCTGCCATCGGCTCAGGTGTTGTTCGAGTGCCTTGTGGATGGCGCGCTCCCGCACCGGTCGCCGGCCTTCGTCCCCATGGGTGACAGCGTCGGAACCGCGCAAGTAGTCAAGAGCGGCGCTGACGGCGTCGAGACTGGACGGGGCCAGATGCACCTGGTCTAGGGCGATGCAGATTTCCGTCCGGGCGCGACAGACCGCAACGGCGTGGATCAGGGTGTCGCAGGGACGGGGCTCGCGCCACGAGGGACAGTCGATCAGCAAGGCCGGGCCTCCAGCAGCGGTCGGGGCGGTGAAACCGATACCGTTGATACTGCTAGGGCTGATGCGGTAACCGACTGGCTCAAGGCACAGTCGGTAGCGAAGGTCTTGGGTGGCGAGGAGTGCGTCATCCATCACGGGGCTGAAGGCGTAACGCAGCCGGGCACCCTCCAGGACGAACTGGAGGTTGTGCCAGAGTTGCGCCGCCTGCGCTATCGCCGCCTCCGGGTCACTGTCGTGGGCCCGTCCGCGCAGCAGGACCTGAAGCTTGCCATCGGCGATCCGGTAAAGGAGATCAAGTCCCTGGCCGGGGGCAAGCGTGGGGGGCCAGGCGGGCAGGTGGCGGCGGTAGGAGTTACCGGGGTTGGGCCCCGCATCTTCGGCGTGGTCCATCGCGTCCACGCTGGAGAGCATCAGGGAAAAATGTGCCGCAATCCCCTGCGGAACCGGAAAAAGGCGGATGACCGGGTTCCCGCCAGACCCCGGTACGTCGTCATGGCCGCCCTGCTCGGAAGTGTCCGGCCCCGTGTCGTGCTTGCACATGTCCCTGGATGCCCTCTGCGGTGGCTGATGTTCGATGGGGCGCTTCGCCCCTCGCTCCCCGAGGCAGCCCCTGCCCCGACATTTCTACAGCGGCAGTAACCCCGAGTCCACCAACCGCTTTGGGGTCAACTCGGCGCCCGTAGTCAGTACCGTTCGCTCATACGCGGCGCGTTCGGCCACCAGGGATCCCCAATCCGCGAGCACACCGCCGCCGAGCCAGTCCGGAAAGGTCAAAGGAGGCGCCGGGGTGCGCTGGGCCTGCACACGCCGCAGCCACCCGGCGGCGCCCTCGGCGTCACCCAGCAGTGCGGTGAAGGCGGCCAGCTCCAGGTAATAGTGCTTGGCCTCCAGGGCCGTGGCGATGGCGTCCCAGGACGGGGGTGCCTTGGACAAGCGCATCCCCGCCTGCCGGCACAGGTGCAGATAGGCGAAGACAAAACCGGGTGGACCGGCATCGCCGGCAAACAACCGCTGCTCCAGCAGGTCGTGAAACCCGAGCAGAAGCCGCGTGGCCTCGGCGTCGCGGGCACGCCAGGCCCAGGCGGCGTAGGCACGCAGCAGGTAGGCCGGGTCCGCGTTGCCAGGTCCCATGCCCTGGCGCGTTGCGGCTTCTTCGCTCAGGAGGACGCGGGCCTCTGCCGCGAGATCGATAGCCCCGCGCGGATCGACCCAGGCGCCGAGATAGAGCAACCAGGCCAGTTCACGGGTCCCGTCCAACCCGAATCGCCCGCTCTCCTGGCGCTTGAGTCGATACAGGGCCAGAGCGCGCTCCGGCTGGCCCAGCCGCAGGGCGATGCGGGCAGCGCGGTCCTTCAGCTTAAACCGCTCCCAATCGGACTTGTCATCCGCTTGCTGTGCGAAACAATCATCCAGCCCTTGATGCAGGACTGCCGCCGGGGCCGGCAGGTTGACATCAACAAGCAGGCCCACCAGGTGCCCGACCAGCCCGGCCGCCCGGGTACACAGGGTATCCGGACGCACCAGCGCGAGTCCGCGCGCAACGTCCTGGAGCGACAGGGCATAGCGGCCCTGCCGGTAGGCGATCTTTGACCAGTAGTGAAAAACCGGTGCCGGCATCGCCACGCCGGTCCGTTCCAGCGCGCGGCGGGCCTGCTCCACCTCGTGCAGTCGCCGATGGTCATGGGCCTCGACAAAGAACGCCTCCAGGGGGCGCACCCAGGTCTGGGAGAGCAGCCAGAGCTGGTCGCCAAGCGTTTGGAATAGCTCAAGCAGCCGCTGCTCGCCAACCGCGTCATACCAGCGTATCTGTAAGAGGTCGCGCAGCATGGCCTCGGCCTGCTCCAGGTCCTGGCCGGTCTGAAAGCAGCGGAGCGTCAGGCGATTGATCAGGGTGCCGAGCGCGTCGCGATCCCCGGCGGTCGCCGCGGTCGCCAGGTCCGGGTCGCTGCGCTCAGTGGGGAGGGCGGAGGCGCTCATGCGCAGATCGCCCCGGCCTATGAGCTGCAAAAGACAGGCGCCGCGCACCGCGTCCGGCGCCTGCTGAGCGGCGAGGAGGGCCTCGTCCACCCGCTCGCCGACGCGCCAGCGCGGCAGGAAGGCGGCGAGGAAGCGGCCCGCCCCCTCCGGGCAGGGCCGGCCGATTGGCACCAGGACCGTGACGACGCCGGCATCGAGCAAGCGGCGCGCGTCGATCGCCAGGTTGCCCGCATCCGTCCCGCAGGACAGCAGGATCACCAGGGGGGGCAGACCCCGCTCTGTGGGGAGCGCCCAGGGCGAACCGTCCGGAAGACGCAAGGGATCACCCCCATCGGCTTCGGTGCCGTGGGAAACGACCACGAGCGCCCCCAGCCCGGCCCCGTCGACCTGGTTCAGGAAGTGCTTCACCGCGGCTGGCCCGTCGACAATCTGCGCGATCCCGTCCGGCACCGCGTCCGCCGGCTGGACCGGCTCGTCGCGGGCCAGCAGGTTCAGCACGGCGATCGGGCGCCCCGGATCGACCGGACTCAGCGGTTGGGTCTCGTCCGGCGTGTCCCGCTCTACCAGCAAGGCCCCAAACAGGGGGGCGTCGTCCAGCGTTAGCCATTCATAGGGATACGCTTGCCAGGCAAGACCGAGGACGCGACTCAGGTGCAGCCGCAGCGGGCGCCCCTGGGCCAATTCGGCCGCGATCAGTTCCCCCAACGGCCTAAAGAGACCCGATCTGAGATTGGTCCGGTTGCACCGGTCACGCAGCACGCGAAGGGCGGCGGGGCCATCTAGCGGGCCGGGCGAGGCAAGGTCGAACTGGGCCGTGCCGGCGGGTGTCCACCAGCGTATCCCTTGCTCTTCCGGCCAGATCCAGGCATCCCGTCCGCGGGCCGCGGGGCCTTGCTCAGACATCTGGCACCTGACAGGAAAACAGCTCCCGATCCTGGTCATCACGGACGAACAGACTAAGCCCCTGGTTCGGACTGAGGAAGAGGTTCGCCTCCGGGTCCGCCCGCGTGAGCAGTTTCTCCTGCCGGACCCGCCCGTCCCGGGCCAGTTCAACCCGCAGGGGTGAATCCCGGAGCAAGGTCAGATTCAGTTGTAGCGCGTCCCCGTTCGGCGACGCGATCAGCCTGAGCTCGACCAGATCGCCCAGACGCTGGGGTTGCTCCGCCACCGCCGGGGGGGCGTCCGGCCCGAGTGCGAGGACCAGCGCGGGTTCCAGCGCGAAACCGGCGGAGCGCGCGGCGGCCCGGAGGCCGGCGAGCATCAGGTCCCAGAAGGCGGGCTGATCGGCCAGCGCGTCGGCCCGGACCGTCTGCGGGGCCAGGGCCTTGAGTGTCTCTCGAGCCATGGCGCGGACGAATCCCGCGGCCTCGTAGTACAGGGTCTGGTAGTGCCAACGCGGATCGTCCGCGCCGCCGAGCGGGCTGCCGGTGAGCACCAGGTGGCCGTCCGGAGTCGTGCGTTGCACCAGGGTGCCGGGATCGGCCTCCCGCGGGTCCGGATCGGTGTGTTCGTTGGCCAAGTCACGGACCGCCGCCAGGCGCGCGGGGCTGAGCTCCCCCAGGAGCGCGCTCGCCGACGTCAGGGATAGATGAACGGGGTTCCAGGTTTGCACCATGGCTGCCAGTGGGTCGTATGGCTCATCGCACCGCTCCAGCAACAGGTCCCAAGGGCCTGCATAGTCCGTCTCCCAGGACATCAGCCAGCCGAACCAGACCTCGGGGTGTTCGCTTGGCTCTGACAACAGCACGGCAAAGGGGTGCGCCATGTCCCTGCCGAGCGGTCCCTTAGGACCCGTGGCCTGGTCGACCCGCAGGATGAGTCCGGAACGGGGTTCCGGGGAGCGCTTGCGGGCGATGGTCGCCACGCGCTGCCGCACCTTGTCAGCGAGGTGGGGCGGCAACTCCAGGGAGGTGTGCTCACCGCTGGGAGGTTCCGGCTCGTCATCGACCGCCGGCACCGACTCCCAGTCCGCGCGCATGGCGCGCGCCGTCGCGTCTGCGGCGAGTGCGGACAGGTCTGCGGGTGAGAGCGACGGATCGCCCTCTACCCAGCGACGGATCAGTTCGAAGGACGGGTCGAAGAGGTTCGACTCGATAACGCTCAGCGGGGGGGAAAGCTTGCGCATGATGAATGCTCCTCGCCTCGTGCGCGTGCCGCGGGAGATTGGGTACCTGAGGCGCACGCCAGCGATGGGAATCGGGTTGTCTCAATATTTTATGTTCAGGGCCGCGCTAGGCCTGCGCCGGATCGACGCGGTTTCTCGCAGGGTACCCGCATACTCAACGCGACCAAGCACAGGACTTTCAACGCGAGCGACATCTCAAGACGGTGTTCGAGGTCGACCGGGACCCCCAGCCGGGTCAGCCACTGGCCCCGGAGACTGTCGCGAAAGGCGGCGAAGGCCGCATCCTGCTGCTTGGGGACGGTGATCCCGAGCTTGACGGCCTTGTAATGGTGGGACGGAATACTCCAAGCTCGCCGGAGGGTGTCCAAGGCCATTCCTCCAGGCGCATCAGGGCAATAGTGGCACCTCAAGTACAACTGGATCCACCAAGCATCGTCCGCGAGATTGACCCAGTCGTTCCGCGCATGCAGGAAGTCGATTGCGGAACCTGCCACAAGCGCCAGGTCCACGCCCAGAAACTGGCTGATCAGGTCCTGGACCGCGGACGTATTTATTGCGGCACCCGATCCTGGGATGAGCCCGACCACCTCGTGGGAAACCCAGTCCACGAGGTGACGGACGTCGACAGGCTCGTCACTCTTCGCGTTCTCAAGCGCTTTGCCGTCCAGCGCCTTTTCCAGCGGGGTCGGACCCTCGTCCTCATCTGCCTCGCCCTCCCGCGGATGGACCCGATCCCTCACGTCGGGATCTTTCAGGCAGCTCAGCAAGTACTTTCGATAGAACCATGTGAGGGCGCCACGATGGTCGATCTCGCCGCTGGGATTGCTCAAGGAGAAGACTTTGTCGTCGAAGAAGTCTAAGAGGTAGTCGTCGGGCGCGTTAGGGAGTTGGGCGAGCAAATTGCGGTGCCTGCCCCGCAGGACCTTGACCACGATCCCGAAGAGCTCGGCCCATTCCGGTTCCGAGAGGTAAGCGCGCCGGCGCCAGAGGTCCCGCAGCCGGGCGTCGAGGTCTCCGTCATCTCCTGAATTACGAGTCACCGGCGTTCCTCCCGCTGACGTTTCCACTGGACGATCGCCTGCCAGGCGGATTCGTGCAGCACGCCGACCTCGATCAGTTCAGACATGGGCAGCACCTCGACACGGGGACACACGTAACTGTCGCGCTCGTTCCTCTGGGCGGTATGGGGGGGGAGCGTGCAGCCGCTACGGTCGACCAACAGGAAGTCGTTACATTTCTTTGTCGTCGTCGGAAACACATGGACCAGGTTCCCCCGCACCGCCCATGAGATCACGCGGCGCCATGCCACCGACTCGTGCCGGTCATCACCAAAAAAGAGTGATGACTGCGGTGCCCAGTAACACCTGCCCGGCGCTGCGCCGCCGGGCGATCTCCACGTCGGCTTCTGTGGTCGAAGCTGAAAAAGGTGCATGGTGGCCTCCATCGCAAATCGAACTCCGCCCGGGTCGGACCTAAAACATCGCCAATACGATCGACGTTAGCACAAGCAACGCGGCACCCCCCAGATCGCTCGCGCTGGCAACTTGATCGGCCATCCAGCCCACCGGCCAGCCGTTAGTATACCCAACGCCGACGTGGTTCTCGTACGTTCGATGTAAGACAACGCAATCAGGGTGGATTGTCCCAGTCCCTGGGCCAGCCTTTACGCAGTGACATGCCCGTCGGCCCTGCCACATCGGGATGTCCGCACGGATGATCCGCTCTTCAAAATTCCGAAATGAGCAGGGTTAAGAACATAAAGGCATCGGGACTGCCTGCCACGGATGGCCCCTAACACTGTCAGGCAATCCCGGCCGACTCAAACATCCCGAGGAGACCGCACATGCACGCACTGATCCTTGCCGCCGCCCTGGCTGCCGCCTCCCTGCTACCGAGCACCCTGGTTCGGGCCGGGACTGCTGTGGCAGCGGCCACGCCTGCCGGACGCGCCGTCGTCTTCGGCGTCGACCGGACCGACACCTGGGACCGGATGACCCGGATCGGCATGGCGCTGGCCGAGCAAACCCTGCTGCACGACCTGCGTCCCGGCGACCAGATCCTCTACCGCTGGATCTCGGATCGTTCCTATGCCGCCGATCAGGCCTTCGCCCAGGTCCACCTGCCCGCGCTGAGCGCCGCCAAGAGCCAACTGGACCACCGTGGCAAGCTGGAGGCAGCGCGGACCCGGCAGGCGTTGATCAGTGCCGCCGGCCAGGGCCGCGCGCAATTGCGTCGCTTCACCCCGGAGGCCTTGCCAGCGAGCCCCGCGCTGGACCTGCGCAAAGGGACCAAGTCGACCGACCTGATCGGGTTTCTAACGGCCGCCGCGGAATACTTCGCCCAGAGTGACGCCGCCCGGCCGCGACAGTTGGTTATGGTCTCGGACCTGGAGGACAACCGCCGCTTCGCCGTCAAGCCCAATCTCGCGGGGGTCGCAGTGCTGGTCTACTCGGTCAGCTTGCGTGCCGACCCTGACAAGGGCCAGAAGCTGCGCGAGCAATGGACTCAGTTCTTCACCCAGTGCGGGGCGCGCGCCGTGGAGTTCCGGCCGGCCATGGCCGTCCCGGAGCCCGGCTGAGCGGTCCTGGGGTTGCGACGCCAGGGGCGTCGCCACTTTTCAAAATCGACGCGCTAAGAGGGTTGTAACACTCACTCCCTTCACCATCGCCCGGAGGCTCGCATGAACGAACTGCTGCCCGCGCTGCTGCCGACATTGCTGGTCGTGACCGGCTTGGTGGTGATTGGCCTCTGGCACGCGAGCTTTCTGGAGGTCTTTCGCCAGTTGTTCGTGCGTCCGCTGAATCTGCTGACCACGGCCCAGAGTGCCCTGCGCGCCGCCCGTACCAGGGTGCTCGACCATGTCGCAACCCTGCGCCACGATGAGGGGCTGACGACCACTGGCCGGTTGCTCCAGCGCGCCTTTGGCGTCGTGCTCTTCGCCCTCCTGACCTTGATCTTCTCAGTCAACGATATCCACCTCGCCAACCTCTTTTTCGAGGGACGAGGCTTCACCGGCGAGGCAGCAGCCTGGACAACGGCGATCACCGGCTGGCTGGATCTGAATCTCATCGTCTCAATGGGGATCTGGGCCGCCTACATCCTGGCCGGTGCCAATCTGATGGACCTACTCGGGGTCACACACCTGATGCCCCAACCAACTACCCGGGCCCATCGGTACCTGGCCTGGTTGGCCGCCACCCTGATGGTAGTACTGGCTTGCGCCTTGAATGTCGCCATGGGCATTGACCGCGGCGCAGAGACGCTCGATCAGCCGGCCTTGGCCGTTGCGGACGGGACCTCGCTTGCGGCCCTGCTCGACACCACCGCCACCGCCGCGGCAGCACCCGAGCGGCTGCTGTTCGGAGAGATCTCGTTTATCGTCTTCATCGGACATGCCTGTCTCATGATTCTCGGTACCTTGGTCTCGTTCAACGGGTTGGTTCAGTTTCCCATCCTCGCCTGGCTGTTCCTGCTGGTCCTGCCCCTGGCGGGACTGGCGGCGCTGGCATTACCGCTCGGGCTGTTGCATGCCCTGGCCGAATGGGTGGCCGGCATCGGCGTGTCGGCGGTGCACTTCGGCCTGCACCTGGCGCGCCTGGTGGCGAGCCCCATCGGCCGGCCGCTCGGGGCGGACTGGTGCGAGAGCCACCTACCGGTCGGTGCCCCGGCACCTTGGACCGACGCAGCCGCTGCGGCCGAAGCCGCGAAGGACTCAGCTAACCCTGGACCGGCGACGCCCGACCTGGATTACCCGATCCAGCCGCCAGCCGGGCCAAACACGCCAGACCACCCGGCAAGCGCCACGAGCACTGCCGCGCCGTCCAGCAACTGGGACCCCTACGGTAACCCGGCACCCCTGACCAATCCCACCGCATAAGGAGCGAACCCATGTCCGAGTATACCAGCGACCGCTACAGCTATTCGGCCGAGACCGCGGTGCCCGCGGTGGCCGCTGCGGCCGGGATCGACATCGCCATCGGTGCTCTGGGTGCCGTGGCTGCGGTGGGCGGACTGGCCATCATGAGCACCCTGGCCATCGGTGAGCATTTCCGCCAACAGGCTGCGGCACTGGAGGCGCAGGGCTGTGCCCCCCTTGACGCCCGGCTGAAGGCTTTGGGTCAGGTTCCGTTACTGTGCGCCGCGGTCGCGGCGACCGGCACACCCCTGACCTCGGTCGCGGGACTCTCACTCGCCGGCTTCGATCGTGGCCTGCGGCAGGCCGAGGAGCGGTTGTTCCAGGCCGAGGGCAGCGTCCTGCACGCCCAACTCGGCGCGGCCTTGGTCGCCTTGGGTTACAACATCCAACCCGCCCGCCGCCCCCAGGGCGCGGTACCGGTGTTACTGGCGCACCGGCCCGACGGGACCGCCGTGGCCGCCCGTATCAACCCCCGCGCCGGCCGCGTGGAACTGGACCTCTCGGGTTTCCGCGGCGACGCCTGCCAGGCCGAACGAGCGCGGTTGGACGCGGCGTTGCGCAAGCGCGGCGTGCGGCTGACCATGGAGGCCCGGCAACGCCATCAGGCGCTGGCCGGTGCGGCACTGACCCGCGCGGTCGAGGCCGAGCTCGGCCCTCGACCGCGACCAGTTCAAACTGCGGCGCAACCCACGGCACCTCGCCTGCGCACCTGAGACCGGAGGCACACCATGAGTTGGATCGACACCCTGCAAGAGACCAGAGCCGCCAGGATGCCCGGGGCCATTCTGTCCTTCAACACCGGTGATCGCGTCTTCGAGCGCGACGACCAACCGGCGCGAGTCCTGAGCCTGCGCTATTTCCTGGCCCGCCGCTTCGCGCGGGACGGCTATCGGGTCGGTTATTTCAGTCTCGCCGCCGGCTTCTCCGAACTGGTGCCCCCAGATGACCGACGCCAGACCTCGCCCTTCCCGGCCTCGCTTGCAGGGTCCGAGAACCCTCTGCTGGTCCTGCGCCAGCTCGATAGCATCCTCAAGACCCGGGAGGCCCGCGCGATGCTCCTCATCGACTATGCGGACCACCTGGTGCCCGCCACGGGCACCGGGCAGGCGCCGGGGGGCGAGCAGGCCGCCCTGGTGGAAACCCTGCACGACTGGAGTCTGGACGACGACGTGCGCCGCTCGGGCAACTTTGTTGTCCTGCTGGTGCGCGACGGTGCCCTGCACCCCCTGCTGGCGCACGAAAGCGGCTTCCGCTCGATCCCCGTCGGGTTACCGACTCCCGAGGAACGCGCGGGCTTTGCGCGGTTCCTTCAAGACCGGGCCGGACAAGACCCAGCCCGCGGTCGCCTTGCCCCGGACCTGACCCCGGAGCAGTTCGGCCAGGTGACTAACGGTCTGCGGCTGACCGACATCGAGACGCTGTTCGAGCGTGCCGCCGCGCGCGGCCAACCGGTCACCCGCGAGGCGGTACGCAACCGTAAACGCGAGGCGATCGAGCAGCTCGCTCACGGCTTGGTGGAGGTGATCGAGCCGACCCGCGGCTTCGAGGCGGTCGGCGGCTGTGTCGCCCCCAAACAGTATTTCGCGTCCGTCAAGGCGCTCTGGCGCGACGGCCACGCCAGCCTGCCCCAGGGCATTCTGCTAGCCGGCGTACCCGGCAGCGGTAAGAGTTTCCTGGTCAAGGCCCTCGCCAAGGAACTGGAGAGTCCCTGTCTGGCCTTGCGCAGTGTGCGCGAGCAATGGGTCGGTGCCAGCGAGCGCAACATGGAGCGGGTGTTGCAAGTGGTCGAAAGCCTGGCCCCCTGCATCTTCTGGACCGACGAGGTCGACCAGCAGGTGGGGGGCGACCGTGGGGCCGGCGGCGGCGGGGACTCCGGGGTCAGTCAGCGGATCTTCGGACGCATCTTGGAATTCTTCGGCGACTCACGGGTCCGCGGCCGGGTCCTCTGGGTGGCCACCACCAAC
>Ga0247841_10003266_pt1 | contig 30500 bp, 20 predicted proteins | sample LaCruzMarch2015__2_FD_192410 | JGI IMG/M metagenome (GOLD analysis project Ga0247841, IMG submission 192410) | Freshwater microbial communities from meromictic Lake La Cruz, Castile-La Mancha, Spain - LaCruzMarch2015_18m | ecosystem: Environmental > Aquatic > Freshwater > Lake | place: Spain... | reverse complement strand
TGTATAACCGTCTGAAACCGATAAAATCAAAGAAAAGTGAGGAAAAAATGGGGGTGGTCAATTTGCACCGGAAAGAGGGTGGTCACTTTCAACCGGATTTAGGTGGTCAATATCACCGGATTTTGCAATTTAGCCTGAAAAATTTAGAATACCTCGATTTGACAAAATGTAAACTGTTTGCAATACCTGATTCGATAGGGTACCTAAAAGAGTTAAAATATCTCTACCTATCATGGAATCCGATCACACATTTGCCAGAAAGCATTGGGAATTGCAGAGAACTATCAACATTGGTTGCGTCAAATTGTAAACTGCGATCTCTTCCCAGATCATTGCCAACCCTACCAAAAATCAGTCGGATTGACCTGAATGGGTGTGAATTTGAGCGGTTCCCTCCCCAGATTTTAAAAATGAAGGATGTTCGGTGGAATCTGTTCGATAATTGTTTTGTCAAGGATGTTGAAGATAATTAAGATGAAAACTAAATAAATTTGAGATGGAGATGAAACATGTTGCCCTTTATTGCCGAGTATCCCAACATTCGCAGACCATAGATAACCAGCGACCTCGGCTTATAGAGTTCGCTGAAAGGAACGGGTATACATATGAAATCTTTGAGGAAACAGAGAGTACCCGAAAGACAAGACCTGTTAAGCAAGCATTATTAGAAAGATTACGTGCAAAACAATATGATGGGGTGATCATCTGCAAAATCGATAGATGGGCAAGAAGTTCGATGGAGCTAATTTTAGAAATTCGTGAATTGGTTGATAAAGGTGTTAACTTCATCAGCATTTCTGATAATTTGGATTTTAAAAGTGCTGCTGGCAGGCTCCAATTCCAGATTCTGTGCTGTTTTGCGGAATTTGAAAGGAGCTTGATCTCCGACAGGACGAAAGATTCTTTACAACGCCTGAAGTCTCAGGGCGTAAGACTCGGAAGACCGAAAGGGGCAAAAGATGGCAAAAAGCGTAAACGATCTGGTTATATTCTTCGTGAAGCAAAGAAACGTCAGAACACGGATGGGAATAATGGAATCCATAAATCCATCGATACTTATTTAGATAAGTAAATAAACCTCCCCCAAATAATAAGAGGGGTCAAAAACCCCTCTATCCCCCCCTGTATTTTGGGTGCTAAAAAAACGTCCGATTTTTTGACCTTATCTAATTCTTGCCACAAAAAAGGGTCTGTTATACAAGGTTGATTGGGTTATTCTTCCATGGTACCCTAAATTGATGAATTCATCTCGCAGTCTTTCAAATTCTGGTTGGGAAAGCCACGGATCAATTTCAATTTCCTCAATTAAAATATTGGGATCAAATTGAACAAGGAAATGATTGGTATCATCCCATGGATTATGAATGGTAGTTAAATCAATTTCATCTGAAACAGGTTTGTTAAAAATAATCCTTACTTCTCTTTCATAATCAAAGGAGGTTCTTTTAATAAGTAAAGATTGTACGAATTCAACACCACTGTTGAAATGCAAAATATCTAACTCATCCTGAAAGAAATTTTCAATTTCTTCGTCAGTAGAATAGTCAACTTTCCCTATAAAGTATGATAACTCATGAAATCTATTAGAAAGATCATAAAATGCATTCATTAACTTTTCTACAGTTGTTTTTACCTTGATGGCAGCTGTCGCTGCAGCCCTATAATTTCTCCAAAGCCCATCACATTCTCTTCTTAACGTCCAACATTGTCCATAATATTGATCCCTAATAGGACTAAATCCCACTCTAGTTCCATCGGGTAGAATTCCTTGAGAATTCAGGAGAAAATTTTCAAATGGGTCTTCCCATTCAGATGGTCTTACCAAACATAATCTCTGAGTTCGCAAGGTTAATCTAAAATTGTCTAAATTGAAAATCCTATAGATAGGATCTCCCAAATCTAAATTTATTGTATTATCATCAATGAATTGCGTTTTATAAGGAACACAATTCCGTCCAGCATTAGTAAGTTGATCAAGCCTTCTGATGTTCACATTTCTTTGAGTAGCGTCAAATGGGTTCATTTTACATAGTGTTTAAGTGAATAATAACAAATGTCGGTACCAAGTTCGTAATAAATCTAAAGTAATCAGACAAATATTTGTCTGACAATAATCCCTCTGAGAATGAATGATTGTGAATGTGGTGTCTTCACAAATAATAACCCAGAAAATACAAAGACGAAGAATATTGCGATTCAGAATATTAGGCAGCCCTCTCGATTTGCAAGTATTGAAACCAGCCGAATATTCCTACTCGGCTGGTTTTTATGGTGGATAATATGTGCTTTCGTTCTACTGAATTATTATTTTCCTATTGATACGACTTTTCTCAGTTACAATCACTGAAAAGTAGACCCCCGTTTTAAGTTCGGTCAAGTCAATATCGGTTTGAAGACCTATACCATCCTTTCCCCATACTTTAACTCCGACAGAATTATAAATTGTCATGGTTTTTATTACCTGATTAGATGAAATATGTACAAGACCTCTTGAAGGGTTAGGCGCAATTACAGTTTTATCATCTGAATGTTCCTGAACTCCTACAGAACCAATTGCTATATTCAAAATTGAAGGGTCACTTACACACCCTATTGAACTCGTTTCAACACATTGAACTTGTCCCCACCCTGTTGTACCCCATTGAATTGTAACAGAATTTGCAGTAGTAGATAAGATATTTCCATTTACAGCACTGAAAACATAGGATGATCCAGAGATTTGAGATACGGAATATGTTTGAACCGACCATTCTGGTACTACTGTTGCTCCCAGAATTTGGGGTGGAGTAACATATATTACAGAAAGTAAAGCATAATTACTTTGAACACTCCCATAAGAACTTGACACAATGCAATAATAGTTGCCAGCATTGGAAGATTGTGCATTGTAAACGGTATATGTTGGTTGTCCATTCCCATTGGGGAGGAAGGAGCCATCTTTATACCACGAATAAGTTAGGGTTCCAGAGCCTGATGCGACAACCGTAAATGAAGCAGTACCGCCTTTGCAAACTGTTTGGTTTTGCGGCTGTCCCGTTATTTGGGGAGCACTACTTGGTGCGGTGAACTGCTCATTTGTACTGAGTGTTGAATACCCACCAGTTGCACCGCCAACTGCATAGAGTTTATCCAGAAGGTTCGAGAGACAATGACTCATCCGAGAAACATTCATTGGGGCATCCGTTGACCATGAATTGGAACTCGGATCATAAACTTCATTAATATTGGTTATTCCACTTGGATAGGAAACTTGACCACCGACAACATATATCTTATTATACAGTGTAGCAGCCATCATTAAGGCTCTGGGTGTAGGCATCGATGCAGAGGAACTCCACGAGTTGGAAGTAGGATCATAAACTTGGTGAAGGTTAAACAATATCGAGGTTTGATCGGCTCCCCCGAAAACATGAATCTGATTATTGTAAACAGCAGAAGCGAATGATCTGTTGGCGGTCAACATGGGTTGCTTCAATGTCCATGTATTGGAATTCGGGTCGTACTCTTCAACGGCAGCAGAGTTAGAAGTCCAATCAAGGAAACCACCAATAGCGTAGATTTTGCCATTGACGGTTTCACATCTTAAGTCCGTTCTTCCTGTCATCAGCGATGCCTTTGTTGTCCATGTGTTTGAAGACGGATCATACATTTCATTTGTTGTCAGTCGGTTTGTATTAAGTTGTGAACCGCCAACACAATATATTTTATTGTTGATCACAGCAACTCCAAAACCAGCACGGGCTGTTGGCATAGGAGCTTTGGTTGTCCATGTATCAGTTGATGGATCGTACTCTTCGACAGCTTGTGTGTCTTGATTTGGTGTTCCAAGAAATCCTCCAATTACGTAAAGTTTTCCATTAACGACTGCCGAACCACAACTTGATCTCGGTGTTGGCATTGAATTCTTCATAACCCAAGTTCCCTGATTCGGATTTTCACCATACAAGGCTGAGATGTTGCTTTGTGATAACGCCCAGTTGTAAAACCTGATATCATCGATTTCTCCATTGAAGTAGCTGCCATCCCCTTTTTTTCCAATACACACGACTGAAGATGAATTATCTGAAGGAAATGGTAGGTTACTCCAAGTATAATTCATAGGTTGGGGTACGGCATTGATATATACTGTTGAATAACTGATACCATAAACCCAAACCAGATGGTACCACTGATAATTTGACACAGTTGCAACAGTATATGGGTCGCCAAATGAACAGATATTGGTCATGACATTTCGGGATGCAGTATGCATAAATGCCTTGTCGTTTGCGATCCAAGAAGAGGGATTCGTTTTACTGAACATTGTTCCGTAGACTGATGATGTCGTATTTATTCGACACCAGAGGGAGATTGTAAATGTTCCTCCCATGTTGAACTGACTTGGATTTGCCAACTGAATATAGGAATTAGTACCATTAAATTCATAGGCACTATTCGCAATCCCGAAACGATCTGGGCATAAAGTGGCATTATTAACCGTTCCGTTGTTTCCGTTCCCGCTCATGTCCTGAGCATTGCCGTTAAATGGATAGTACCCCACAACCCCATTGGTAGGGATTTGCGAGAATGAAGGTTCGGCAAGGAGACAAAGAGCTATAAAGCTCAAAAAAACTTGTAAAATTTTTTTCATGGCTTCTGAATTAATTTGTTTTGAACAAAAATAGTATGGGCATTCACCGTGGAATTGGGGAATTACTCTACGCTGAATTTTTTAAATGATCGTAGGGGAGATGGAAATTATCGAAGGTAGATGTCAGAAATTTATAATAGGGAACGTGATTTCAACACAGGTTCCTGAGGGAGTACCAATTTGGTCATGGAGATCAATATACTCAAATCGATAAAGGTCGGTTCTTTGTTTTTCATTGAGTAATGTAATTCTATCTGAAACTATCTGAGTTCCTTTAGATTGATGGTTTGAAAGGATACCCGCATTATGGCTTGAAGAAAATCCACGACCAACTCCATTGTCTTTTATGCTGATTTTATAGCCAACTGATTCAACTGGTAAAACTTCAATTATAAGACTGCCGTCTTTCTTTTTGTTTCTCAGACCGTGTTTTATAGCATTTTCGACAAAAGGCTGAATAATCATTGGCGGAATAAGGATGGATTCAGGTATAATATGAGGGTGAATCATTTCATTGAAGCTAAAGAGTCCTTCAAACCTCATTTTTTCGAGTTCAATATACGATCTAAGATATTCAAGTTCTTCACTTAATGTTATAAATTCTTTTGAAGCATTCTCCAGCGTTTTACGAATCAGTTTAGAGAACATTGTCAGGTAGTACAATGCTTGATCCGTGTCATTATCGAGAATATATGTCTGGATCGAATTAATAGCATTGAAGATAAAATGAGGCTTCATTTGGGCTTGCAGTGCCTTCATTTCCGTGTTTGCCAGTTCTTTTTGAAGCTCAGAATTCTGATGCTCCTGTCTGCGTATTTCTCTTATTCTGGAACGATAAAGAATCCAAATAACAGAAAGGGCAATAAGTACGATAAAGGTAATAAACCACCATGTCTTGTAATAAGGAGTTGCAATAGAGAAGGCATATTCATAGTTGCCGACTTTTAAATTATCGATCCTGTTATAGTATTCTATCTGCAATTTGTAGTGACCCGCTGGAAGTGCGGTAAACACAGCTTTTGGATCGTTTGTGAATGGTGTCCATGTGCTATTCAAGCCCTGAAGCCTGTATCTGAACACGGTCTGATCAGGGGATAGGTCATTGACGGATTCAAAATGAAAAGTGATCGAATTCTGTTGGTATCCAAATTTATGGTTTTCAGGAAGTTCTAATTGCCAGCCCTCTATTCCTTGCTGTTGAGTGACAATGAATGGAAGGTTATTCACCTCAAGAGCCTTGATCCTCAAGTTCGGCTTTATGCTTGAAAGTCCTTCGAGTATCTTGGGATTGATCCTGATCAGTTCCTGATCAGTTCCTACCCAAATATCGCCATGTTGATCAATGGTGGCAATATTCCCTGAACAGTCTGTGAATCCCTGATCGTGCCCGAAAAACTGAACTCTGATTTTTTTTTGTTCATAAACATCATTAAGGTGAATTACAAGTAGTCCAAGGTTTGTTCCAACATACAACTTATTGCTTTGATCCGTGATGACCCAACGAATGACACTTCCAACGATACCATCCTTCTCTGTTATTCTTCGAATTACTGGTGCACTATTTTTTTCGGAAGATATCAGGAATATTTCTGCGCTATTTGTACCAGCAACGATTGATCCTCTTTGATCCAGCCCCAAACAACTGATGGTCTTTGGTAGGGTTGAATCGATTTGGACGAAGGAATCGACTTTCCCTTTGCATAGGCGAAAAAGACCTTGAGTTTTACTTGCCAGCCAGAGGTCTTCACCCTTTGGAACCATCTGGATCACGTTTGGAATCGGGTATCTGCACCGCATTGGGTACTTAAACTCTGGATTAACCGAAGCGCAATATAGAGCTTTATAAGCCTCACCAGTATGATACAGGGTGTCCCCATCAGAGAAAATGAAATTCTCAACGCTCATTTGAGTGGGAATAGTAGAGAACGAAAGATGGTCTTTGTTGGTTTCAATCCGCTTCAACCCAAATCTGTCTGAAAAGTAAAGATTGCCCTTTGAGTCCTTACCCAGATGAAGCACAGTAGGTGGGAGAGAAGAACGCTGCGAGAGCTCGGTATTCAGCATGGTTTGATACTTGGTAGGAATGTACAAAGATCGAGTGGGCAGAACCTTCTTGTTGTCTAAGTCTTCGATAATTTGGATGTAAGGGTTCGGATAGTTGTATTTGCCTTGTTGGATCAATAATTGATACCTTTCAAACGAGCCTTCCGAATCAAACAGATGAGAATGAGTTCTGCGATAGATATTGGAGAATTGCTCTTTATTAATAGTTGTATATTGATTCAGATCATAACTCCGAAATGCTCCACTGGATTCCATCTTGATCAGGTATTCTTTATTTGCAATCCAAAGTGATCCATCTTGAATTGCCAGATCACTGACCGAGAGTAATGGCAAGTTAAAGTACGATGCATTATAATAGGTGAATGCTGGAGCTGGAATCCTGAATAGTCCTTCGTTTTGAGTACCAACCCAAAGAATATGGAAGGTTGAGTCATATAACACTGTCCAGACGCTACGATCTGTAATGCCAAATTTCATGCCTACAGATTCAACCTTTTTCCCATCGAATCGGAATAACCCACCATAGAAATCCTTACGGTCATTTTGATCTGCCCAACCCGCAATCCAAACACCACCAAACTCATCCTGAGTAATGTTGAATACTTGCCCAATACCTGAAAATGACTGGGTATGAATCCCGTTTGAAACAATAATTCCCTTCCTTTCATTTCCAATTAATGTATCCCCTACCTTTAAAACATAAGGTACCATTGAAGAACTCGGTTTAAGAGAATATAACCCTCCGATAAGTTCAAACTTCCTTTCTTTTGGAAAGTACTTGATAGGATTGCTGCAAGCAACAGCATAAATATTGACAAAATCATCTCCTTCTGAAAAACCACAAATAAATAGTTTGTCGAACTGTGCATGAGCTTGTGATGCCGAATAAGAATAGAAACTACTCCCATCAAGAACACTGCAACCATCATTTGTTCCAATAAATAAAAGGTTGAACTTTTTCGAGTACCAGACTTTTCTTACATCTGCACTGATTAATCCATCTTTCTTCGACAAGTTCTTGAACCGAGTACCATCATATTTACAAACCCCACCTCCCATACACCCAATCCATAGATTCCCCATGGTGTCTTCAGTGATAGAGGAGACGTTGTTACTTAATAACCCATTCGATGTATTAAGAACACTGAAATTCATACCATTAAAAAGACAAAGCCCTGCATCGGTTCCAATCCATAACATTCCACGAGAGTCTTTATAAACAACGTTTATGCAATTACTGGGAAGCCCATCATTAATGGAATATTTTTGGGAGTAATAAGTCTGTGCAAAGAGAGTACTTGCCTGAACGAATAGCGATATGAAAATGAATATTTTACAAGAATATTTCAAATGTTCTGTAGTTTAGGCTATGAATTCCGTTTTTTGGTCAGGAGGCTTACGAACTCATCAATCCGTCTTGTTGCCACATCGAGTTCCTTCCCGTTTTCAAGAATGATCTTATGCCCTTCGGTACGGCTGTATTCTTTGATGTAATTGAGGTTCACAAGAAATGATTTATGGATGCGAAAGAAATAGGTCGGAGGTAACAGGTCTTCAACGAACTTCAGGGTTTTCGATACAAGGATCATGTCGTTCTGAGCGGTAAATATTTTAGTATAGTTCTCATCAGCTTCGCAATAGATGATTTTATTAATCTTCTCCATTTTAAATCCAGAGAGAGTGGGAAGAGCCACTTTGCTTTGGATATCTCCGCCAGTACTAAGGTTGGAAAGAAGTGTTTGAACACGTGTGGTACTGTCCTGATCAGATTGTTTTTTCTCGTAACGTGCTATTACATCCCGAAGATCAATGAAATTCAAGGGTTTTAAAATATAATCAAAGGCTGCATATTTAATGGCATTGATGGCATAATTCTGAAAGGCAGTCAAAAAGACGACCTCAAATCTTACTGTATCAAAATATTCAAAGAGCTTAAACCCATTCTCTTCGGGCATTTCGATATCAAGAAAAACGATTTGTGGGCTGTACTTATGTATTGCATGCACACCATCTTTTACTGAGCTGGCTGAGTATAAAATCTTGACCTTGTCAGGGAGGTATCTTGCAACAATCTTCTCGAATGTTTCACAAGCCTTTCTTTCGTCATCGATAATAATACAAGAGATCATTGGATTAGTTGTTTGTAACAAAGATATTATTATAATCAGCCAGTAAGAAAATCCAGTTATTAGAAGTGCGAAATCCTAAATAATCGCTTGCATATGGAGAATAACCGAACCAAAAAATTAAGAACAAGCGAACTCAATTAATTTTCGGTAATCACCAGCATCAGCCATTTTTAACGCATTAATGTAAACAGACCGTTGTTCCCCTTCCCGATAAAGGTTTACGTTGCTGCCCCAAGAGAACCCATCCTGACCTGTTAATTGTTTGATCAGGATATCGGCACACAATCTGGCGTGTCTGCCATTACCGTTTGGAAAACAATGGATCGTAACCAGACTGTGTTTGAATCTAACTGCAATTTCAATCGGATTATAGGTGCTGTTTGCAATCCAATACTTGATGTCATCAAGCAAATGGTATAGTGCTACATCAATGGATTTCTTGTCAACTCCAATATTCTTATTGGATGTCCGCTTTTGCCCAGCCCATTCCCAGACATTTTTGTACATCCTGTAATGAAGGTTGAATATCCATTCTCTTGTTAATAAAGTGTCTGAGGATATCTTTCGATTGAAAGCCCACTGGACTGCCTCTTCGATGTTGTTTTGTTCATGCTCGTTCAGTTCACCGACTGTTGTTATTGTCTTGACCTTAAGCCCCGCAATCTCATCTTCATCCAGTGGTGTCTGACCGTTATTGTAATCCAATTTTATTCCCATAAGGATTTTAGGTTGTTTTGTTTGATCTCCTGAGCCTTAGCTTTTATTGATTTCGATAGCATTGCTGGATTAACTTTCTGATCTTCCAATGTCATGCTGTTTGAGGTTCTGGATATGATTTTCTTTGCCATGGCAAGGGCTTGCTTGTCTATCTTCTTTTGAAGTGATCCTTCTATCGGAACAAAACCGTAAACCAACTTCATGTTCAAATTCTTACCCAGTTGTTCCAATGCTGCAATCGTAATATTCCCTTCTTTCTCACGGGATTCAATGTCCATCACGCCTTGTGGAGTAATATTTGCCATCTTACCCAGTTGCCTCATGGACATGCCGAGTGACATGCGTAAAGTGTATATCCATCCCTTTGGCGGAGTATCTTCAGTGATCTTGGCAAATTTTCGAATCCTTTTATCGGTTTGGGCTAAAATGAGTTCTTGCGTTTTCATAAAGCAATGACTTTAAATATGTGCTGCAAATATAAAGCTATAACTTTATAAAACAAAATTATTATTAAAGCTATAGATTGATATTGCTTTCTCAATACAACAAATAAAGTTGGGTGGTTATTAGTGATAAGGGTTTTCTTTGAATTGAAATAGCAAATTGAGATAGATATTTATATCATTTTTGTCTTTTTTGTCATGGGATTGTAAGAAATCGGTAGGGAAACAGGAACATTTATCGACCAGTTATGAATGGGTTTTTTTGATATCTGTAACGAAAGTTTTTATTACCTTTGCGGCATCAAAAAACAACGGGTTGAGTGCCACATTCGTTACCCCGCTTTGAAAAGAATGTAGGATTGAAATTTTGACATTGTTCCAAGCCCTTATGAATCAGTGCAATAAGGCATAAATTCACAAGACTTGGGAAAAGTGGGGGTCGGAAGTTCGAGTCTTCTCATCCCGACCAAATCTGTAGGGACGCATTGCAATGCGTCCCTACAGATTTATCTGCCTCTTTAGCTCAGTTGGTAGAGCAGCTGATTCGTAATTAGCAGGTCGGGGGTTCAAGTCCCCTGAGAGGCTCCCGCAAAATCAACCGCTTACGATTATTTTCGCAGGTGGTTTTTTTTATCTCTTTTACAGATTTCCTTGCCAATCTTTTCATCCTGAATCCCCGCTAACGAATTCCCCGCTTGCGGCGATGTTCTTGATATCATACTCCTCATTATTAGGGTTTACCCTAACTCATTTTTAGAGCCAGCCTACTCCATTTTAAGAGTTTACCCTGTAGTAACTCAACAGTTATGAAATTATATTTGATGCTGTTGTTAAGAGGTACAATTACTCATCTTATAGGTAAGGCTTCTTGAACTCAGGAAATTTAAATTCAGTAACCATGAAATATCCATAAGAACAATGTTCATGCAAACCGTGAATGATAATAATGGATATTCCATGTGACCATTAAAAAACAAATTATTAACACATGAAATATAGAACTTTACTCGCGCTGCTTATTTTAATAAGCACGCACATGGCGTTAAACGCACAGACGGCAAATACTGATGCCACCAAAACCGTTGGTCCAAGCGGAGCTGACTATACTACTCTTAAATCTGCTTTCGACGCCATCAATGCAGGTACCTTAACAGGGGTTATAACCCTGCAGATCATAGGCAGTACGACCGAGACCTCTTCGGCCGTCCTGAATGCCAGCAGTTCGGGAAGCGCCAATTACACCTCGGTAAACATTTATCCAACCACCACCGGATTATCGATCAGCGGAAACTTGGGAGGAGTCCCGATCATTAACCTGAATGGAGCCGATAATGTTACGATCGATGGGCGGGTTAATGCGACAGGGTTTACCAGAGACCTGACAATCATTCATTCGTCTACTGATGGGAACTCATCAACAATAATGTTTACTAATGATGCCACATACAATATCGTAAAATATTGTTTTATAAAAGGATCCACGATTGGAGAAAGAGGCATCCTCTACTTTAGTCCAACGGCAACCACCACCGGCAACAGCCATAATACTGTTGATCATAACGAAATCACCAATTACGGAGGAAACCGGCCATTGATGGCAATTTTCTCAAGAGGGACTGTCAGTTCAGCTCCCAACCATTCGAATACCATCAGCAACAACAATATCCATGATGTTATAAAGTCTTCCGGTAATACATATGTTATTAATCTGTCGGATGGAAGCGGTGGAGGAAACAGTTATAACGACGCCTGGTCAATTACCGGAAACAGCTTCTATGATGCTGAAGCCTATACTTACGGAAGCAATGACACGAGGATTATCTACATATATGCAAACAATGGCAACAGTTTTAATATTTCAAACAATTATTTTGGCGGTAATGCTCCGTTGTGTGGTGGTACCTGGAATAAAAGCACAGGAAATATGACCTTCAACCTGATGGAGATCCGCGTGGACTTTACAACTGCAAGTGAAATTCAGGGAAATACCATTAAAAACATAAATTTTACGAACACAGGAGCGAATAGGTGGTGGGGAATTAACCTTCAGAGAGGGAAGGTCAATGTTGGAACAACTGCTGGCAACTGTTACGGCGCTTCAGAAGGGACTGGTTCAATCACCTTTACGGCCAATGGAAGCGGCTCTGAATTTTATGCATTTCACTTTCAATCATCGAATGTCAATGCCCAGAACAACATCATAGGTTCAATTATTGTAGCGAATTCCTCTGCTACCAATGGGACGAATTTTTACGGAATCTACTATCGTTCCGATGGGTATCCCTGTTCCCTGAGCAATAATACGATCGGCAGTATTACAACATCTAACAGCATTAATGCAACTTCTGCTTCAACCACCGATGCCCAGAAGGTTTGGGGTATTGTTAGTGATGGTAACAGCGGAACCTTAAGTGTAAGCAATAACACTATAGTAAATCTTAGCAACGGAACGACAAATTCGACTTCTTCAGTAGAAGGAAATATTTATGGCATATACATTTTTAGGAATACCTGCACCCTATCCGGAAATGTCATACATGATCTGACCATTGGAAACGCAAACAATGCAAGTGGTCCTATCAGTGGTAGTCCACCCACTTCTTCGCTTTCCGCAGCAGGCATTGCTTTTGTAAGCAACGCAAATGCAGAACAAACCATTTCTGGAAACACGATCTACAATATTTCCAATTCGTATTCCTCATTCACCGGTCATGTTGCGGGCATCTACTATTACGGACAATCCACTGCAAGCACGGTTTCGGGAAACCTGATTTATGGCTTAAGTGTCAGTTCAAGCAGCAGCTCTTCCACCATCCATGGGATCAAGATTGCTTATGGGGTAGCGACTTATTCTAATAACATCATTACCCTGGGAGGAAACACAACGAACAATCTTTATGGAATTTATGAAGCAGGTGCAGCCAGTACGACAAGCAATCTCTATTTTAATACGGTATATCTGAGCGGATCCCCCACCTCCGGCTCCCTGAATTCTGCCTGTTTGTATAACGCCGCTAATTCAAGCACCCGGAATTTCCGGAACAACAGCTTCTTCAACGCACGTTCCAACAACGGAGCTTCTGGAAAACATTATGCCATGTATATTCTGAATACTGGAGGCACTCTTACCTGTGATTATAACGACTATTTTGCTTCCGGAACGGGCGGAACATTGGGATATTATGGAGGCGATAAAACATCAGTCCCTATTGTGACAGGAGCTACAGGTAACGACGCTCACAGCCTGAACCTGAATCCGCTTTTTACCAATGCCGGTGGGACCAACGCCGCTGATTATATTCCTTCCGAACTATTACCAGCCGCAACCGGAACGGGCGTAACAACCGATTACGGCGGAAGCACGCGTTCGGTTACTTCACCGGAAATGGGGGCCTGGGAAAAGAAAAACGAACTAACCTGGACCGGCGGCACATCTACCGACTGGTCAGTTGCAGGCAACTGGGATCTTGGTTCTGTACCCCTGGCTTCATCTATCGTTAGCATCCCTTCGGCTCCATCCAATCAGCCCCATATTACATCGTTGGTTAGCAGTCCGGCCACATGCAATAACCTGACTATAGCCTCCGGTGCGGTTTTGACGATCGATCCGGGCAAAGCCCTCACGGTCAACGGCACACTTACAAACAGCGCCGGCAACAACGGGCTGGTGATCAGCAGCGACGCCACGGGGACAGGTTCACTCATCCAGAGAACTTCTCTGGTAGGGGCAACGGTGAACAGGTATATCACGGGAAGTACTTCACTCGAGGCCAACATGTACCATTTCGTATCCATCCCCGTCTACTATGCCAGCCCGACTTCAAATCTTTTCCTAAACTCTTATCTGTATAAGCTGGATGCAGCGCAGGTCGATCCTGCCAATAGCAACTACTATGGATTATGGGTGAATCTCGGAACTTCCACATCAACGCCGCTTTCATGCAACTCGGGCTATATGATCTATTATCCTGCCGCCTCAACCACCTATACCTTCACGGGGAATCTGAATACCGGATCCTTCAGCCCCACTGTTTCCTACGGGGGCACCTATACCTTCAACCTTGTACCAAACCCTTATCCTTCTGCCATTAACTGGGGAGCCTCGGGCGGCTGGGTGAAAAGCAACATCGGCGCCACAGCCTGGATATGGAATCCATCAGGCGGAAATTACACAACCCTTTCCGGCCCCTCCTATGTGCCGGCCGGACAGGCCTTCATTGTCATGGCCAGCGGATCACCTGTGCTGACGATGAACAATGATGCCTGCGTGCACAATACCCAGTCCTTCTATAAATCCACGCAGGCCAATACACTCAAGATCTCCGCCCAATCCAACAATTACTACGACGAGACCTTCGTGGGCTTCAACAGTTCCGCCGGCCCGGAATTTGATCCACAGCTCGACGGCTTCAAACTATGGGGACTGGAAGAGGCGCCACAGCTGTGGACCGAAAAGGGAGAATTCCACCTGAGCGTCAACGAGCAGCCTCCCCCCACAGGATCGCTGATCGTTCCCCTGGACTTTAAAACAAGTTATACCGGGCAGGTTATCCTGAATATCTCGGGTGTTGAAAGTTTTGATCCATCACTTCCCATAAGGCTTCAGGACCACCTCAGCGGATCAATGACCAACCTGCGGCAAAACAGCAGCTATGTGTTTGCCCATGATCCTTCCAATAGTGAAAAAAGATTCAGCCTCGTATTCGGCTTCCCTGACGGGATCAATACAAACATTGCCAGCGAGGTAAAAGCCTATATCAGCAACGGCAGGATCTGCCTGGATGTACCCTCCATGCAGGGCCATCTGGCCACGATCACCCTGTATAATGCCCTGGGACAGGTCATCCGCAGTCAGCAAAAAAACATGGAAGGAACAGTCAGCATAGATGCACCGCATGCAAAAGGGGTGTACATAATTGGTGTTTCTTCGGAAGGAAGGAATTTTGTTTCGAAAGTCATCAGCAAGTGAAATATGGCGCTATGAAAAATCTCATTAAAATCCTCTTCATTGCAGCTTTAGTAAGCTGTGGTATTTCTGTATGGTCACAGGCTCCTCCTTCTCCTCCGGGCAATCCAAGTACTGGTGGTGGTGGAGGTGGTCCAGTAGGCGCCCCCATCGACGGAGGGCTCGGAATCCTTATCGCCATGGGCGTGGCGTATGGTGGTAAAAAATACTACCAGGCCAGGAAGAAAACAGCCGTAGAGCCTGAAGCAAAGGATCAGTGACCCCGCTCTTTACCTGGCTATTCTACCCCAGGCGGCGTAAACGCAGACCTGCTGAAGGTCCCCTGTCGTTACGATCGCTGCGTGAGCTGAGCCTGTTCTCAATGGTGACTTTCGTTTTCTCTGCCCTGCTCATACAACTCTTGCTTTGCGCATGGATGATGCTCCTGCTTAATCATTTTAACATCCACTTCCGCTACGGCCTGTTCCATGTTTCCTTTTTCTCGGAAAGCGGCACCAAATGGTCGGAAGAAATGATCATGCTGGTTTTCGGTTCAGGGCACCTGCTGATGTCTGTTGCAGGTGTGGCGCTTTTGCTCATGATGAAAAACCTGAGTATGGCTGGCTGGAAAACCAAACTTGTCCTTACCTGGATAAGTTTTCTTATGGTGAATGCCCTCCCTTGCGGCATCCTCGCGGGGGCTATAATTTATGATGGTTTCGGTGTGGCCTTTGCATGGCTGGTGAATTCATTTATTGTCAGGGGAATACTGGCACTGCTGGTCCTTGCCCTGCTGGTGTTCACCAGCCGTTTCTGGTACATCCGCTTTCTGAAAACAGCATTTTCAATGACTTTTTTTAATAGCCCGGAAACCCGGAGAACATTTTTCTTTGCAGTGTACCTCCGACCCTGGATCATGGGTATAATTATACTGATGACCTTCACCTGGCCCTTTTTGAACTGGTATTGGCCTGTGTTCTTACTCAGCCTGGGATACCTGGCCATAATTATGATTGGCGACCCGGTGATCTACTTAAAACCCATGATTAAGAAGTCAGACAAACAGATATTCGCCAACCGTTCACAACTTGTGATCATCGCAGTTTTACTGGTTCTCATATGGGTTGCCGGGATTTTCAGGATCAACTTCTAAATTGGGCCGATGGTTAAATGATCAAGTCGACCACCTTGGTCAATCGGTGTTTTTCCCTGAACCAGGTTGCATTCCCTGCTGTTCGTAAAGCAATCAGGCATAAAAAAAGAGGGTGACCTCTTATGCTGTTTCTATTTCGGGAAAGATATTGAGGGGTTAAGATTGAACGGTATTATCCGGATAAAGTGGAATTATGGAAATCAGGTTCAGAGGCTCTTCCGGAAAGATGGTTTCACCTTCTTCAATTCCTGCTGGAACAACAGGGGATAAGTCTTTGAGCAGAATTTCAGGATTTATCTCCTCCTCACCAACAAGGATAAATTCATCAGGGATGACCGGAATAAGGTTTTTTAATAAAAAGGCAGGTTCCGGAGCCATCTCACAAAGATCAACCTCAAGGGGAGTGACCGGTACGAGGGTCTTGTCACCCATCCAATTGAATTCACTGTTTGCCTTTATCAACGTTCCTTCAGCGCCATTGCTCGCAGAAAGAATATTAAAATGGAAAAATATAAAGGGAATAAGTATATAAAAAGTTTTCATTGTTTTCATTGTTTTCATTGTTTTGCATTTGTGATCATAAGACGTCCGCAAAGTTGAATTGTTACAGTCAGGATCCGATTTAACATAAATTTAACAAATAATTGAAAATAAATATATTACGTGCAAAAGTACAATCTTATTTAGAATGAATATGCATAAAATCGACAAGCCGTGTCCCATTCACGATGAATGCTCGAAAATAATCGATGAAAATGCTATTGGCTGAAAAAGAATGTATTACAGCAACTCGAAACCTTGGTTTGATGGGATGGACCGGCCAAAAGGTTCTGTACTGCTCAGTCGGGTAGTAATTCCTTAAGAAGAATGTATTCCTACAGAAAGTCCTTGAAATACTGACACATCTTCTGGTTCAGGTGAACTCTGTCTTTCCCGCGGACATTGTGTTCATGCCCGGGATAAATGAAATAATCGACCTGTTTGCCCTCCTCCACACATTTTTTTAAAAAGACCAGGCTGTTTTGAGGAACAACTGTTTCATCCTGGTAATCATGAATGATGAGGAGTTTCCCGGTAAGATTTTTCACATGGTTAAGCAAACAGGCATTGCTATACCCCTGAGGGTTCTCTTCCGGTGTATCCATGTATCGTTCCCCATACATCACTTCATAGTACTTCCAGTCTATCACCGGTCCACCGCATACTACAACTTTAAACACCCCCGGGTTTTTCAGCATCAGGGAAATGGCCATGAATCCACCATAGCTCCAACCGTTGATTCCGATTCTTGTACTGTCAACAAATGGCAGGGATTTTAAGTAATTAACACCGGTCATCTGGTCGGCCATCTCCGCAACTCCGAGATTACGGAAAATGGCCTGCTCAAATGCAGCGCCCCGGTTTGCAGTTCCCCGGTTATCGAGCGTAAAAACCACATAACCCTGATCGGCAAGGTAGTTCAGGAACAATCCTGCTCCTCCCAACCAGGAATTGGTGATCAATTGTGAATGGGGGCCGCCGTAAACGTAAATGATCACGGGATATTTTTTCGTTGAATCGAAATTAACCGGCTTGATCAAGCGGGCATAAAGGTCAGTACCTGATTCTCCTTTCAGGGTAAAGATCGAAGTTGACCCGAGGGCAATCTCTTTCAACGGATTTTCATTGGCCAGCAACACCTTCAGGGTTTGACCCTTTTCACCCAGAAGTTCAACCTGGTTTGCAACCGTTACGCTGCTGTATTTATCAAGAAAGAATTTTCCATCCGCCTTCACTGCGACAGTGTGTGTGCCCGGAACCCGGGTGAGGGATTGAATCTCTCCGTTTTTAAGATTGACGCCATAGAGCATTTGGTTGAGCGGGTTATCCTTGTTTCCCATGAAATAGGCAAAAGTATTCATGTCATCGGTCCTGAGAAATTCAGTGACCACCCAGGAACCCTGAGTGAGTTGACGGATCAGTTTCCCGTCAGAAGAATAGAGGTACAAATGATTGTATCCATCCCGCTGACTTTGCCAGATAAATCTGTCAGGGTCATTGTGTAAAAAACGGAGAGGATTTTGCGGCTCAACATAACAATCACTCTTTTCTTCAAAAAGGGTCTTGACCATGTTTCCGGTTTGGACATCATATTTATTTAACCACATATGATTCTGATCCCGGTTAAGCACCGCCATATAAATGAATTTCTCATCCGGGCTCCAGCTGATGTTGGTCAGGTACTGATCTGAAGCCCCGCCGGTACCAAGATAGATGGTTGTTCCGTGGGCAATATCATACACGCCAACGGTGACCTGGTGACTGGTCATACCAGCCATGGGATATTTTGCAGGGGTTACAACAGCAATCCGCTGACTGATATCGATCAGGGGGTATCCTGACACTTTTGTTTCATCCATCCGGTAAAATGCCAGGAAGTTGCCTTTTGGTGACCAGAAAGTCCCTTTTCCGATTCCGAATTCATTGCGGTGAACCCGTTCGGAACCATAGGATATATCAGGATCGTCTTCATTTGTAACAGCAATTTCCCGGTCCCGGTAAGCGATAAAGAGATTATTGGCCTTTGTATAAGCAATTTTGTATGTTGCAGTATCCATATCGTTGTTCTTTCCGTCATTGTCAAACCTGTTCAGCAACCGGGCCGAACGTGTGACCAGGTCGAAATTGAAATAAACATTTCCGGAATTGAAAAAGAACTGGCTTTCTGTGATAAAAGTGACAGTCGGGAATTTTTTCAGGGGTTCATGGATAAAATCCTGAAGCGCAATGTTCAGATCATTTAATGTCAGTAGGGTGTCCGGGATAGCGCTTTCTACCGATCCTTTGATCAAACATTTCCTCGCAGTATATGTGAAACCTGATGATTTCCCCATCCATTGCAACTGGCTTAGCTCTGCAGGATTCAGCCTGGGGTTCATATTGGTTGCTTCATCAATGGTAAGTGTTCTGGCCTGTGAAAACAGATACACGGGCAGGAGCAACAAGATGAATGAAAAAAATGACTTCATGGGGTTATTTATTTCAAGGTTTAAGGATAGGTTAAGAAATAATTATTGATGAATATGATAAATGATATTCGTAAAAAATATCCGGTGAAAGGGATGTCTTCTTTTATGATTGAATCAGAATTTACAAACCCTGGCGATGTCCTGAATCAGCTCAAAGTTTGACTCAATCGCGTTCCCTACAACAACAACGTCGGCACCTGAATCCCATGCATTTTTTGCCAATTTTGGAGTGGTGATCCCGCCGCCTATGATCAATGGAACGGATACAGAGGCTTTCACTTTTTTTATCATGGATTTGGGAACCGGATGTTCAGCCCCGCTGCCGGCATCCATGTAAATCAGTTTCAGGCCGAGCAGTTCTCCCGCTATGGCGGTGCAAACCGCGACCTCATCTTTATCCGAAGGGATGGGTGTGGTATTGCTCATGTAGGTAACCGTCGTCATCCGGCCGCTTTCAATGAGCATGTACCCGGTGGGGAGAATTTCCAGACCGCAGGTTTTGAGAAACGGGGCCGAGATGACATGCCGGCCAATCAGCATATCCGGATTTCGACCTGAGATCAGGGAAAGTAGCAGTATCGCATCCGCTCGTGCATTAAGTTGAAGACTGTTGCCTGGAAAAAGAACAACGGGAATGTCTGAATGTTCTTTGATGCACAGGATGAATTGATCCTGGCAGTCTTTGGTCAGCAGGCTTCCTCCAAAGAAAAAATAATCGACCCTCGATTCATTGGCGATGTTCACCACCTTTTTTAACGAGGTAAGGGTATACTTATCCGGATCGATCAATACGGCAAAATACTTTTTTCCCGGAACAATGCCCTTTTGAATGGAACTGTAAATATTCATAGGAAGAACTTAAAAAACGGCTTTGGCAATCTTTCTGATATTTTCGGAGATGCCTATGGTAAAATAATGCAGAACAGGCACCCCGTATTTGATGAGTTCTTTGGATTGTTGTATCCCCCATTCGATTCCAACATTGAATGCTTCTTCGTTGTTTTTGCATTTCATCACCTCTTTCACCAATGCTTCAGGGATATCGATGTTGAAGATTTGAGGGAGTACATTGATATCGCGTTGCGTGCAGATGGGTTTTATTCCCGGGATGATGGGGACCGTAATATTTTCTTTATGGCAGGCCTCCACAAAATCAAAATACTTCCGATTGTCGTAAAACATCTGGGTGATGATAAACTCGGCTCCCGCATCGATCTTGGCCTTCAGGAATTTCAAGTCATAGGCCAGGTTGGGCGATTCAATATGTTTCTCAGGATACCCGGCAACCCCAACGCAGAACTTGGTAGCGAAGGTATTCTGGAGTTCATCGTCGAGGTACTTCCCCTGGTTCATATCGGTGATCTGTTTCACAAGTTCATTGGCAAACGAATGGCCGTTTGATTCGGGGATGAAGGTTCGCTGATTCTTTGGTGCATCGCCGCGCAGCGCGAGAATGTTGTCGATTCCCAGATAATGAAAATCGATCAGTGCATATTCGGTCTCTTCCTTGCTGAATCCTCCGCAAATGATGTGTGGAACCACCTCTACCGATGGGTATTTGTACTTAATTGCGGCAGAGATTGCTACCGTTCCCGGACGTTTCCGAATGGTCTTTTTCTCGAGTAGCCCGCTTTTATGTTTTTTATATACAACCTCTTCCTGGTGGTATGTCACGTTGATGAAGGTTGGGTTAAACTCCATCAGGGGATCGCATGTACGGTATATGCTGTTGATATTGTGTCCCCTGAGCGGGGGAAGCAATTCAAATGAAAACAGGGTCTTGCTTGATTTATTTATCAGATCAATAACTCGCATAGTTAAAAATTCAGGTTGGTGTTTAACAGGGACAATGCATGGTCAAAACTAATGTTTTTTCGCTTGGCATAATCATTCACCTGGTCTTTGCTGATACGGCCAAGGTTAAAATATTGAGATTGTGGATGAGAGAAATAAAACCCGCTGACCGATGCGCCCGGGTACATGGCAAAATTTTCGGTCAACTGTATCCCGATCTGCTTATCGGCTTCAAGGAGATCAAAAAGCAGTCGTTTTTCTGAATGGTCCGGACAGGATGGGTATCCCGGAGCTGGACGGATCCCCTGGTAATCTTCCCGGATCAGGGACAATACATCGAGGTTTTCCTCCTTGCTATAACCCCAGAACTCCTTGCGTACCCGAAGGTGCATATGTTCGGCAAAAGCTTCGGCCAGCCGGTCAGCCAGTATCTTGATAAGGAGGGCATTGTAGTCGTCGAGTTCCTGCTCGAAATGGCTCACCCATTCTTCGACACCAAGTCCTGCCGTGACCGCAAAGCCACCGATGTAGTCTAAAATATCGGTTTCTTTGGGGGCGATAAAATCGGCCAGGCAGAGGTTGGGCATGTCGGCTTCCTTGTGCTGCTGATTCCGGAGAAAATGCAGGGTAGCGATTATTTTCGAACGCGTTTCATCCGAATATACCTCCACATCATCTCCAACTGAATTGCAGGGTAGGAATCCGACTACTCCACGGGCAATGAGCATCTTCTTGCTGGTGATGTCATGAAGCATACGCCGGGCATCATCGAATAACTTTTGTGCCTCTGATCCCTTGACAGGATCCTGTAAAATGGCCGGATATTTCCCATTCATCTTCCAGGCATGAAAAAAATAGGTCCAGTCAATAAAAGGCTGGATTTCGTCGAGAGGATAGTCAAAAAAGAATCTATTGCCGAAAAACTGAGGTTTGATGATCCTGGTATTTTTCCAATCGATTCTGAGCTTGTTTTTCCGGGCCTCCCCCAATGACAGGTAGGCGTGACTGACTTTAATATCATAACTGCTCCGGAGATCCAGGTATTTCTTTTTTATACCATCGGCATAGCTTACCCTGACCTCCTCAGAAAGGAGATTGGATACAACGCCCGCTGCCTTTGAGGCATCCCTGACGTGGATAACGGGATGATGATAATGGGGATCGATCTTGACGGCAGTATGGATGTCGGAGGTGGTTGCGCCGCCGATCAGCAGGGGTATGGTAAAATTCAGTCGATCCATCTCTTTGGCCACATGCACCATTTCCTCCAATGACGGGGTGATCAATCCGCTGAGCCCAATGATATCTGCTTTTTGTTCAATGGCAGTACTCAGGATTTTTTCTGCCGACACCATCACCCCCAGATCCACTACATCATAGTTGTTACAGGAAAGTACAATCCCGACGATATTTTTTCCGATATCATGAACATCCCCTTTTACGGTGGCAAGGAGTATTTTTCCCACGGCCTTCATGGCATCCTTGCCTGCTGCTTTTTCAGCTTCCAGACGCGGCGTCAAACGGGCCACGGCTTTTTTCATGACCCGTGCACTTTTAACGACTTGCGGAAGAAACATCTTACCGCTTCCAAATAGATCCCCAACGTGGTTCATCCCGTCCATCAGGGGACCTTCAATGATTTTTAAAGCAGTGTCGTAAAACGGCATGGCCTCATCGATGTCCCGGTCGACAAATTCGGTAACCCCTTTCACCAGTGAGTGCCGAAGGCGTTTTTCAACCGGAAGGAGGCGCCATTCTTCGGATTTTTCCTCTCTTTTCCCGCTGTCCTTCATTTGGTCAGCATAAGCCAGCAGCCGTTCGGTACCGTTTTTTCTCCGGTTCAGAATGACATCTTCCACCAGTTTGAGCAGATCCTTTGCGATTTCATCATAAACCGGCAATTGCCCCGCGTTCACAATACCCATGTCGAGCCCGGCATGAACAGCATGAAATAAAAAGGCAGAATGCATGGCTTCGCGCAAAACGTCGTTCCCACGGAAGGAAAATGAGAGGTTACTGATGCCTCCGCTTACATGGGCATAGGGCAGATTTGCCTTGATCCATTGAACGGTATTCAGAAAGTCAACCCCATAATTATTGTGTTCCTCAATTCCGGTGGCAATGGTAAGAATATTGGGATCAAAGATGATATCTTCAGGAGGGAAATTCAGTTCTTTGGTCAGTATTTGATAAGCGCGCTGTGCAATCTCGATACGGCGCTCAAAGGTGGTTGCCTGACCCTCTTCATCGAAGGCCATGATCACTGCCGCTGCCCCGAATCTCCGCAGGCATACAGCATTTTCTTTAAAGCGCTCTTCCCCCTCTTTTAAACTGATGGAATTTACAATCGCTTTCCCTTGAATGCATTTCAAACCGGCCTGAATGACCGGGAACCTGGAGGAGTCAATCATCACCGGCACCCTGGATACATCGGGATCTGAAGCAACCATGTGAAGGAAATTCACCATGGCCTTTTCTGCATCAAGCATGGCCTCATCCATGCTGATATCAATCACCTGTGCACCGTTCTCGACCTGCTGACGTGCAACAGACAATGCCTCCTCGTATTTCTCCTCCCTGATCAACCGGGCAAACTTTTTAGAACCACTCACGTTGGTCCGTTCTCCGATATTGATGAAATTACTTCCTTTGAAGAGGGTCAGGGGCTCTAACCCACTTAACCGGAGTTCATGCACCCGTTTTGGGATCTCCCTTACACTGGCATTGGCTGCCATTTCTGTAAAACCCAGAATGTGTTCCGGTGTGGTGCCGCAACATCCACCGACCATATTGACGAAACGATGATCCAGGAAATCTTTGATGTACCCGGCCATCTCGGCAGGTGTTTGATCATATTCCCCGAATTGATTTGGCAACCCGGCATTGGGATAAGCTATTACCGGGAAAGGGGCTTTCAGCGAAAGTTCTTCCAGATACGGCCTGAGTTCCCGGGCACCCAGTGAACAATTCAAACCGATGGCAAACAAATCAAAGTGGGAGACAGAATAGAGAAAGGCTTCAAGGGTCTGTCCCGACAGGGTTCGTCCCGAGGCATCAGAAATGGTGACACTGGCAACAACCGGAATTGGTGAATGGTTATGTTCGACGGGCGCTTCAGTACGATTGCGAGTCGTTGTCCGACGGTCATCGAGTTCATCAAAAATGGCAATCAATGCAGCTTTTGCATTCAGAGTGTCGAAAATGGTTTCTACCAGAAGAAGGTCAACACCTCCGTCAAGCAAACCGCTGGCCTGTTCCCTGTATGCTTTATAGAGATCATCAAAAGTTACCGCCCTGTATGCAGGGTTTTGGACGTCAGGCGACATCGAGGCGGTTTTGTTGGTGGGACCAATGGAACCGGCTACCCACCGCGGTTTGCTGCTGGTTATCTCCGTGTAACGGGAAGCTGCCTCCCTGGCCAACCTGGCAGCAGTAAGATTGATTTCGTAAGCCAGATCTTCCATATGATAATCGGCCAGTGAAATCCGGTTGGCATTGAACGTGTCGGTTTCAATGATATCTGCACCGGCCTTGAGATAGGCTTCATGGATCTCACGGATAACCTCAGGCTGAGTCAGCACCAACAGGTCATTGTTGCCTTTTACAGCACAAGGAAAATCCTTGAAACGCGATCCCCGGTAAGCGGCCTCATCCAGCTTGTAACGCTGGACCATCGTTCCCATGGCACCATCGAGGATAAGGATACGTTGTTTTATTGCGCTATATAAATCATCTGACATGAACGACGAATTGAAATTTTACGATCCCTCCATTAATATGTATAAACAAACATATATTCTCCCAGTTTCTCATAGTAAAGTTCGAATTCTCTGGTATATTCAGGCGTTGTCAGGGTAGCCCAACAACTCCCCTTTCCAGTGCAAAAGTAATCAAAGGAATGAATGAGAATATCATTTTTGAGATCCACTTCCGGTTTGCCATATAATTTGTACAACGCCTCCTTGCCGCACCAGCATACATAAAGCCATTCAAGCCGATGTTCAGGATCAATACCGGCCAATTCTGCTTTCGTCAGAAAACGATCACTGACCCGCCCGATCCGGTCCCTGATGATTTCAATATCAATTCCGGCTGGTCCCTGACCATTGATGATCGCCGCAGAAACCATGCCTGAATGCGAGAGGGATATAAATTCATTCCTGTTTTTCAGGAATGGTTTTCCAAATTCATCATATTCCAGCTGCAGTTCTCGCGGGTTGAGAAAATGAGAAAGAATCATGCGGCATGCCAGTACCTGTTTTTTTCGGGTTTCGTTTTTATAGGTATTTATCAGCGCCCGGTCAATGCTGGAAATCCGGAGGGAAGTCAGCATATCCGCTGCCGACTCGGTAACTTGCCAAATGCCAAGTACCGTGGTATCGGCGATCCTGATGGTGTGAATTAGGGGCACAATGAATATAACACTTGAATTCCTGCGCCAAAAGTACACTATTATCCGGTTTGGGTGAATATGGAATTTTTCATTACTTTTGCGACCCATATATAACCTTTACAAAATCGAATCATGAACAACGTAGCTTTCGAAAAAGACCTGAAATACAAGGTTGCTGATATTGCCCTGGCCGAATGGGGCAGAAAAGAAATCGAAATTGCAGAAAAGGAGATGCCGGGTTTAATGTCAATCCGCCGGAAATATGCCCTGGAAAAACCCCTCATGGGAGTTCGCATCACCGGCTCACTTCACATGACCATTCAAACTGCGGTATTGATCGAAACCCTGGTGGAATTGGGAGCAGATGTCCGCTGGGCCAGTTGCAATATTTTCTCCACACAGGATCATGCCGCGGCGGCTATTGCAGTCAAAGGAATCCCGGTATTTGCCTGGAAAGGAGAATCCCTCTCCGAGTACTGGTGGTGCACCAACATGGCGTTGTCTTTCCCGGGTGGGGAAGGTCCGAACCTGATTGTGGATGATGGTGGAGATGCTACCCTCATGATTCATAAAGGATATGAAATTGAAAAAAATCCCGATCTTTTAAAGGTGATCCCCGGGAATGCCGATGAACAGGCATTTTTAAAACAGCTGCAGGAAATTTATGTGGAGGATAAAACAAGGTGGCATCGCACTGTAGCTGAATGGAAAGGAGTTTCCGAAGAAACTACCACAGGGGTACACCGCCTCTACCAGATGCTCGAAAAAGGTGACCTTCTGGTTCCCGCGATCAATGTGAACGATTCGGTGACAAAGTCAAAATTCGACAATCTTTATGGCTGTCGCGAATCCCTGGCCGATGGGATTAAACGTGCTACAGATGTGATGATTGCCGGAAAAGTCGTGGTGGTCCTTGGGTATGGCGATGTTGGTAAGGGCTGCGCAAAATCAATGCGTTCCTATGGCTCCCGTGTTTTGGTAACAGAAATTGATCCGATTTGTGCCCTGCAGGCCGCCATGGAAGGATTTGAAGTCACCACCATTGAAGATGCCCTGAGTGAAGGCAACATATACGTGACGACAACCGGCAATAAAGATGTGATCACGGCCGAACATCTCTCAAAGATGAAAGATGAATCCATCGTCTGCAACATTGGCCATTTTGATAACGAGATACAGGTTGATCAACTCAATAATTGGCCTGGAATAAAAATCATCAACATCAAGCCTCAGGTTGATAAGTACGTTTTCCCGGATGGAAAAATTATCTACCTGCTCGCCGAAGGCCGCCTGGTAAATCTTGGTTGTGCGACCGGACATCCCTCCTTTGTCATGTCGAATTCATTTACCAACCAAACCTTGGCCCAACTGGATCTCTGGAAAAACAACTATGAAATAGGTGTTTACCGTCTGTCAAAAAAACTGGATGAGGAGGTTGCACGCCTTCACCTGGAACAATTGGGTGTGAAGTTGACCAAACTTTCTACCGAACAGGCAAACTATCTTGGTGTTCCCATCGAGGGTCCATATAAACCAGAACATTACAGGTATTAGGAAGCGCTTAACCCTTATGCTGGCTGGAATCACCCTATTCCCGCGGTGACCCGATCATTTTACCCGATGATTTCCCGGTCAGTTAGAGATATACAGGATAGATCCGTCGTAAAAAGCAGTATAGGGTTTCAATGACCAGTGAGATGGACCGTCGTAAGGACTGCCGTCAGTAAGAATATATTTTGACCCGCATACAGGACAATAACAGGTGATGCTCGAAGTATCCACCCTTATTTGTGCCCCCTGTACCAGGGGATCATTCGGACAAGCCCGTTCATAGGCCATGAATTCATTGATGGATTTCCGGAAGATCAGGATCCCATTGTAACCGCCATAAACAGTTTCCCAGCCATTCACCGAATTAAGATGGATATATTGGGTGCTGTTGGGATTCAAACTGAAATTCACGTAAACATAGGGAATATCAGGTTGCTGCACCTCTTTTTTACAGGAAGAAAACAATGTCAGAAATATCAATGGGGAAAGAAATACCCTAACATGAAAGTCTTGAAAAAAACGGGACATAATTTATATTTTCATACTTTTAACGTTTGTATTTAATAAATATTATATAATATTGCACACCCATTGAAGAGACCCGGGTAGCTTTTCTATGTATGAGGTTTTTTGTAAAAAATATTTTTATTTGCCTGCTTGCGTTTCTACCGGTTTATTGTTTGTCACTACCCCAAAAGGGAGGGGTTAACCAAAAGAAAATCGAACGGGAAAGGAACAGGAAGGGAAAAGCTGCTAAAAAGCAATATGATCAGGCAGTTATACAACATCAGCTTAAACAATCCAAGGAGACAAGAGCACGGATGAAACAAACAAAAAAGGAATCGAAAAAGGCGACTCCGATTTCCCATTGATATTTCTCTTTTGACTGATATTATCTGGCCTTTGGCGATTGATTGAAACGGGATATATATTCGACTTTCTGCTAATTTAGAATGGTTATATATTTGATTCCATGTTTAAATAATTTTGAATTTAATTTTAAATAATTATTACTTTTACCACCTTTTTACAGCGCATTTTTAATCTAACATAAAATTATATGGTATGTTAAGAAATTTACTATTAACTATTGGATTCGTACTGGCAACAAGTTTGTGTCTGTTTTCACAGACCGGGTCTGGAACGCTAAAAGGAAAAATTACAGACAAGTCTACAAAGGAGCCCATTCCCTTCGCCAATATCGTGGTTGAAGTTGGAGGTGTTCAGGTAGGTGGATCGACCTCTGATTTTGACGGCAACTTCCAGATAAAGCCTGTCCCTCCCGGGAAAGCTGATCTGAAGGCCAGCTATGTTGGATACAAGCCTTTCATGTACAAAGGCATTGTTGTTTTTGCCGACAAAATTACTTTCCAGAATGTGGAACTGGAAGCTTCAACCACCACCCTCAATGAAATTGAAGTGGTTGACTACAAGGTCCCGTTGATCTCCAAAGACCAAACGACTTCCGGTGGAACTGTGACTGGGGATGAAATTTCGAAAATGGCGAACAGATCAGCCCAGTCTGTTGCCACTACTGTAGGTGGTGTAACTACAGACGCCAATGGGAATATCACCAGTATGCGTGGTCAGCGTACAACAGGAACGGTGTATTACATCGACGGTATGCGTGTAACAGGTAGCAATGCGCTTCCCCAATCTGCCATCGAACAGGTAGAAGTTATCCTCGGTGGTACCCCGGCAGCATACGGCGACGCCACGGGTGGTGTTATCAGTGTGACCACCAGAGGTCCTGCAAGGGATTTCTCAACAGGCATCGACCTGCAAACTTCCCAATACCTCGATGCATTCGGGTATAACCGTCTTGGTTTGAATTTCACAGGCCCGATCGTTTCAAAAAGAGATACCGTCAGGGGAACCAAGACCCCGATCATGGGTTTTTTCCTCGCGGGTGATCTTATTTACAACAAAGACCAGGCTCCTGCAGCTTTCCCCTTGTACAGGGTGACAGACGAAATGCTGGATTACCTGAAACTGAATCCATTGCGCCTCCAGGGTGGGACTGTTTATTACAACTCCCAGTTCCTTACCTTCAACGACATGGAGCGGACCAAATCAAACCTGAACAGTGCCGGATTTAACATCAATGTTTCAGGAAAACTCGATTTCAGGGTAGCTCCCACGATCAACGTTTCTTTCGGTGGAACATTTACCTACTTTGACAGCAACAATCCCAACTTCGGCAATTCCCTGATGAACTGGGGATACAATTCCCACTCTAACGGTTATACCTGGCGTGTGAACGGTCGTTTTACCCATCGCTTCCCAACCTCTCCCGACAGCAAATCATTCGTCAAAAATATCTATTACAGCATCGGTGGCGATTTTACACGGTCATGGAATAAAACGGAAGATAACGAACATAAAAAAAATATTTTTGAATATGGTTATGTGGGGAGCTTTGCCACCCATACCATCCGAGCCTTTACACCCACTATAGACTTTGACACTGTTTCCGGAAAATGGGCTCACCTGCAGAACGGAACCCGCGATACGATTGTCGTGTTTACCCCTTCTGACCTGAATCCTGAATCTTCCAACCTGGTTTCTCAGTATTATAGTTTCTGGGATAGCCCCGTGAATCAATATGAGAACATTAGTCAGATTATTTCCGGAAGAGGCATCGTGAATGGGATGGAACCTTCAGCTCCCTATGGTTTGTTTAACGGTGTCGGCAATCGTCCAAATGGATACAACGAGGGAATTAGCGATCAATTGGCCGTGAATGCCTCTTTTGCCGCTGACTTCGGGAATCATGAAATTCAACTGGGGTTACAGTACCAGCAACGAAAGAATAGCGGGTATAATATTAACGCCACAGCGCTCTGGCCCCTCATGCGTGGTATGACCAACGCCCAGTTGCAGGATCTCGACCTGAATAATCCCCAACTGGTTTACCGCGATGGCGTTTTCATGGATACCATAAACTATTTCCGGAAGTATGCCCCGCTATTGCAGCGCAATTTCGACATCAACCTGCGTAAACGACTGGGACTTCCCGTTGACGGCACCGATCTGATCGACCTCTATTCCTATGATTATTCTTCCAACTCGATCAATTATTACGACAACAACATGGTACTCCATACCATTAAGGTCGATGGGCCAATGTTTTCGAAGGAGATGTTCAGCGCCGACGAATTGTTAAACAACGGGGCGCCCTTGGTGGGTTATGCCGGGTATGATTATTTGGGAAATAAACTTTCAAAACGACCCAGCTTCGACGATTACTTCACGGCTAAAGATGCAAATGGGAATTATACCCGTCCGATCGGCGCCTACGAACCTATTTATATGGCCGGATATATCCAGGATAAATTCGCCTTCAAGGACCTTATTTTTAATATCGGTTTACGTGTCGACCGCTTTGACGCCAACCAAATGGTCATGAAAGATCCCTATCTGTTCTATCCTGCCAAAACTGTTTCGGAAGTAAAGCAAATGAATGGCCAACCGGTGAATCACCCGGGGAATATCGGGGGCGACTATGTGGTTTATGTCGACAATGCTGATAACCCCTCTTCCATCACCGGTTACCGCCTGAACAACGTTTGGTACAATTCCGATGGCAGTATCATTACCGACCCGGAAAAGATACTCGACCGCGGCATGGGTATTCAACCCTACCTTATTGATCCTTATATTGATCCTATTA
>Ga0247841_10003265_pt1 | contig 30512 bp, 23 predicted proteins | sample LaCruzMarch2015__2_FD_192410 | JGI IMG/M metagenome (GOLD analysis project Ga0247841, IMG submission 192410) | Freshwater microbial communities from meromictic Lake La Cruz, Castile-La Mancha, Spain - LaCruzMarch2015_18m | ecosystem: Environmental > Aquatic > Freshwater > Lake | place: Spain... | reverse complement strand
AACAAAATGGTTGTGACTTTCCCCAATGTGTTCTTTGCCAGAATGTTTAATATCAAATCCGCAGAGCTATTTAAAGCATCAGAAGGTGCTCAGAACGCCCCGACAGTCAATTTTGAATAAAGGCATGTGAAGATTAGGGCATTAATTAAAACACAATAAAATAATATGCGCGTGCCAATGCGCATATTGTTTTTGTGATTGTTACATAATATAAGGTGTTTTTTCAGTTGTAACTATTAATCGACAAGATTTTGTTTTACTTATTTTCTGGATAGGCATATTTTTGATTTAGTGTGACGTTAATTTTTCTCATCGCATCTTTAAGGGCTTTAATATAGGCAGCATACTTAAAATCTCCGGGATCATCTCCCATAGCCATTCGAAAATATCCATTAGACGAATAACCATAGTAAAATGCAGATGCAGCAGAACCTTTTCCTGATTCAGTAAGATAATCAATCACAATGCCATTATTATCATAAATCTTGTAATATATTGTCAAATTTGCTTTGCAAGTTGCATAGGGCATTCCCAAAAAATACAATGTTGCAAACGAAGCTAATCCCGGTAATGCATATATAGCATTTACACTATGTTTTGCGTCTAATATTCCAAACTCTAAAGCACTTATCAAAGTACCATATTTACTTTCTGTTGAATTCTTACTAATGTTGCATTGTGTAACAATATCCTTAAAGATGATTGGAATATTTTCAGTGCTCAGAATTTCATTTCTTTTTTGTTCAACAAATAAATAATCCCATGTTTTATTAAAACCCTGAATACTCCGAAACCCTTCAAGTATTGCTTCATTCTCTCCGGGTAGAATGTTTTCATTGGAGCAGTAGTCTAACCAATCGTAACCAAAGTATCCAGGCGAGTATCCCGTGGTTATTTTTCCGTTATTATTGACAATAAAACCATATACGCGCATATTTTGTTTTCTAGAATTCATAAAACTTATATAGGACATTTTGCCCAGATTAAAAAACTTTGGATTCCCTAATTTATCTTCAATCGACTGATTATCTAATTGCAATTTAGCTGCTAGTTTGGGAAATTGATCAGAGTTTTCTACATTTTTTAATGCTTGCATTGAAGCACATCCCGAAAATACAAAAATTGCTGTAACAAATAGTATGGCAATTATCCCTTTTAAAGCACTCATAACATCCTCAACTTTTAGTATAATTCTTTTCTTGCCAGCGTAACATATTCTATTTTCCTGTCAAGGCATCTCACTGCAATTCTTTGTGCAATTTTTTGAAATGCAGGGATACAAATTTCGGATTTCATCTGCTTATTCTTACTAACAGTAGCAAAATCAGAAGGCGTCAAACTCAAACAGCTATTTTATGATAAACAGCATAAAACTATTGACAACTGAAACCATTGTGTTTTCTTATGGACTATGCATGAGATAGTTGCGTAGAACAGATTTATCATGCTTTCAGAATAAGATTAAGATAAAATTAAAAAACCAAATAAACACATCATAAAAGATTTAGGAGGAATGATGAAAGTCATTTTAGTTTTATGTTGCCTACTGAGCTCTTTGTTTCTATTTGCATCCCAAATCCCACTTACACTCACTGAACAAATACAAATATCTAAGCTCATTGTGGTGGGAAGTGTTGTTGAGCAATCATGTTATTATCAGGGCAAAGCTAAATTTATCAGTACAAAGTACATAATTGATATTGATGAAGTTTTGTTGGGAGAATGGTCTTCGAAACAAATCGAAATTACAGCAGCCGGTGGAACAATTAATGGTAAAACCGATGCAATTGCAGATAATCCCATACTGAATGTTGGAGATAAAGGCGTGTTTATGCTTTATGATCCTGCAAATAGATATTTCTCTCCATTCGTAGGGCAGTTTCAGGGATTATACAAGTTTGTTCAGAAAAAAGACGGCTCAGGAATAGTTGTTGTAAATGGATTGAAAGAGCCTGCTTATACCGACAACAATAAACAAATTGGTGAGAGAGACTTTGTGCAAAAGCTACGCAATTTGATTCCTGCTGCAAAACTACTACCTCTTCCCACCTTTATGACGGAAGACATATCGGCCAATCTTGCCCGCAATATACCACAAAAAGTATATGCACCCACTGATAGAAGTATTCTCACCGGAGGGTTGAGACAACCCGATGGAGATACTCAAACACCTGTAACTCCGGATTACTCTAATAGAAATGGTACCCGGATTGGATGGAGGCACAATTGGGATGAAGACGATGGTCGGGTTGGGTTTAATGTTTTACCTGATGGCGGATACATCTCCGGTATTGACCAGCAAATGATGGCATACTGGAATGAGTATTCTGATTTATTCCGCAGATATGTGACGGCAACAGGCACCTGGGAATGGGATGACTACATAAACGATATTGCCGGTTTTGTTGATAACGCCCACATGGATGAGCAATTCGGACGTGTGTGGGGGCCTACAGAATTAGCAGTATGCTTTATGACCTGGAATATCGCAGGGCATCTGAATGAAACAGATATTGCTATTAATGCCGGAAGAACATTTTCCACAGACAGCTATGGTGTGTATGGAGACGGTGGACCATACCCGATTCAACAGACAATGTTGCATGAAGTTGGTCATGCCTGGGGTGAGGATCATAACTGGTCTGTGTTGTCAGTAATAAACTATTATGAAAAGAAGTTCCGGTCTTATTGGAATCTGTATGCTTATGATGCAATTGCCATCAGGTCTGCTTATGCACCCTTTAACAGAAACCGTACTGATATTCTGGTTGCAGGATACCACGAAAGCTTTAACTCTGAACAGTCGTTTGTGGATGCTCTCCTTACCCCAGAGAATGGAACTGTGGCTCAGGCAGATACTCTTTATCCCTGGGCTTTTTATATTGAGAATACCGGAACGGTAACGGCAAATGCAATTGTGCAGTTTTACCTTTGTCCTACTATTCTGAGCTTTGAAAATTCTATTTTCGTCAGAGAGGTAGATTTTGGTATCTTAGATGGAGGACAAAGATATTACGTAGAACAATTTTTAAGCCGTGAGTTGGCAATACCCCTGGACACACCTGTGGGAGATTACTATATAGGCATGTTAGTCGCAACCCCGGGTGACGAAATCTGGCAAAATGATGAAAGCTGGATTGACAGAGTAGTACACGTCACTGCTGCTCCACCACCTCCTCCTGCCGGAGTATGGGTCGGGAGCATCAGCCGGGATTGGTTTACTGCGGGTAACTGGAGCAATAATAGCGTTCCAATTGATACTACTGATGTAACCATTCCATCTGGAGTAAACTCAACCCGCTATCCCGACATTTCAGGTAATATAGCTCTTTGCCGCAATATCACGATAGAGTTCCCGAGTGAATTGAGTATTACCAGCCTAGGCCTGGAAGTAAATGGGAATCTGTCTTGCAGCGGAGTTGTAACTATCGGTGCTAGCGGAGCGATGGGCATTGATGGAAATGCCTACTGGCAAAGCTACAGCACTCTGAACATTAGTAATTATGGCACAGCCATAGCAATCAAAGGAAACTGGACGGTCCAATCCTCTACTTCACAAAACATGGTTGGGACAGTTGCCTTTATTGGAGACACACACTCACAGATATACAATTATAGTAATAGCGGAAACTTCCGAAATCTACTGATCAATAAAACCAATCAACACGCAGTATTCTTCTCGGGTTCTTCCACTAAGCCGTTGTCAATCACAGGTGATATGACATTATCCGGAGCCAGTCAGTTTCTGCTGAATAGCAATCAGGAACTAAGGCTTTATGGCAATCTGACCGGCAATCTCAACTCCTATTTCGTTGCATATCAGGGAACAGTGCGGATGTTGGGAAGTAATCTTCAGACTATCAATCTCCAAAATTTCAGTTCTCATCTATACAATCTGATTATCAATAACAGCGGTACAGGATATGTAGCCCTTGATTGCTTCATAAAGCTATATGGCAGTTTAACCATAGATTCAGGCTATTTGACTGTCGGCTCAAACCACATTTATCTTAAGGGAAACTGGACAAATAATGTGGGTACTACAGGATTTTATGAAGGCACGGGCAGAATCATGCTAAATGGTGATGGCTTACAGAATATTGGCACAGAATATTTCAATATACTTGAACTTAATAAGCCAATGGGAGAAATGCTGGTACAAACCGGCTCAGATGTAAATGTAGCTTCCTATGACTGGACACAAGGTGCGCTCAGAGTATCAGGCGGGAATCTGAATATCGTTGATGTTGTTGATTGGGGGCTGATGGGTGATGTGAAGCTTGAAAGTGGTATGGTAGAGATTACTAATGATGTCGGTCAATTTGATTTACTGGGTAATCTCACTATTGAGGGCGGAACGATGATAATTCACGCTACTTCCTCCATGTCCATGCCTTACGACCGTAATTGCTCTCTGACCATGAGCGGTGGTGTGCTTGACCTTCGTGACGGCGGACTATTGGTTATGAACAGCACCAGCTTTACACTGGGGTTCAATATCACAGGTGGCACCATTCGTACTACAGGTAATGTGGATGTTTACAACTCCAGGTTTTCACCCGCAGGTGGAACTATCGAAATGTATGGCTCAGGTGATTCACAAATCCAGTTTTCAGCCGATGCTGTTGGTTATCCGGTTTACAATTTGCTTATCAACAAGGATGCAACCGGTAGCGTAACAGCAATTTCATCTTTGATTTTATTAGGCAATTTTAACTTACAGAGCGGAACTTTTGTGGCTCCCTCAACTGAAATGCTGGTCTATGGCAATTGGAATAACGCTGTCGGACCTGCTGCATTTGTCGAAGGCAGTGGTCTGGTGACATTTGCCGGCTCAAGTTTTTCTTATTGTTCGACTGAGACGTTTAATAATCTGACAAATATAACCGGTACAGGTGCTATAAGATTGAGTGGCGGTACTGTTATTTGCAACAATTACAACTGGGAATCCGGAGCTATTGATGTGCTTTCCGGTACTTTCACCGCCAATGAGCTTGAAGACAATGGCATTTTCGGAGATTATTATGTTAATCCCGGTGGTGTAATAAACCTGCATCAGGATATTTCTTCTTATATTGATTTACGGGGCAACGTGATTATCCTGGGTGGAGAATTCAATGTGTATGGCGGTAGTGGCGACAGCTACTGGTGTTATGAAGGACCTGCCGGCTTTGCCATGAACGGTGGTATGCTCAAGTTTTTTGACCATGGCATATATCTTTATGATAACCCTGCTTATACCCTTACAAGCCTCGTAACAGGCGGTTCTATCTGTGTTCCGGATAACTTTACCAATTACAGGACAGATTTTAGCGCTACCAACTGGACGTTATGGATGTTTGGAGCAGCAGATGGCATAATCGCCACAGTTCCGGGTGCTCCCTTGCATCATGTGCTGATCTGGAAGGATATCAGCCGCATTGAAGGTCCTGCCACCAGAATTAACCGCTCCGGGGAAAGAGAACAAATTACCCGCAATGCAGGAGTCAATGGTTCCACAGACCTGGTTATCAACGGCAATTTTGTTATGATGGCGGGCACATTCACTGCTCCGGCTTTGATTACCGTATATGGAAACTGGGCTATCCTGCCTGTTTTCGCAAACTTTGTTCCCGGTGGTGGTACTGTTACTTTTCTGGGCAATTTTATCTCTGATATCAGTTGGAGTTGCACATTTAATAATCTTAGTGTAAACAAGGCATATAACAGCAATCATGGCGTCGATATTATAACAGACCAGATAGTGACAGTTCTGGGCAATATGACTATCTATGACGGAACTGTATTTATGCATAACAACTCTCAACTCAATGTAGCAGGCAACCTGACAATTGCGGAAGCAGCAGGACTCAATCCGCTTGAAGCAACCAATCCGGTTGTCAGAGTGGGTGGTCATCTTACCGACAACAATACATTCTTGTCTGCAACGGAAGGATTTTCTCCCTTTTATGCATCTGTGGTCTTTAATGGTAATGCAGACCAAAACTGGACTACAAGCTGTTCCTCCCCGATTTATTCGAAAAATCTTACGATAGATAAACCTTCAGGCGCTTTTATGCCAAATCATAATCTCTTGGTTGATGAAGAATTTGTGCTCAAAAGTGGCGCTTTCTCATATCAAACAGCAGGCTTGATACATACATTCAGAGGTAATTTCACAGTTAATGAAAATGGTTCATGGCTCGACCACACCTGTCTTATCACGTTTGCAGGCTCCAATGCACAACAGATAAATATTTCTGCACCTTTCTCACAATGCTGGTTTGACGATATTTACATCAGTAAACCTGCTGTCAGAGATGGTTTGAGAACAAATGTCATTACGCTCGGTACTGATATCAGACAGCTCAATGCTGCATCATTAGCTATTGTTTCGGGTGAATTGCAGTTAAACGGTCATACCTGGGAAACCAATGGCTCTGTTGATGTTCAGTTTGGCGGTAAACTCACTCTGAATGCTAATTCCACTCTCAGAGTGGATGATTCCCTGCGGGTTATGAACGGTGGCTATCTGTCTCTGCTTGGCTCAGAGGGTCAGCCTGCCACAATCACGCATTACTCTACAGATTATTATAGTCTGATGCTGCAGTTTGGTTCAAATTTTAAAGCAGATTATGCTGTGTTTGAATATATGAATGGAAATGGAGTTTACATTCAGGATGGTACATATATAGACCCTGACTATGCTTTTAATCATAGCGTTTTTCAAAATGGTATAAGCGGTGGAGCCTTATTAAGACTGGATAATTCTCAAACTCTGACCAATCATGCCATTGAGTTCCCCACCAATACCTGGAGCGGAACTACAAACGTGTGGAAGACGATTGGGGACGGGTCTATTACCTTCCAGAATGCAACGGGTGGTTTTGCCGGTCCGGCTTTTGAAAACGACCCCTTCAACCGGATAAACTGGTCTGGTTTTCTGCCTGATTTGCAAATTACCAGATTCAGTTGGAGCGACCCCACTCCTGATGTCGGTGATACAATTTCCTGCACAGCTACAATCAGGAATTCAGGTTCTGTTGCAGCGACAGGCGGTTTTTGGGTCGATTTGTTTTATAACCGTCAGACAGCTCCTGGTTTTGGAAATACTGCTGACCAATCTTACTATGTTTCGCAAATTGCAGTTGGAGATACACTTGAAATTGCATTTTCCGGTATTACCTCAGAAGTTTCAGGAGACTGGCAGTCCTGGCTTTTTGCAGATGCTTCACAAGTAATCACGGAAATCTCAGAAAACAATAATATTGGCGGTCCATATTCAATTACCTGGCAAGCAGTTGCTTTACCAAATCTGACTCTGACTGTCAATCCCTGGACGGACATCAACCCTTATGTGGGTGATTTGGGTGAGATTACGATTTCTGTGACCAATAATTCCACAGTAGATATTACATCGGCGTTTAATGCTGATTTATACTTCAATTCCACAGGGCTGCCAGATGGTAGTGCCCCGGGAGATTTATCCCATGAATTCGCCTCTCTGAGTGCCGGACAAACCGTGGAATGGACTTTTATCAATATAACATCAGGTGTGGCAGAAACATGGAATAGTTTTGTGCTTCTGGACAGACTGAATAACATTACAGAAGTGAATGAGGAAGATAATTCCGCTCAACCCGCCCAATCAGTTATCTGGCGTGGATTGCCTGCCATCACGAATCTGAGCATTCGGTATGACCAGATTACCGGGAAAATAGTATTAGAATGGGATTATCCCATTGCGGTGAGTAGATTTAACGTCTTTTATGATACAGACCCAATGGGCTTTTTCAGTTCTTTAGCCGGCTCAAATAGTGGGGAACATAATTTCTCACATACTCCCACAGAAGTTCAAACCTTCTATAAGATTAAAGCAGAGAGAGATATACCCGCAAGATAACCTGGTTTATTGTTCAGACGCCCGGTTTCTGCAGAAGAAAGCCGGAAGATAAAGCAGGAGATACTTGAGAAGTATATAGTTTTGCTGGCGGTTTTGCTAATAATGATAACGATTTGTCTGCATTAGAAAACCGCCAGCGGAGCTGCAAATTGTCTTTATTGCCGATTTGTCAGACACAAAGTTAAGCTAATCATGCGAAATTTTTCTTCTTTTATTCCACAAGGTCAAGCGTAAGTAAAGCGTAATAATATTACGCTTGACTTACGCTTGACCTTGATGAGAAAGTAACTTATTCTTGAAAATGAAATTTGATTTTCAAGATGCAAATAATTGTTATTATTGTATTTGCAAAATTTGAGTCAGTTTAGTGAGGTAGGGTAGAAAAATAATCCCATTGGGGATTTTCTATTTGTTAGCCCATGAATTTATTCATGGGTATAAAGATAGCAAAAATCACAACCCCCTCGGGGTTTTCTATCCAATACAACTATTCTAAACAATGATGATAAATGGAAAACCTCTACGAGGTTCGATGGCTGGAGGTCAATTTCACCCCTGAATGAATTCAGGGTCTATCGAATGCAAAACCACGCTGTGGTTTGAAAAAACAATGATTATGTCTGTTTATATCCGCAGGCTCGCTCAGGATGACGGCAAAATCAAGGCAGATTTATCTTTAAATCCTTGATATCAGAATACTTCTCCAGATGCTCCCTGATTTCTTCCACGACATTGTTGCGCCAGGTGTCAAAGGCGGCAATGTTCAAATCGATGATAACTTCTCCATTGGTAAAGCCGACATATTTCACCATCTTGAGAGTGACAATATCTTCTCCCACTTGCGGATAAATGATTTTCTTAAGCTCGTCAACGATAGTCTCTTTGGTAAAATTGGGCACTGCTTTCAAGCCTTTGGCAATTTCATAATTGGAAATGGCGGTTTGCAAAGTGTCCGCTGCCAGCACGGAGCAATGCACTTTCACGGGTGGCAAGCCATCCAATGCTTCCATGGCATCTTTCCAGGTGATTTTTTTAGCTTCGTCCAAAGTCTTGCCTTTGGCTAAATCTGTAATGATAGACGCTGTGGCAATATTGGAAGCGCAGCCGTAGGAAAGAAAACTAACGTCCTCAATCGTCTTTTTGTTTGCATCAACTTTGAGATAAACAGTCACCTGGTCACCGCAGGCAGGGCTTCCTTCTGTGGCAGAGGCATCGGGATTTTCCATTTTGCCGACGTTGTGCGGATGCATGAAATGGTCTAAAACCTTCTGTGAGTATTCCATTATGGCTCCTTGTAAAATTCTATTAATAAGGCTTTGTCATCCCTGCGCAGGCAGGGATCCAGCCTTTTTTAAAAAATATCGCGCCTACCGTCGCTAATCCTGGATTCCCGCCTTCGCGGGAATGACTGGATTAACTCTCCATCTACATTTCCTGATACAACGGGCTGCGCTTGCGCAGTTCTATTGCTATTTCCGCCAGCTTTTCCACAACATAATCAATGTCTTCTTTAGTGGTGTAGCGGGAAACGGTAAATTTTAACGAACCGTGCGACTGCATGTGATTTTTGCCAATCGCCATCAAAACGTAATTAGGCGTCAGTCCCTGCGAAGCACAAGCCGAACCGGTTGCCACTGTAATCCCTTGCAAATCCAGCATCATAGTGAGCGCTTCGCCTTCAATATATTCCACCGTGACGTTGATATTATGCGCTGCCCGCTTCCGACCACGCGGACCATTCAGTTCGACGTGGGGAATCTTGTTTTCGATTGAAGATAGCAGATATTCCGAAAGCGCATAAAGACGGTCAATCTGACCCGGTAAATCGGCAAAGGTCATTTCCACTGCTTTGGCAAAACCTGCCAGGAGTGCGATATTGACCCCTCCGGTCTGCAGATTGTCCACTCTGGAAACACCATGAATCAATTGACCCAATTTGGTACCTGTTTTGACATATAAAGTGCCGGCACCTTGCGGACCGTGAATCTTGTGAGCAGAAATAGCCAGCGTGTCAACGCCCAATTCGGTCACATCCAACGGCATTTTGCCATAGGCTTGCCCCGCATCAGCATGAAAATATATCTTGTGGTCTGCGCTCTGCAGGATTTCTTTGATTTTCTGCATGGGCTGAATGGTGCCGATAACGTGATTGACAATAGTGGTCATAAACAGGATTGTATCAGGCTGGATAGCTACCTTCAGCTCTGACAAATCAATAAAACCGTCTTTGTCTGCATTCAGGTAGGTGACATCAAAACCGTTCTGTTCAAAATAAGCAGCGTTGGTCAAAAGGTCGGGATAGTCCACTGCGGAGCAGATAATATGAGTGCCAATGTCAGTATTGGCAGTGACTATGCCTTTGATAGCTATATTGTTAGCCATAGTGCCGCCGGAAGTAAAATGCACTTCATTGGGCTTGGCATTCAGGCTTTGGGCAATTGTATGCTTGAAATTAGTCAGAGCTGTATTGATGGTTTCGCCGGTGCTGATAAAGGAACCGGGATACCAGAATTTCTCTGTAAGATAGGGTTGCATGGCTGCCAGCACTTCCGGGGCTGGCATTGTGGTCATGCAGTTATCCAAATAAATCTTGCCACTGGTCATGCTTTGCCTCCCGCGTGGTTGAACTGCATCATTGCACCGATGCGGTCGAGGTCATAGCCGTCCAGCATGCTTTTCATGTTTTGATAAACGTCATCCCAGACCAGATGCAGTCCGCAGTCCCTGCCCAGGCAGTGTTCAGGATTTTTGGAGATGCAGCTCATTTCCCAGGAATGGTCTTCCACCGCCTGCATAACCTGCAGCAGGGTTATATCTTCTGTCTTTTTCGCTAAAACATAGCCGCCTTTGGCACCGGAAAGACTATCCACTAAGCCGGCTGTTTTCATATTACCCAAAAGGCGTTCGATATACTTTTTGGGCAGATGCTGTCTTTCACAAATCTCTCTTGCCGAGATGGGATTATTATTCTGCTTTATCATCTCCAGTAAAGCCCTGAGGGCATATTCAGTACGTGTGCTTATCTGCATGTTGACCTTCTTTGTTTAATGCTTTCTATAATACATACTAATCGAGTAGGTATTATTGTCAAGCAGAAAGTCTATCTTTTTTGTAGGAGATAAAGAAAGTAATCTGACACTAATAACCGGAAAACAACATTATCAAAGATACTTCCTTTTTAATTCGGATAGGTATTTCGATAATATTCTGTTCACTAAGAATTCCATGCTTTGCAAAACGCGTTTTGGTGATTATAGTCATTTTCTTAACTGAGGTAGGGATGGTAAAATATATTTGACTCTTTCCGGTAAATAGCAAATCACCAATTCCGTAAACACTCTCCTTTCTAACTTCAGAGCCACGATAAACAGGAAATGTGTACAGTGAAGTTGTATGTACAATAGTATTTCCATTATCCATAACCCATTTCAATTCATCAACAATCAGGCTGTCGCATATCTCCCAGGGTATAGCCATTTCAACATGAAATTGCACTTTCACTGAGTCGAAATCAGCAATTATTATGTTGTTTCCAAGTATGAATGTACTCACTTCAATATTAGTATCATTGATTTTATAAATTAGGTTTTTGCTACATCCATCATAGGTTCTTGCTATATAACAGCCCTGCAAAAAAAGGAAACATATAAATAAAAGAATCACATACTTCCTTTTATGTTGCAACGTGTGCAGAAATTTCCTGTTATTTAAACAATACATATTATCTCTTGGGCTTTGATTATCATGTTAAATTTTAGTGCTCTAATGTGACAGACTTGTTACTGTTTTTATGTTTCTGTTCCATATATCTTAGTTCTTCAATGGTTTAAAACACATACACAATTAAATATCAGCGTTAATCTGTTACAAACGTGAGATAATTGGCAGGATTAATAGTCAGAACATCAATTCCTGTATAAGATTTTCTGAAAGCAGAAGGTGTCTTTGCTTGTTTATCTGTTCTCCATTTGACTTCAAAAGCTTTCATTTCAGCGTCTTGAACTTCAATCAAATCGATTTCCTGCTGAGTTGTGGTTCTCCAAAAATAATGATCAAACGTTGCCCTTCTATTTAGTTGGTACTTTCGTCTCTCTGTGATAAAGTAATTTTCCCACAGAGCACCGACATCATTTCTGATTTCAAGGCTATTGAAGTTTCCGATTAAGGCATTTCGAATCCCATTATCCCAAAAATACACCTTATTTGCACGTTTGAGTTCATTGCGTAAATTACGGCTGAATGAACCCATTCTGTAAATAATGAAACATTGTTCAAGCAAACTGATATATCTTTCCACTGTTTTCTTGTCCATCCCAACGATGGAAGCTAATTCGTTATAAGAGACTTCATTTCCAAGCTGCAAAGCCAGTGCAATAAGCAGTTTCTTTAATAAATCCGGACGTTTGATGTCCTGATAAACCAGTAAATCCTTAAAAAGATAGCTGCCTGCCAATTCTTTAACGATTTCCTCAGGCATGGTCTTATCCAGATAGACTTCGGGGTAGTTACCATAAATAAGACGAACAGACAGATCACTCATCACAGCTTTGATGCCGGCGTAATCGAATATCTCCTGTGAAGAAAGGGGTGGAACGATGAACTCAAATTTCCTGCCGGTTAGAGGTTCATTGGTATAGTTTGATAAATCCAAAGAGGAAGAGCCGGTGACTATTAATTGCAGCTTTGGCAGATTATCCACTATTGCTTTCAAGGTAATTCCAATATCATGTATGCGCTGAGCTTCGTCTATCAATAAATAGTCATATTTTCCGAAACGCAATTCGATATCTTGAACGGATTTTATGTTCAAGAGTTCCTGCCCGTCTGATAAATCGCAGTTGATAATTAAATAGTTACTTATCTGCTCCGAAAATTTGTTCAGAATGGTAGTCTTACCTGTACGGCGTGGACCATAGATAATAATAGCTCTGCCTTTGTGCATATAGCCTGATATCACATTCTGGATAGTTCTGGTAATCATACATTCACCTCATAAAACATAGTGAAAATATGCACACTCAGTGTCAAGAGAAAAGTGTATGTTGGGGAATGCAGTCCCCAATATTCATTGAAATTGGAGATTGCAATCCCCATAAGATGCTATACTTGTTTTTGGCAGAGCGTATATTCGCATCTGATATATCTTCATAGATGCAATAAGTTGATAAACCGTAGCGAAGACAACAATCCAAGCAAAAAAACAACAAAATTGTCTGTGGCTACTTTACTGTTTATTTAAACTAACCCAAAACCCGGCTTCCATCATAAAAACAGGCGCTATGGCATTGTAATTATAATAGGCTGAAACTTTAACCCCTCCCCCAACGCCCAGAATCAAATCCAGGGAAAGCGGAAACCCGATGGTTGTTTTCCACTTGTATGGTGCCTTCCATTCATCCGGATACAATTCTGTTCCCTGATAAAACCTATTGCAGGACACACCTGCCGCACATGCCATCCGGAATGCTTTTGCCTCAGGCATAAGCCCAAGCTGAATGCCAATTATATGTCCTCTTTTGATTTCACGGCTGATTTCCTCGTTAGTATTCCAGACGCTGATTTGGATAGGATTATAGTTCACAAAACCCAGATAATGCGTGGAATAAGTGATGCTTTTATCCTGCAGGATTCCCTGCAGAAAACCTCCGCCCTGACTATCCCGACCACCCTGTCCGCAAGTGCCATATCCCATGCCACCTGACAACCAGATTTTCCTTTCTTTGTCTGTTTGTGCCGTTAATGGTAATACAAGCATTAAAACGATAGTGCAGACTATTATTACTTTCACGTCAAACTACTGCATAAAAAAGCTATCGAAGCCTGCCAAATACTATACCGCCATACAAACCATAGAAACAGCGGATGGGATTAATATTATATGTACAGGTCGCCTGGATACCGAATGCCTGGTAAATGCACCTTGCAGATTGCAGGAGACGGGCAAAGTGACAGCACCTTTTATTTGTAATTCATCATACCCACTATAATTGCCAACTTTTGCATAACCTATCCCCACTGCTGGACACAGACGAATTGGACCACTACCTATCGTCCTCCCATATTGTAAATCATAGGCAGTTACAAAGTCATTAGTCCACACAGGAAAAGATATATGCCCTGAAATGAAATACGGACCTTTGACCTGGTAAGATAACCCACTCATGAATGCCGGGTCAAATGACTTCTCATACAGTTCATTACCTCCGACATTTACATCAATCCAGTAATTGGGTTTTTGAGCTTCTGTCGAGAATGCAAGTGAGATGCTTATGAGTAAAATTGCCAAGATAGCTGCTTTCTTTGTCATAATTCCTCCCAGAGAATGAACTACGTTTTCAAATATCCTGCTTCAGTGCACTACAGCTACGTGATGCGTACTGTCAAGTAAAATAAACAAATAACGTAAGTAAGCTTTAACAATACTGCCTGGTAAATACGCAGGCTTACTAACCAAAGTAACGAACAAAATATATTTATTACTTTGTGAGATTTATTTGGCAAACCGTTTATATCGGATTATACTTTAAACATACATTATTCAGTATCTTGTTCTTAAGCATAAGCATAATATATTGCAGTATATTAAAAAACTTACTTGACAGGAGCTAAAGATGAGAGATAAAGGTTTTAGGTTTATTTCAAATTTGGCTTATGAGCAAATTTTCTTACAGTATGATTTATGAGGGACTTCTGTCTCAGGATAAATCATGGCTAACATCGAAAGGTTGTAGAAAAAGCAGAGTTAATTTTGAAAACTCGAGAGAAAACAATTACTAATTGTTCTCTGATAAGAAGGAGTGATTTACTTATGAAAAGCAGAATTTACCTTATCCAACCGGACACCGCAGAATTTCAGGTTGCATTCTTTGGGTGCAATTTCATTGATATCTTCTTTAATGGCTTGGAAGGTTTCAAACGGTTGTTTTACAAGAAAAACCCAAACCGCCCCGAACCGGCAATTCCCACTTGCCCGGTTGTGCATCACACAATCAGTGTAACCGGAAAAGACTATGAAGCCATGTTTACGGAATGGATGCGGGAGTTGCTCAATATTACCCAAAAGAATCATTACATGCCTTTGGTGATTGACAATATCATCCTGAATGATACTACTCTGGAAACCCAGATTACTTTCCGCATGGCAATGAAAAGAGACAAGCTGAATGTGCCGATTAAGGCAGTGGCATACCAGCCCGCCAAACTGGAAAAGATAAAATCCGGCTATCAAATCATTGTCACGTTTGACGTATAAAAGACTATAGTTTTACCTTTCTGAGCAGATTGGCATTGGTGACAACAGTTATAGAACTGGTTGCCATCGCCATTTCTGCGATGACGGGATGCAAAAGTCCCATCACAGCCAGAGGTATGGCAATCAGATTGTAAAAGAACGCCCAAAAGAGGTTTTGCTTAATCTTCCGAAATGTGGCTTTGGACAGCTTGATAGCTGTTATCAAAGCAGTCAGCTCGCTTCGCACAATCGTAATATCCGCTGCTTCCATCGCAATATCCGTGCCCTGCCCCATCGCAATGCCAATATCAGCTTGTTTCAAAGCCGGAGCATCATTTATCCCGTCACCCACCATCGCCACTGCGCCCAATTGTGATTGTAAGTTCCTGATTTGGATAGCTTTATCTTCCGGCAGGATATTTGCCAGCACATGCTCAATTCCGCACTGTTTGGCAATCGCTTTGGCAACCGCTTCATTATCACCGCTCAGCATGATGGATTTTATCCCAAGCTTGGACAGCTCTTTCACAACTGCAGCAGCTTCCGGTTTAACGGTATCCGCCACCAGTAAACATCCCAAAAGTTCAGTCTGATTCGCCAGATAAACCCTCGTCGCATGGGCATAATGAGCCAGAGGCAGGTCTCTGACGATAGTTTTGATGTTCAACCCCTGCTCTGTAATATAATCCTCACTTCCGGCAAAATAGAGCTTATTTCCGATTTCAGCCTGAATCCCCTTACCGGGAATGGATTTAAAGTTTTGAATGGGAGTAAGCTCAATGTTTCTGGCTTTGGCAGTTTTCACAATTGCCAGAGAAATCGGATGTTCCGAGCCTGCTTCCAGAGCAGCGGTTAGTTTGAGCAATTCGCTTTCCTCAATATCGATAGGCAGCAGCTTTACCAGTTCGGGTTTTCCAAAAGTCAGAGTGCCTGTTTTATCAAAAACCATCACTTTGATGTCTTTCATCAGTTGCAAAGCTTCGCCATTGCGAATCAGAACGCCTTTGACTGCACCGATTCCGCTGCCCACCATCAAAGCCGTCGGCGTTGCCAGACCCAAAGCACAGGGACAGGCAATCACCAAAACCGCAATAGTTGCCATAATGGCAGCACCCAGCCTATCCTGAGTCAAAACCGCCCAGGGGATATAATCAATCAGCAGCAGACTCAACTGCTGCATCCGGTCGGGAAAAACAAACCAGGCAATGAAAGTCAACCCTGCCAAAGCCATCACAATCGGCACAAACACGCCTGTAACCTTATCTGCCAAAACCTGAATGGGAACTTTGGAATGCTGGGCATCCTTGACCATTTTGACAATCTGTGCCAGAAAAGTATCCTTGCCGACTTTGGTGGCTTGGATAATCAGTCTGCCTTCCTGATTGACGGTTGCGCCCAGCACGGAATCGCCCTCTTTTCTGGTTACGGGCATGGCTTCACCCGTTGCCATGGACTCATCCACGCTGGACCTGCCTTCTGTCACAATCCCGTCTGTCGGGATTTTGGAACCGGGTTTAACAATGAGCAAGTCACCCACTTTTATCTTGTAAGCAGCAATTTCATATTCGATGCCGTCTTTCCAAAGCAGAGCAGTCTTGGCACCCAGGCTCATCAATTTGCGGATGGCAGCGCTGGCTTTGCCCTTTGCCCTGCTTTCTAAGTAACGTCCCGTCAGATGAAAAGCGATAATCATAGCCGCTATCCCGCTGAAATCAGTCAAAGTGATAACTAAGGACAAAGGTCCCGTCACCACAGCCGCAATCGTGCCCAAAGCTATCAAAACATCCATATTTGCCAGACCGTGCCGGACAGATTTGAAAGCGGAAACATAGACCTGCCAGGCAGGAATAAGCATCGTTGCCAGAGACAGAGCAGACATTACCAGCACATTCAGAACATGCGAAACAAAGAGCATCTTACCAAGAAACATGTGCGGAAACATAATACCCATCACAATCAGGGTCAGAACCCAACCCAGCAGCATCTTGAGCAAAGCCTTTCTTTGGGCTTTAACATTGATGTCTTCCTGTTCGGTGTCATCATCCGGAGATGGGGTTTCCCTGATTTGAAAGCCTATGCCCGTGATGGCTGCTTTTAGTTGCTCCAAAGTGACTTTGCCGTCGTCATATTCAATCGCTGCTTCTTCCAGAGGAAGATTGACATTTGCCGAAGAAACGCCCTGTGTATTGGACAGCACCTTTTCCACACTGGAGCTGCAGCTGGCGCAGTGCATTCCGTCTATGCCAATGGTTATTGTTTGTTTCATCCCATCGCCTTTTTATGTTTGTCTGCTTTTACTAATAGGATAATGCGTTATCTGATTTCAGGCTAATATTGGTTTCTTTTCATAGCACCCATCCCACTCTTGCATAAACGACCGGCGTCTATTTTCTGGCAAGAGAAATATACAGATTACATGATTATATGCATGTAATAATACCATTTTTACCTGAATACGTTCTTGTAATTGTAATATTCATGCAAAAATATCCCCTTTTGTTTATTCTGTACTTTCTGTGGTAAATAATCCCTCTTCGTGTCTTTGTGCCTTTGTGGTGAAAAAATCCCTTTCTCTTGTCATCCAATGCACTCCGTCATGCCGGAGTGTATCCTCCGTTAGAAATGTGCCGCCCGGGCGTCACATTATAGCCTGAGGTCAGGCACAAGTTGGCAGGATTGAAGAGAGGCAGGCTTATGAAGTAGCTTTAATAATATCATTATACGTGTTTGCTAATACAAAACAGAAATGTGGTTGACATAAATACTAAACATTTAATAAAGTTACCTTGTATCTGATATCAATATGGCAACAAGATAAACATTCCGAAAACACATAGATTGCTGCTTGAGTGCAGGAAAAAAAATCAATAGAACTGGATTCCAGCCTTCGCTGGAATGACGTCGGTATAAAGCATGTGTTACAGGAATTCACAATTGTAAACTGCTTCTGTTTTTTCAGTACTTTCTGTGGTTAATAATCCCTCTTCATATCTTTGTGCCTTTATTGAGTTGACCCAGATCATTTACCGCAATATCTGTTTAATTGTGGCAGTTTCTCCGCTCCTGACGGGATTGGGGGTAAGCATTATACAAACCCTGTTGCAGTGATGAAACGTCATTTGAATTATCTTCGTTACTGACAAAGCCATAGCCTATATCGGCAACAAAACCGTTTGTATTTAAATAAGTGCCGGTAAAAGATTAAGAATCAAAAGTAACAGGATTAGTTTTGGTTCCTGTTACAAATACATGCCCGTTATTACAGGCTATTGCATGCCCTTCATCTGTTCCTGTGCCACCTGCACCTTTTATCCAAATCCAATTGCCTTGTGGGTCCAGTTTGGCTAATAATATGTCTTCGGTGCTAATGGCGGTCAAAGTGGTATTTCCAAGAGCAACTGTTCCGGTAAAGTAGCCTATTATGTAGATGCTGCCTGCACTATCAGTAGTTACACTGCTGATTTCGCAGGTTGACGGATAGGGGTTATCTGCACAGATTGCCCAAAGCCAATGAGGCTGAGTTTGAGCATAAACTAATCCCGTAAGAAAGAAAATAAATGCAATCAAGATAAGCTTGTACATACAAACCTCCTGCTTTCAGGATTTGTATTCGAAGTGAATACTTTATATGTATCTTGTACTTATTTTAAAGCAGCATTTCCCTTACCAAAGTAGTACTAAAGGTTTAAGATATTAGGCTTTTTTGATAGATGCGGTACTTTTTGTAAATCTTGCCGCCGACGCGTTCCATTTCCGAGCGCATGGCGATATTGTCTTCCAGTTCATGGTGGCTGTCCAAATATTCGATGCCGGCTGCCTGGGCTGATTCAAACATTTTGTAACCCATAAGGACGTCCACACCCTTGCTGCGATATTCTTCCTTGACGGCTCCGAGATAGACATCCAGTTTCTTGGCGTGCTTTCTGGCATTCAAAATATGGATGAAACCAAAAGGAAAAAGCCTGCCTTTGGCTTTGATGATGCCGCTGGACATATTGGGAATGCCGACCACAAAACCGACCACTTCATCCTGGGTGTTGACGACACATTTGATAAAACGCGGGTCAACGCCTGGCATATAACGCTTGGCAAATTGCACCATTTCCTCCTCTTCAAAAGGAGAATAACCGTATAAAACAGTGAAGCACTGATTCATCAGACGGAAAATCGGGACGATATAGCGTGCCAGTTCTTTTTTGGTTTTGAATTCGATTAGTTTCAGTTCTTTGCTGCGGCTGACTCTTTGAAAGACTTTGCGGTATAAATCTGTGATGGCATCGGCAATCTTGACTTTATAGACAAAGTAGTCCACTTCTTTGGTGTAACCGAGTTGAGCCATATATTCAGGAATCTGAGGAAAGTTTTGAATGGTCGCCAGATTGGTGACTTCATCAAAACCTTCAATGATAAAGGCTTCGGGGTCTTCCTCTGTGAAGCCCATCGGTCCCACCAGCTTGGTCATACCCTTGTCTTTTGCCCACTTTTCGGCATAATCCAGCAAAGCGGTTGTAACATCCAGCCGGGCAGGAACTTCCATATAGCCAAAGCGGGCATTCTGCACATTGGCATTTTTGTTGTAACGGTGATTTATAATAGCGGCAACGCGCCCGACTGCTACTCCATTTTCGTAGGCAAGCAGACAAACACATTCGCAATAGGCAAAAGAAAGATTGCGTTTGGGGTCAAAAGTGCGCATATCATCAGCAAAAAAGGGAGGAACCCAGCCTTTATGCTTGGCATGGATAATTTCAGGCAGGTAAATAAAGGTCTTCATTTCGGACTTGGTAGTGGCTGGCTTCACTATAATAGCCATCTGCACCTCACAGCAATAAAGTAAATAGAATTATTTTGTGCAATCGCAAGCAGGCAAGTTTTTATGTCAATCAGTATCTTTTATGGTAGTGCAGCTTTCCATAGCTGCATGATTACTATGTAGGATTGGAATCCTACACTACAACGTCAGATAGATTTTGCGGATGTCCTCTGCAGTTACGGCAAAGGGGTTATTCGCCATATTGCGGCTGGCAAGCACTTCCGGGATTTTGGCTTCGATGAAATCCTGTGAGATTTTTACACCCGCAGCCATTTGAAAAACGTCCAACCAGGCGTAGAAATCCTGTCTGCTGATGCTTAGATAGGCAAAAAGGTCGTCCAGTTCCGCGCTAACATAGGGATAATACAAATCCAGCATAGCCTTCATCACAATGCCGTTTGCCAGACCGTGCGGCACATTGTAAACTGAGGTCAACGGATATCCGATGGAATGTTGCAAAGTGGTGCTGGTATGAGAAATGGTGATACCGCCATAGAGGCTGGCTCGCATCAAAGCGTCTCTGGCAGCAAGGTCTGATGGGTTGTGCAAAACCTTGGGCAAGTTTTTGAAAATCAGGCTGACACCCTTGTAAATCAGTGGATAAAGCAGCGGCATACGTTTATTGGAATAAATGCCTTCCAAAAGGTGACTGAGCGCATCAATTCCAGTATTGAGCGTGACTTTTTTGGATAAAGTCAACGTATATTTGGGGTCAATCAACGCCAAAACAGGATAGGCAAGGTCGTGTCCGAAACCCGCTTTTTTCTGCGCGGCAGCATCAGTCAAAACAGAATATTGAGTAGCTTCCGTGCCGGTGCCCGCAGTAGTCGGAACTGCCACAACGGGATAGGTCTGTTTGAAAAGTGCTGTGTTGTAAATGCTGTCAAGGTCGAGATGATTGGCAGCAGTCAGCGCTATGGCTTTGGCAGCGTCAATCGGGCTGCCCCCGCCAATTCCAATCAGGAAATCACACCCGTTTTCAGTAAATACATTTGCACCTGCCATCACTGTCTGCAAATCAGGGTTTTCCTGTACCCGGTTAAACAAAACCCATTCAATCTGAAGCTGTTTTAGTACTGAGATAATGTCATCCTGAACGCCGGAAGCAAGGGCAGAACTTTTACCTGTGACAAACAAGGCTTTTTTTCCCAAGGACTTTAGATATTGCGAGCCTTGGGAAACTGCTTTGTCTCCATAAATAATGCGGGTTGGCAGATAGTGCATAATCAGATATCCCTTTTAATCATAATGCGGTAGCCATCCAGCGCTTCGAAACCAAACTGCGCATAGAGCTTATTGGCGGGCAGATTGTCGGGATGCACTTCCAGCTTGGTCTGCAGATTCAGCTCTTTGGCAAACTTGAGTGCTTCCTGCATCAGGAGTTTGCCATGACCTTTGTTTTGATGGTTGGGATGCACTGCCATGTGATGAATATACAAACGTCTGAAGTCGTGAGTCAGCCAGACAGTGCCGACGGGCTGCTCATCCTCATAGATTAAAACCAGCTTTGCACCATTGGCAAGAGTCTTTTGCACAGCCTCAAAGGTATCTGCTCTGGCAGGATTGCCGACTCCGGTCAGTTGCCACAAGTCGGAAGCAGCCAGATAAAACTCTTCGTTCAGTTCAGAGACAATGACGGTTTTAATCATATACAGCTTTGAAGTGCATGGGAGCGCGGGTAAAACGGTTGATAAAGTCGCCGGTCATCTGATAAAGCGGTGTGATTTTATTATCAATCATCATCAGAATCATCACGTCATTGGCAGTTTCGCCGGGTGGGGTTTCCGTTACCGGCATGTCTCTGCGAATCAGAGAAAAGGTCTTGGTGCTTTTATTCTTGAGAAAGACGGTTATCTTGCAATCGGGATTTTGCAAAGCCTTGGCATACTGCTCTGTATCTTTATCCACAAACTGCCAGGTCATCAGGTTTTCCAAAGCGTTGACGATTTTGTTCTGCGCGCGGTTGGTAGCCGGAATCATGAAGTTGTCGGTTTTATCGGAATATCGGACACTGTCACCCACCACAGCCAGGGTGTAGGCATTTTTGATATATTTTACTTCGATGCGGTCTAACTGTTCACGTTTGAGATTGGTGATATTGGGAGAACGCCATTGTTTGATATCCGGCGCGACCAGACCGGTGATGTTGTTTCTGAATTGGTAGATGGGGTTTTCGCCCTGCTTCCTGCCATAATCAAAGGTCGTATCTGTGCCGTTGCCGATAAAGACGTGGTCAAGCAATTTGCCGGTTTTGTCATAGGTTTTGACTTGCACCGCGCTTGTTTCATTTACTTTGTAAAGTTTCTGCAGGTTTGGGTCTTCCGACATGGGAGTTTTGGAAGTTTTGATGGTAAGCACCTGACTAAAAAAAGCATTGAGCTGAGTTTCATTGACGTCCCAGACAACGGGATAGGTCAATTGCCAGGCTGTGCCCTTTTTTTCGACTACGACAGTATCTTCGGGAGTGACAAAGACCAGCTTGGCAATCGCAACCGAATCAGCCATGAAAAAGCGCATTTCTTTCTCGATGGGCTGCTTGTTTTTGGCAATAAAATATACTCCAAGCAGCAGTACAACTACTATCAGTGTAATCCAGTGGCTCTTTTTCATTCCGGTTTTTCCTCCTGGATTTGTTCCTGTTCCTGGCTGACCGGTTTGTTGATTTTGAACCGGTTTCGGATAGCTAAGCGGGTTTTCTTCAAACCAAAAAACCGTCTGAGACCGAGAATAATCAGTAGCAACGAAGGGATGATAAGATTTATACCCTTGACAATCTGCTTGATTTTAGGCTCAATTTTGGCAATGCGCTCGGGATTGATATTCATTTTATACAGCCACAATCCTATTTGCAGAGGGCTATTGGGAATGGTTCTGGAGCGCACTTCACTCAGGGAAACATCCTTGAGCAGGAAATCAACTGCGTTCAGAACAAACATCATATTCGTACTTGAGACTCCGGAAATGAAGTCACGGATGATGTCAGAGTCGCTGACAACGATGATTTCGCTTTTACTGTTCTGCGCTGCAAAGCCGGGGGTCGCTGCAACCGAAGGCATTTTGGCAAAGTAGCTGGTAAACGTTCCTGTATAAAGTGCCGAAACCGTAATCGGAGGCATCGTGAGAGTGGTCATCAGCTTCTGCCCGAGATACCTCTCCGGACTGATATCAAAATCAGGTCCCGGCATGATACCGGAATTGGGAGAAGTCTTTAGCAAAGGCATCACCGTGATGTTCTTTGCCTTGGGATGAATGTTTATCTCTGAACACAGGTAAAACAGGACATCAGAAAGACCGCGGCTGATTACAGATGACTTCATGCCCTGCACCAAAGGAATAATCGGGAAAGGCATCGGCACATCAATGACATAAATGCCCGAGCGCTGGCTCATATTGATAGGTGCACAGGATTGGTCCATCACCAGATTGGGCTTGATTTCAATGCCATACTGCTCCAGAAACTTGAAGATATTGGATTGAATCTCGTCTGCCCGGTTGTATTGCACCAGACCGCTTACCCTATCCTGCAAAAGGAGCACTTTCCCGCCGTGCATGATGTATTGGTCAAGATTGTAAAGCTGGATGGCAGAAAGCGAATCAGACGTGCCCGGGAAAATGAGCACCTGAGCCGCCATTTCCGGCTGAGTCAAGTCTGTGGGGATAATCTTGTAGTTCTGATTGATATGGTGTTCAAAGTATTTGTAGTATTCAGCACTGTATAACGAATCCTGATACACAGCTACTTTTGGCATAGAAGCCTGCGTCAGACGGCGGAGCAGAGCAGTGATTTCATATTCCAACCTGCCTTCAATATCTTTGGTGAGGTTAATTGTCTCACGGTTTCCTTTATATTCAAAGGCTAAGCCCATATACATATCGCGCACGGTCTGCTGGTCATTTTCCAGAATCATCACCCTTTGGGTAAAGACATTGCTGCGTGTGGCTGCTCCGCTGAATTCATCTTCGTTGGCAGTGCTGACAAATTCATAGCGGAAACGGTTTCTGCCGTATTGTTTGTATTCGCCCAAAAGGTCTTTGGTATAACGCGCCAACACACTGTAATCAGGCGGCAGGTTTTTGGAAAGATAGACTTTTACCACCACGTTGTCATTCAGTTTACGTACAAGATTCTTGCTTGTCTTGCTCAGTGTGTGGATTTTGCCTTTGGACAAATCCAGCCTGTAAAAGAAAAAGTTGGACAGCAGGTTCAGGATTAACAGCAATGCCAGAGACAGCATCAGACCGGTGACTATGGAGCGGGTTTTGGCTTTTTTGGGAGCAGCAGGAGGGGTCTTCAATTCCATGTTTTCCATCTTAACGCTCCTGCATCCGGTTATTGAGCTTGAGAATAAACTCTGCCAGCAGCAAGAAACCGACTATGATTGAGCCGAGATAAATCAGGTCTCTGGTGTCAATCACGCCTTTGAGGAAGTTTTGCAGATGGTAATCAAAGCTCAAAACCTGAAAGAAATCTGCGGCTGCGGTCGGTATCAGCATAATAATATATTGCAGCACAAAGAAAAAGAGCGAGATTACAAAGCCGATGATAAACGCCATTATCTGGTTGCCCTGCAATGTGGAGGCAAATATTCCGATGGAGCAATAAGCCGCCCCGATTAAAACCAAGCCCAGATAACCGCACAGGATAGAGCCGTAGTCAATGTTTTCTCCGATTATCATAATGGTCAGCAAGTGCACCAGCGTGAAAAGCAATATCATGACAAGCAAGCCGACTGCTGCGACGAATTTGCCCCAGACGATGGCTTTCAGCTTGATGGGAAGCGTGGCGAGCAGCTCAATTGTCTTGCTTGCCTTTTCTTTAGCTATCATGCCCATGGTCAGTGCCGGGATAAAAAACAGGTAAACCATGTGCAGAATTGTGAAAAGCTGTCTCAGTTCCGCTTTGCCGGCTTTGAACATCAGGGTCGAGAAAAACCAGCCGCTGATGAGCAGAAACACCACGAATACAATATATGTGGAAACAGAATTCAGATATGTCCTCATTTCCTTTTTGGCAATAATCAGTATATCACGCATTGCTATCTTTCTCCTCTGCTTGAACTTCTGCTTCTGCGACCGGTGTTTCCGGCTCGGGAACGGGTTCTTCTGTGGCGGTGGTCAGAGCGTGGAAAATCTCTTCCAGGCTGTGCTGCTGTTTATACATTCCCAGGATTAGCCACTGTTTGCCCGTAACGAATTGAGAAAGCTCCCTTTGTAAATCAGATTGACTTGGATAGGAAAACTCCAGCTTCCAATGGTTTCCAACATTGCTGCTTGCGTTGAGTTTTGCTTCCGGATGCAGTTCCAACCACGCTGTAAAGTCAGGATTTTCCGCTTCCAGTTCAATGGTCAGAACAGTGCCTTCACTCAGGTGTTTGCCCAAATCTTCTTTCAGTTCGTCTGCCACGATTTTACCTTTGTTGATGATGATGATGCGGTCGCAGACTGCCTGCACTTCCTGCATTATGTGGCTGGAAAGAATGACGGTTTTGGCTTTGCCGAGTTCGGTGATTAGCTCTCTGATTTCCATGATTTGATTGGGGTCCAGCCCGGAGGTCGGCTCATCCAGAATCAGCACTTTAGGGTCGTGCAAAATCGCCTGTGCCAAGCCTGTTCTTTGTCTGTAACCTTTGGAGAGCGTCTGGATTGTCTGACCGATTACGTCCCGCAGACCGCATTTATTGATAACAAAATCCAGCCTTGCATCAAACACGTCATTACTGAGATGCCGGATTTCAGCGATAAACTTCAGATAGTCATAGACAGTCATATCGTCATAGAGCGGGCTTTGCTCCGGTAAATAGCCTATCTGGCGCGCTATTCCAATCGGGTCAGCATTGATATCTTTGTCCATGATGACGATATTGCCGGAACTGGGTTGCAAATATCCCACCAGCATACGCAGGGTCGTGGTTTTACCTGCTCCATTGGGACCGAGAAAACCTACAATTTCACCTTCCCTGATTGTGAAGGCAATGTCATCCACAGCGGTTATTGTATCAAAATGCCGGGTCAGATGAGTTACTTCTATCATCTATTTCTCCGTATGTGTTATTTTTGAGATAAGTAAATATAAAAAGTAATGTGTCGCCTACAGTGTTTAGATTCCTGCCTTCGAGATTGTGCGAAAACAAAGCTTCTTGGAGTCCACATTGCCTAACGCCGTCATTCCGGCGAGAGGGTCCCTCCCTGCGAAGGCAGGGACTGGAATCCAGTTCCATAATAAACTCTTGGCAATCTGGACTTCATGAAGCGACTATTTCATTGATACTAAACATGTTTACGGGATATGAAGTCCAAGCTTCCCTAAGTTTATATCTCAACTGAAAAATACGCCCTGGAAGCATGTACTCCAAATCCCTGTATCTCACAACTTAGAATGCATCAAACTCCATACCCAGATTGGTTTTACCCATCGGTTCAGTCAGAGATATTTTGTTCCCTTCTTTGAGTCCTTCCACCACTTCCACCATCTGCAGGTCATTGCTGCCCAGCTTGACGGGAGTTGCAATCGGCTGAGCAATCCCTGTCACGGTTGCGGCTTTGGCAGAGGTTTTCACGGCAACAGCTTTACCTTTGGCTGGAGTGGGAGTTGCCGTTTCGGATTTAATCAGATAGACCACATCCTGATTCTTATCATCGGTAAAGACAGCCCGGATGGGAATTATCAGCACGTTATCCTTGGTAGCACCGATAATGGAAACATTGCCTGTCATGCCCGGTTTGAGCTGAGTGCTGGTCTTGTTAAAGCTGATTTCGACAGGGAAAGCGCGGGCATTATTATCAGTGATAGCCATCGGCGCAATCTTGGTAATCTTGCCGGTAAATTCCTCATAAGGCAGAGCATCCACTTTGATAGTGGCGGTCTGACCCAGCTTAAATTTGGCAATATCCACTTCATTGATATTGGACTTTACTATCATGTGGCTCAAATCTGCCACTTTCATAATTACGCTGCCTTCGCCATAGGAAGTATTGGATGAAATTATCATCTCACCTTCCTGCACGGGTCTTTGGATAACTGTCCCCGAAGCAGTGGCATAAACATGAGTAACTTTGCCGCCTGTATCGAGTTCTCTGACCAGTTCGTATTGCTGCACAGCCTGCTGATGTTCCAGATTGGCTTGCTCCAGCTCGTCCTTTGCCAGGTCGGCTTCTTTTTGTGAAACATAGTTTTGCTTCACCATCTGGGTCTTGTCGCTCAGGTCTTTTTCGGCGTTTTTGAGCCGAATTTCAGAAGTCTTGAGCCTGGAGCGCACACTTGCCAAAGTACTTGCCTGATTGTAGTCCGGCTCAATATCGGCAATGATTTGTCCGGTTTTGACATAATCATTCTCATCGGCATAGAATTTCACAATCTTACCGGAGACTTTGCTTTTTATTTGAACTATGATTTGAGGTTGGATTTCGCCGGTAATTTCAACTTTGGATACTATCTTGCCAAGTGCCACGGTATAGCTTTCCTGCTGAAGTTTTGGAGTTGCCTTGGCTTTGGCTTTCTTGCTGCATGATTTCAGACCCAATCCCGCACCGGCTAATACTACTACAATGATAATGATTATCCAAATCTTTTTTCGCATCCCCACCTCAGATTGTTTTGCTTAGTATTTATTCAGAACGGGTAATGAATTAAGCAGATTCCATTCCTGAATTTTCTTTTGCAATTGATAAGTTATCTTATTCAAAGCCAGTTCAGCATCCAGAGAACTCACTCTGGCTTGTTCAAGCTCAATCAGGCTCAATGAGCCTAAGTTATATTTTTCCTGCGCAATTTGCAGATTATCTTTTGCCTGAGCAGCTTTGCGGGTGTTCAGGTTCAGTGATTCCTGCAGATATTGCCAGTCTCTTTGGGTATTGGATTGGTTCAAAACCAGCGTTGAAAGGCTTTCATCATACTGCCATTGCTTCAACAGCAGGCTGTTACGGATTTGGGCATAATTGCTGCCCTTGGTCCAGGGTGTCCACAGTGACCAGCTTAGCCCGAGGGAAAGGGTGTAACTGTCTTCATAATCAGCAAACTTCAAAACGTCATTATTCACGGAATGCTGGTCATAACGTCCCGACAATACTACGGAAGGAAGCAAGCCAATCTTCTGTTCCAGCTTATCAAGCTGCGTTTTGCTCATATCTTCTTTCAGTTTGTTTATAATAAAAGTCTGCTGGCTGCTTTGGGTGAAATCGAGGTTTAGAGCTGTGGTGGTGATGATTGCCTCTTCCAGTTCTTCACCATTGTCTTTCAGCTTAATCTGCTTAAACAGGTCAGCCCGCTGTTTTGCCAGTTGGTTTCTGAGGTCGGCAATGACCAGTTCGGCATTGATTGCATTGATATCGGTCTGGCTCACATCATAAGAGGTGCGTTGTCCCAATTGCTTTTGCATGACAGCCTGCTCTTTGATTCTTTGCAGGACACTCAGATTGGCTGTTTGGATGGCAATCTCTTTTTGGGTTTGGTTTATATCCAACCAGGCGGAATAGATGCCATAGACAAGCTCTTTTTTGGCTTGCTGCCAATCGAGTTTGGCAATTGTCTTATCCAGTCTGGCTTGTTTGTAATTGAAATAAGTCGGCTCGTTCAAAGTAAGCGTTTTGGCAATCTGAAATTTGCCATTACTTGAATATATTCCATCGGTATTGCTTCGATTGGCTGAAACATCAGCAGAAGGCAGCAAATTCCAGGTGGCTGACCGTATGCTCAAATCCGCATTATTCAGCATAATTTCTTTTTGCCTGACGCTGTAAGCGCTGTTTAGCCCTGCTTCAATCAGGTTTTCCAGACTAATTGGTTTTGCCGATAACATCCCCGTTATCAGCAAAAGTGATAGCACAAAATATCTCTTCATTTCCTTCCTCATCGGACAGGTAATCCGTAAGCTGCCTTGACTTTGCTTGCAAGCTAACAAATCTTTTGACACGTTTATGTCAATAAAATTCCACAGGGCAAGCCTGCTGCCGTTTGTTTGCCTGCAAGTCTCTCTGCCAAAGTTCTTACCCGATTACCTGCTGCTATTTTTTGAAAACACCTGTCCGCATCGTCTCGACAGACAGCGTCTCAATAGTAATACAAAAGAAACAGCAAAATACTTCATACAGCTTTAGTGAGTTTTCATTTGACATTAATATTGACAGTGATATATATGCGCTGATGAATGTAACCCATTCTTTAGAATGGCGCATTGCTTTGTTTAGAACATCCCGATGAGGAGGATTGATGAATAGAATATTGTATGTATGGGTCATAATGGGGCTGCTTTTATTTGCAGTAAACGCTTTTGCCGTCGATAAAACCCCGGCTGATAATAATGCTTATAATCAGAGACAAGGCTTCGGAGTTCATTTTGGCAATGTTTCCGGCAATGGCTATGCCTGGCGCTATATCGGCGCACCACTGGGCATTCAAATTGTGGTAGGTGGCTTGACTGCAGGGGATAATCATTACAATTATCCTGATTTTTTTAACGATTATGATTCAAATTCTGAAGCTACGATTGTGCGCACAGACAATGCCAGAAAGTATAATTTCAACGTTGGAGCCAATCTCATCCTTCCACTCAAACAAGCCAACGGCACCATGTTTTATCTGCATGGCGGAGTGAACTGGAAATACGCTGACCAAAAGAAATACTATCGAACCTATCATTTGGAAGGGGAAAGTTATTACCATACTTATGCCAGTGACCCTGTTACCTCCAAACATTTTATCAAATCCTATTGTAATATCGGTGCAGGACCGGGTGTGGAAATTCAAGCCGGCAAATACTTTAAGCTCGTGCTGGAATTGCCCATCACCTACACCGGCGACGAAGAATTCATTATGTATATCCCACAGGCAGGCTTATACTACTATTTTAAGTAGCGCATTCTTTAATGTCATTGATGTGTTTAGCACAATCAGAAAGTCCACATTTGGACAGACGGGGGCGTCTATCCTACGAGTGTAGGTCAGTTGTCCTCAACTGACCAAAGAGCAATACTGTTACACTTGGAGTGGGGATTTAGCAGCCTGTCCTGAGTTTATCGAAGGGGCAGGAGCCACCAGGTTTATCTAGTTTTTGACCACAATTCCATTTTGCCTGATTGACAGCCTACTCTACAGCTCGAATACCGTTTACGCCAAAGCTTTGTACAGTGCGTGTAGTTCTGCCTTCAGGCAGGTTTTTACCGTGAACAGGTGGTATAGTGAAACGACACTTTCAGTCATATATTCTGGCAATTTTTTCAAGTTGGAGAGCGAGTTTACACATTATAGACTTGCATAAATGCAGAACTACTCCCTGCCCGCAAGCGTCACTCGATTATCCTCAAGACAAAACCGCATAAATGCGGGACTACATGCTTTTCGGAACTAAGTATTTTTGGACTTTCTTTTTTTGCTGAATTCCTCTTCTTTATCAAGCGTAAGTCAAGCGTAATAAAATTACGCTTGACTTACGCTTGACCCTGAGGCAAAAGGGAGAAATATCCGGTGTAGTTTCCTGATTTTGGTTGACAACTAAAGTGAGGAGAGTTATGAAACGCAAAGCAAAGAAAGCAGTTAGCTACTCAGAGAGCTATAAGCAGTATGTAGTATATGCAGTTATGCGTGATGGATT
>Ga0247841_10003264_pt1 | contig 30513 bp, 16 predicted proteins | sample LaCruzMarch2015__2_FD_192410 | JGI IMG/M metagenome (GOLD analysis project Ga0247841, IMG submission 192410) | Freshwater microbial communities from meromictic Lake La Cruz, Castile-La Mancha, Spain - LaCruzMarch2015_18m | ecosystem: Environmental > Aquatic > Freshwater > Lake | place: Spain... | reverse complement strand
CCGGGCCGAGGGCATCAAAGCCATCCCCGCGGGCCGAAGCAATCGGATCAGTCCGGGCCGAGGGCATCAAAGCCACCCCCGCGGGCCGAAGCAATCGGATCAGTCCGGGCCGAGGGCATCAAAGCCATCCCCGCTGTAATCCCGTTTTTTTATTCAATTTTCATCTAAATTTGCTCAAAAACCATCCGGGCAATGAAACAATACAACCTGATCTCGATTCTGATCTTCATCCTTCTGCTGCACATGGGCATTCAGGCTCAGGAACCCACCATCACCATCGCCGGCCAGAAGATCCCTGCCAGATCTTTTCAGATCATCATTCCCATCAGTCCATCGGCAGTCATCGAACACAAAGCCGGAGTTGAACTTCAGAAGTACCTTGAGAAAATTACCGGAATCAAAATCCCCATCCAGATTGAATCGGAAAAAATGAGACCGGCAGAATTCATCATCGGGCACTCCAATCGTTTTCCATCTTCCATTGACTTGTCGGGCCTCGGCCCGGATGGCTTTATCATTCGTACGACAGGAACAAAAATTTGTATTGGCGGCGGTACACATAAGGGAACTTTATATGGTGTTTATGAGTTTCTTGAACGTTACCTCGATTGCAGGTTTTGGGCTCCGGATGCTGAAACTGTCCCTGCAACAACCAACATCGTCCTGCCAGTCATTGATCAACGGGAAAACCCTGCCTTTGATTCACGGGAAACTTACTATGCCGGCATGGCAAACCAGACTTTTGCGGATAAAATGCGCTGCGACCGTAACGCGTGGAAAGGAGCCGAAAACTGGGGTATGTGGGTGCATACCATGTTTACTTTTATACCACCGGAGAAGTATTTTGATTCCCATCCGGAGTATTTTGCACAGATGGCAGGGAAACGGGTCAGAACACAACTGTGCCTTTCCAACCCTGATGTTTTAAAGATTACCATCGATGAGCTTGGAAAACGGATGAAGGAAAAACCTGGCGCCAAATACTGGTCAGTTTCCCAGATGGATACCTACGGCTGGTGCGAATGCCCGGCCTGCAAAGCAATCGACGAACGCGAGGGCTCCCCGTCAGGATCCATGATCGAATTTGTAAACAAAGTGGCAGAAGCTTTTCCCGACAGGGTCATTTCAACCCTGGCCTACCAGTACACCCGTTCTGCACCAAAACATATCAAACCTGCACCAAATGTCAATATCATGCTGTGCACCATTGAATGCGACCGCAGCAAACCCATCGAAAGCGATACCTCAGCCAACTCCTTTCTTCACGACATCCAAAGCTGGTCAGCAATTGCCAGCGATATCCTGGTATGGGACTATGTCATCCAGTTTACCAACATGATCGCTCCCTTTCCGAACCTCAGGATTTTACAACCCAACATACAGATGTTCCGCAGATATCACGCAAAATCGTTGTTCGAACAGGGATGCCATGGTACCTATAGCGAAAACCAGGAATTGCGCCAGTATATGATCGCCAAGCTCCTGTGGAATCCTGACCTGGACATGGATTCTCTTGAAAATATTTTCCTCAACGGGTATTATGGTAAAGCAGCCCCTTACATCCGTAACTATATTTCCATGATGGAAGATGCCCTGAAAAAATCGGGGAAAACCCTTTGGATCTATGGTAGCCCCATGCAGGAAACGGATGCATTCCTTGGCACGGAACAGATACAGATGTACAACACCTTTTTTGACAGCGCTGCCCTTGCAGTTTCAGGGGATTCCATTTTGACGGCAAGGGTGGAAAAAGCCAGATTGCCATTGCGGTATGCCATTCTGGAGGTGGCAAAACGGTACATTACCGGCCCCTGGGGGTTCCTGGAGCCGAACGGCTCCTCCATGGTGCCCAGAAAGGATATCCTGAAAACACTCACTGATTTTGTCACACTGGCCAATCAATATGGCGTAACAACCATCCACGAACGAAATTTACCTCCCGATGAATACGGAAAAACGACGGCTCATTTCTTCAGGAATGCTTATGCTGAACACCTTGCAAAGGGAAAGCCGTATTTTCTTGAAACAGAACCCAGCCGGAAGTATGCAGCCGATGGGACTGGTTCATTGACCGATGGCAAACGCGGATCATCGAACTATTATGTGTTGTGGCAGGGTTTTGAAGCAACGCATTTAACAGCAGTGGTTGACCTGGGCAGAATAACCCCGATCAATTATGTCGGCGCGGAGTTCCTGCAGGATCTGACCTCGTGGATCTTTTATCCGGAGAAGGTGGTCATCAGCATTTCTGAGGATGGGAAAAATTATAAAGAGGTCGCGTTTTTTGATGGCCTTTCATTCGATGACCTGGTCGTAATCCATGAAACCGGGAAAATGATCCCATTGACGATGGCCAGATATGTCAGGTTTTGGGCTCAAAACATTGAAAAATGCCCCGAATGGCACATCGGACACGGCGGGAAAGCCTGGCTGTTTTCAGATGAATTGATCGTGGATAAGCGGTAGATGAAATTACTTTTGCTTTTCAAAAACGTCGATCTCCCTCACCACATATGGTCCAAAACCTGACCCTTCGCTCACCCACATCAGGTAACGGTACTGATGGGATTTACCCCTGATCGGCAGAATCGTGTAAACCGCTTTGGCTGCTCCCCAAACTTCCCCATCGACAGAGCTTGCAAGGTAGTTCCAGCCTGCTGTTTTCGGATCGCCCTTCACCGGAGGTGTTGTTTCTCCGGAAGCTCCCCAGAGGGAAAAGAAAATGGGTCCACGCCTCGTATCGAGCGAGGCGAATACATGAATACTATCGAGTTCAATGTCCCGTTGCAGATCCGTCCAGATACGGCATTCACCCTTATCCGACCAGAGGTCGCTGAGGGAGTCGTTGGGCAGCAACTGATACATCCCGTCATTTACAGCAGCAAGGTTCATCCCGTCCTGAAGGCGGTTGAAACCGGAGTCGGCCTGACTGAAATAAAACCGGAAGGTTACCCCGTTGGGCTGGTGTATGTCGGCATAATCCTTCATGGTCACGCGGGCCGGAAGTTCAGATAAATTCCGTTTGCGTGTAAATTTCACATCTACTTCCGGGGTCATTGATTCCTTGGTATAACGAACCGGAAAATTCAGTGAAAACGATGGCCTGCCGCTGAAATCATCATACAATGGAGAAGCGGGGACAGCCTGGTCGTAAGGATTGCCGGCTACCGTGATGGCAAAGATTTTAATGGCTTCATTCTCCGGCAATTGAATATACCCTGATGCCGGACTTGCATCCAGGGAATATTTCAGGAGGTAGGCGTACTGGTAAGGAATATTACTGGTATCCTGGTGAAGGTGTGAAGAAAACCAGGCCACCTCGTCGCGCTTGATAAATCCTTTTTCCAGTGATTTGATCCGGCCAAATTTATCCCAGGTGCGCTTGTCAAACTGACCGATCTTTCCGGAATAGGCCTGAACCCTCAAGCTGGTTTTAAAGTTTCCGATTTTAAAGAGACCAGTCGTATCGGCATCGGCAGAAGCAAGAATGTACAGCTTGTTGTAATTTCCGGTTTTCGGAAGCAGGATCTTTTGCCCCCTGCAAACCAGAGCGTTGTTCTGACCATCTGCTTTTCCTCCCAATTTGAAACTGATCCCATCCATGACCAGGCTTTCCGGAAACAATTCAGCCGGGATGCTTCTTCCCTGGCTGTTGTATCGTCCGTTTTTCCGGTTTTTATCGCTGCTAACAACATCCAGGTCAAAAGCAATGGGGATTTCAATGCATGAAGGTTCTGGAAGTTTTTCCAATGGAGGTTCAAGTTGAACAAGGATGCTTCGGGCAGCATATTTTCTCATCTCGAGACTGAGTTTCCCGTTTTTTACGACAAGCTCCCCGATCCGGCGCTCCTGGCCGTCAACTTCAAATGCTGAAAGGATCTTTGAAGCGAACCCGACATCCACGTTCGGAATATCTTTTCCCCAAAGCTCCTGCAGGCGAATCACCACTCCTTTCCCATTTTCTGTCTTTTTCATGGCACGAATATCCACCTGTGGCGTAGAGAGTTGGGCAAAAGAGAAGTTTTTCCCCATGATACCGGGATGAGCCGTGACCTGGAAAGGCCTGAGTGGCTGGTTCAACCTCCTGGCCTGCCATTCCGACTGAGCTGAGCGCCAATCGCCTTTATGGCTGTAAAGGCTGTAGGTGAATTCATGAAATCCCCAGTCCTGTGTAGCCTGGTCATGGAATGCATTGGTTTTTGGCGTGTACAATAAGGTAAGCCGGAGGGTCTTGTCATTGGGTTTATCGGAACCAAATTTGCAATCCTCGAGAATACTTACTCCGAAATTTCCTGATTTATCGGTCAGATCAAACCATTCACGGGAAGGAACTTCGTATTTCTTTTCATTGTTATTGCCGCGTTCTATCGTCCCCAACCCCAGGTTGTAGGTAGCATTTGGATTGGATGATGCCAGCGGGAATGAGGCCTTCAGGCTGACCCCCTGCGATTGCCATTGGATAAAGGTCCGGAAAACAACGGGTTCTGACCCGGCGACAAGTGAGATGTATTGAGTGAAGGAAGAGTTACGCGCTGTTCGCTCAATCCTGAACATAACGCGCACCGGTCCCTTCTCAATCACACTTATTTTAGCGGGACCCCTGACAAAATCAATGGGTGGATTTTTCCGGTCGTTCCAATCCATGTTCCAGGCAGGCCAGTTGGCGGGATGTTCAGAGAGAAATTCCAGTCTGGCCGGGGCAGATAAAATTTCTTTTCCCAGTTTTTTATCCACGATGCTTGAAATATCCCCGTTTTCATTGAGGGAAACTTTACAAAACTCGTTTTCAAGGGTGTTTTTTGTAACTGAAAGAGTGGTGGGATAGGTGACCGGATTTTTGGAGGGTTGCACATCGTAACAAGCCAACCCCAGGGATGGGACAGAGGCCATGAATACAATTTTCACCGAACTTTTCGTGGATTGGATTACCTGGACAGGTATTTCTTTGTTATCCGGATCGATGATCCTGATATTATCCGGCAGTTCATCGGGATAGAAGATCTCTGCTTCCACCAGGTCCTTTCGCGGAATAGCCAGTGGATTGTACACTACGATGCATGTTCCGGCGCCACGGGTATCCATTGCCCTGATCACTGCGCCTGCCGAGCTTTCCAGAACAGAGGAAAACTGGTTTAGTCCAAACACCTCGTCGTTCCAGGCATATTCATAGGCCGAAGGTATACAGGTACCCGGAAGGATGTCGTGCATCTGACTGCCCAAAACAAGCCACCACGCTTCATTCAGTGTCCGGCGCGGGTAGCTCAGCGCTCCAAGCCATTCGGCCATCACTGCCAGCGGTTCGGCGGCCATGGCCAATTGTTCGTTCTTGCGGTTCCACCGTTTCATGTACGATTGGGAGGTCAGGGAACCCGAGGAGTGTTCGGTCAGTAACAGGTCTCCCGTGTAAGTGGGTAGACTCTTTTTCTGGTCTTCCTTCAGGTCGCGGAAGAGCTGATCGGAAGAGCTGAGGTACACGTTGATTTTGCTTCCGGACTGCGGCAGTGAAGCGATGGCATTTTTAATGTCGGATTCGCGGGGAGCTCCACCCACGTCGCCTACACCATAATAACGGTAGTCGGCAAACACACCGTATTGACGGCCGTTCTCCATGACCCGGTCAACCCAAACTTTAACAGTGTCCAAACGCTGTTCGATATGCCCGGTATAATCCGTGGCATTCAGGGCTGCAACCAGCCCATTCCCATCGGGGCCGTTCCAGTTGCCAAGATTGAACGGGATGCCTGTGGCTGAACCCCAGGATAGCTTCTGGGTCGAAAATCCTTTTACCCCGGCATGTGCCAGCGCTGAAGGAAGATGTGCCTGAAATCCGAAACAGTCGGGCAGCATGAAATCCACACTCTCTTTGCCATATTCCGATCTGAAATAACCATTGCCATATAACACCTGACGGATGATCGATTCGGGAGAGGGTATGTTGGCATCGCATTCGTCAACGGAAGAACCACCCACGAACCATCGCCCCTGTCCGATGTACTTTTTAAGTTTTTCATGACGATCGGGATAATATTCCTTCATCATTCTGTAGCGTCGTGCCCCTGAAAAACTAAAGACATAGGGCTTGTACTTTTCGAACCGGGAGAAATTATCGTCGAGTGTGGCTTTCAGGAACCGGTTGATGGTTTCTTCATAATCCCAGCGCCATTCTGTATCGAGGTGGGCATATCCAACCGTGTAAAGAACGGGATCCCGCGATAGATCATAGGTGGGACCAAGAGGTTTCTGGTTTTCCGTTTGGGCGATCATGGCCATGGAAACCAAAAGAAAAAGAACCATGAAGGTCGGGATCAGCAACTTCTTCATAAAAGTGTTTTTAATGTGTAAAAATAGGGATTTATTCGATTCCCGGAAAAACCTTACTTTTGCAGCTCAAAACAAACTTAACCAAGGAGGTCACTTCATGAAAAAATTTGCAATCATTCTCCTGATAGGCGCGCTACTGGCTTCCTGTGCAGGAAAAAAAGATCAGTATTCCATCAGTGGCACCATCAAAGGCGTTGATTCAGGAATGGTGTACCTGCAAAAATTTGATTCCGAAGCAAGCGATTGGGTAAAAATGGATTCCGGCGCTCTCGTTAAAGGTGAATTCACGTTTACCGGAAAGATCGAAATGCCGGAGATGTGGTATATCAGCATGAATGCAAAACAGGTATTTGTGCCTCTTTTTATTGAAAATGCAGATATCCGTGTAAAAATCAATGCCGATAGCCTCGATAAATCGGAAATCAACGGGTCGGCCTCACACGATCAGTATACGAAATACGTGACCGGAAACGACAGCCTCAACAAGCAGATGGAGGTCATCTATATGCAGTGGAAAGCAGCCAGGGAATCCAATGATACCCTTGCAATGAAACGGATCGACTCCCTTTCCAATGACATCGACAAGCAACTGAAGAAAAAACTGGTTGATTTTGCGAAGGCCAATCCCAAAACAGTTGTTTCCCCTTACATCATCATCCGGAATGCATGGCAGTTTGAACTGCCTGAACTGGAAGAGGTTGTGGTTGTTTTTGATACCAGCCTCAATGCCTCTGCCTATACCAAAGCCATCCGGAAAAGGATCGATATCCTGAAGTCAGTTCAGATCGGTATGGTTGCCCCCGATTTCACGATGAACGACAGCCTTGGCAATCCATTCACCCTGTCATCCCTCAAAGGAAAAGTACTGCTGGTCGATTTCTGGGCATCCTGGTGCAGCCCCTGCCGCGCCGAAAATCCCAACGTGGTGAAGGCCTGGAAGGCATACAATAAAAAGGGTTTTGATGTTTTTGGGGTATCTTTCGACACCAACCGTGAAAAATGGATCAAGGCAATCCATGCCGATGGCCTCACGTGGAATCATGTTTCCGACCTGAAGGGTTGGGGCAATGCCGCCGGTAAACTGTATGGAGTAAATTCCATTCCGGCCAACGTGCTGCTCGACCAGGATCAGAAAATCATCGGTCGCAACCTGCGTGGAGTAGAACTCCTGAAAAAGTTAGCAGAGGTATTGGGACCGGTCACTCCGGAAAAACCTAAAAAAGGAAAAAAATAGCTATTCATCCTTGAACTCCGGAGCCATTCCGGTTTCATGACTTTCGCTTCAAGAAATTTTCAGGACATGAGAACAATAACCAGTATTCTCCTGACGATGTTGGTCGGTTCTATGTTGGCACAAGGAACCTATACCCTCGATGGCAGAATCACCAACCTCCCGACAAAAAAGGTGTACTTGCTGAGCTATTATGGCGAAAAAACCAAACCGGTCGATTCCACCTCAGCGGATAGCCTCGGCAGGTTCCGATTTCTTATATCTTCTCAAAGGATTCCCGGCCAGTACCGGATCCAGTGGAATCCAAACGGGATACTGGAACTGATCTGGAACCGGGAGAACATCTCCTTTTCAACCGATGCCCGAAGTCCGGAAGATAGCCTCAGAATTCTTTCATCGCTCGAAAACCAGATCTATCACACCTATTTTAAACGTGACCGTACCGGTCAGGCGCAACTGGAACTCCTGATGCCGATCGTGGATTTTTATCCTGTGAAGGATCGGTTTTATGTTTCAGTGGCACTTGAATTGGAGACCATCCAGAAGGGATTGCGCAACACGATTGACTCACTTGCCCTGTTGTACCCTGCTTCCTACGCGGTAAGGATGTTTAAAGTCGGACAATCTCCCTTCATACCTGCCTCCCTGAACAAGGAGGAGCGTATGGTTTTTCTGCGGCAGCATTATCTGGATAAGGTTGATTTTACCGATACTTCATTATTGTACTGCAATGCATTTGCCAATAAGGCCATCTCCTACCTCTCTTTATACAGCAATCCCCGGATGCCGCAAAAACAGCTGGAAATTGAATTCATCAAGGCGGTCACAGTATTGCTGGGCGCTGCTTCAGTGAATGCAGAGGTATATAAGTTTCTGCTCGATTACCTGGTTGGGGGATTCGATAAATATCATTTCGACGATGTGATCACCTATATAGCCGAAAATTTCCAGGATCCTTTTGCCTGTGAAGACCAGAAACGGAAAACAGCCCTGCAGAAGAAGCTTGAAACATTTAAAAAAATTGCTGTCGGGAAACCGGCTCCCGATATTGAGGTGCCGGATTTAAAAGCCAGACTTCAGAAATTGTCCGATATCAAATCCGAATTCACGCTGCTCATTTTCTGGTCGACCGAATGTCCCCATTGCATCGAAATGATGCCCAGGGTCAAGGCGCTCTACGATGCCCAAAAATCAAAACGCTTCGAAGTTTTGGCCGTTTCCATTGATACCAGCCGGAATGAATGGGTCACCTTCATTAAAGATGAAAAGTTAAACTGGATCAACGTGTCCGAACTGAAGGGATTCAGCAGTAAAGCTGCCGATGAGTACAACATCTATGCCACCCCCACCATGTTTCTTCTCGACCGGGAAAAGAAAATTCTATCGAAACCGATCTCCTTCAGGGAGTTGGAGCAGGTATTGAAGGAACAAAAACTGGCGTTCTGATTTCATGCTTCTTTTCGGGTGAAATATGTAACTTTGCCCTTTTTTCCAAAAGGAGAGTGAATGGTATTGACATCACTATAACGTTGAGCTATGTACGATTACATCAAAGGAAAACTGATAGAGCGCAATCCTGCCTACGCCGTTGTGGAGGCGAATGGGATAGGGTACCTCCTGAATATTTCCCTGCATACCTATTCGCAACTGCGGGAGGATGAGCATTGCAAACTTTTTACGCACCTGGTTGTACGTGAAGACGATATGCAGTTGTTTGGATTTGCTGAAGGAGACGAACGCGAGTTGTTCCGTCAGCTGATCAGCGTATCGGGAGTAGGTGTCAATACCGCCAGAATGATTCTATCGTCGCTGTCCCCGCATGAAGTGGTGCATGCCATTGCAGAAGGCAATGCCCCGCTGTTGCAAAGCGTCAAGGGGATCGGGGCAAAAACTGCCCAACGCATCATTATCGACCTCAGGGATAAAGTGTCAAAAGAGCTGATTCCACAAGAAAAATTGGGTTTCATGCACAATACCATGAAGGATGAAGCGTTATCTGGATTGATCATACTGGGCTTCCCGAAGATGCTCGCAGAAAGAGCGCTGCATAAGATCATCGAAAAGGAAGGAACAGGGTTATCGGTGGAACAGCTGATCAAACATGCACTGAAAGTATTGTAAAACATGGATTTCGTGCATGTATTCACCACAATTATCTAAGTGAAGAAACAGGGTCTGGTGAGGAACTATACGAGGGTCGTCGCATTTTATCTTGTCTGCCTGGCTGTCTTTTTTGCTATCCGTATTCCCGGGGCATATGCCCATACGGCAAGCAGGGACGGGCTGTTGGATTCTTTTTCCCTTCCCGCTGATACAGTGATAAAAGGGGACACTACCCTCCGGTACCCCTTCACCGAGGAAACCACGCTCCCCGGTTCAGGTGAAGAACACAACCTGTACCTGAAAAATCCTTCCAACCTGAAGACCAACGTCGAATATGATCCCCTGACCCGGCAATATTACTACACCTATAAAATCGGCGATATCACCTACCGCCTTCCCACTTCGCTCAACTTCGATGATTACCAGAACATGGACATGCAGACCATGATCGAGAAATACTGGAAGGAGAGATCGGAAGCGAGCAGCATGGACAACGCGAAAGGGATCATTCCGAAAATCCACATCCCGGGCAAGGTGTTTGAAACCATTTTTGGAAACAATACCGTGGATATCCGTCCACAGGGTTCGGCCGAGATCAACTTTGGCCTGATCTCCAACCGGCGTGACGACCCCATGCTGAATACCCGTCAGCGCCGGCAAACCAACTTCGATTTCGACGAACGGATCCAGATGAATGTGATCGCCAAAATAGGCGATAAAATCGAATTCAAGGTCAATTACAATACTGAAGCCACCTTCGATTTTGAGAATAAACTGAAATTGAAATACGAAGGCAAAGAGGACGATATCATTCAGCTCATCGAGGCCGGCGACGTGAACATGCCACTGAATACGAATCTTATCCGCGGAACAGAAAGCTTGTTTGGGATCAAGACCAAGCTGCGGTTCGGACGGGTATCGGTGACGGCCATCTATTCGCAGCAAAAAAGCGAAACCAAGAATATAACGGTACAGGGAAATGCCCAAACCACCAAATTCAGGATCCGTGCCGATGAATACGAAGAGAACAAACACTTCTTTATCGCCCAGTATTTTCGTGATAATTACAAAACCGCCATGAAGAAACTCCCGGTGGTATCATCCAACGTGAACATTCTTAAATTGGAAGTTTGGGTGACCAACATTGGCGCCGCGGTCACAGAGAACAGAAATATCGTGGCTTTCATGGATCTGGGAGAGGGAAATCCTTATAATTCGAGGGTGTTTCATGGCATGGGACGACTTTATCCCTCCAACAATTCAAATGACCTTTACCCGGTATTGATGCCCAACCCCGCCGATACGGCAAAGGTCAGAAATATCAATACCGTAACCGACTACCTTAAGGGATCTCCCTTTTTCCTGGTTTCCGGAGAAGACTTTGAGAAGGTGGAAAGCGCCCGCAAGCTGATGCCTTCCGAATATACCTATAATTCAAAACTCGGGTTTATCTCGTTGAATTCGGCACTCAATTCCGATCAAACTTTAGCGGTGTCATACCAATACCAGGTGGTCGGCGATACTGCCGTTTACCAGGTCGGAGAATTTTCCGATCAGGGAATCAACTCACCCAGCAGCCTGATCGTTAAATTATTGAAAAGCACTTCGCTCAACACGAGGATCCCGACCTGGAAGCTGATGATGAAAAACGTTTATGCCCTTGGCGCCTATCAGCTTCAATCCAGCGACTTTACCCTCAACATCCTTTATTCGGGGAATGCAAATGGAGTTCCCACGGCATACATCACCGAAAGCCGTATCAAAGGGGTGCCGTTGCTTCGTGTACTGAATTTCGATAACCTGAACCAGCAGTTCAACCCACCACCGGATGGGATGTTTGACTTCATTGATAATGCAGCTACCCAGGGGGGAAATATCCAGGCCTCCAACGGACGCATCTTCTTTTCGGTACTGGAACCTTTCGGACAGGATCTGAGAGACTCTATCATGGACATGGAGCTGGCCAATAAATACTGCTTCGATTCACTGTACACCATGACCAAAACCATGGCCCGGCAATATCCCGATAAAAACAAGTTCGTGCTGGATGGTTTTTACAAATCCTCGGCGGGATCGGAGATTTCCCTCAATGCCTTGAATGTGCCTCCCGGTTCGGTGAAGGTAACAGCAGGCGGGATACAGCTTTCGGAAAATGTGGATTACACCGTGGATTATACCCTTGGCCGGGTAAGGATCATCAACGAAGGGATACTGAACTCCGGAACACCCATCAACATCTCACTTGAAAGCAACGAGATGTTCAACGTGCAGACCAAACGGTTAATGGGTGCCCATATCGACTACAAACTGAACAAAGACTTTATCATCGGGGCAACGATCCTCAACCTGAATGAACGCCCCCTGACCCAGAAGGTAAATTATGGCGATGAACCAATGTCAAACACCATCTGGGGATTGAACCTTTCCTATCGCTCCCAATCCCGCTGGATCACAAAAGTAATCGATGCCATACCCCTGATTTCCACCAAAGCCCCCTCTACCGTTCAGATCGATGCCGAGTTTGCCCATTTTATCCCCGGCCACTCCAAGGCCATCGGACGATACGGGACCACCTATATCGATGATTTTGAGGGAGCCAAATCGACCATCGACCTGAAAAACATGGGAACATGGTTCCTGGCCAGTACCCCGCAAGGACAAACAACCTACAACATGTTCCCGGAAGCTGCCCCCGGAACAGAATTGAAATACGGATTTAACCGGTCGCGGCTGGCCTGGTACATTGTCGATCCTTTGTTTTACGATAAAAATACAAACCTCATTCCACCGAATGTTTCCAACACGGAATTATCGAACCAATATGTCAGGCAGATCTGGGAATCGGAAATCTTCCCGAACAAACAACCGCTGAATGGGGTTCCTGTGAACCTGGCCGTGTTGAACCTGGGCTATTACCCATCGGAACGCGGGCCCTATAATTTTGAAGTCCTGCCTACCAGTTACTCCAAAGGGTTGAATGCCGACGGAACCCTGGCCTTCCCTGAAACCCGGTGGGGAGGTATAATGCGGCGTATCGAATCCACCGATTTTGATGCCACCAATATCCAGTATATCGAATTCTGGATGATGGATCCCTTTGTTTACGACTCCCTCAACAGCGGGCAGCTCTATTTTAACCTGGGGGATATCTCGGAAGATATTTTACGTGACGGACGAAAAAGCTATGAAAACGGACTGCCTACCTCGCAGGTCGTTCAGGAGGTGGATACGACTGTCTGGGGAAGGGTTCCCACGCTTCAGTCGCTGGTGGATGCCTTCGACAACAATCCGGCTTCCCGTCCCTTCCAGGATGTCGGCTACGACGGGCTACAGGATCCCGATGAAAAAACCTTCTTTGATACTTCGTATGTAGGCAAGGTCTTCAATGCTTTTGGACAGGGTTCAGGAGCCTTCCAGAATGCTTCGGCCGACCCCTCTGCCGACAATTATCATTATTTCAGGGGAACAGATTATGACAATGATCCTGTTTACAGCAGTGTGCTGGAGCGGTACAAGAAATTCAATGGTCCCGATGGGAATTCACCGACTACAGACCAGTCGCCGGAGAAATACGCGACACTGGCCACAACCCTCCCGAACATTGAAGACATCAACAAAGACAATACGCTGAGCGAGGCAGAACGGTATTATCAGTACGTGGTGCAGTTGAGACGCGACCAGATGAAACCCGGGATCAACTACATCACCAATGTATACCAGGCCAATGATATTCCGCTAGCAGATGGAACCCGCGGCTCGGTGAACTGGTACCAGTTCAAGATCCCCGTGCGCACACCGGATAAGGTAGTGGGAAATATCACGGATTTTACCTCCATCCGGTTCATGAGGGTGTTCTTCAAAAATTTTTCGCGTCCGATCGTTTGCCGCTTTGCCACGCTGGAACTGAGCCGCGGCGAATGGAGAAAATATACCAACAGCCTGCTGTCGCCCGGGGAGTATATTCCCGACGATTTCCAGAACCAGACCAGCTTCGACATCGCCACGGTGAGCCTCGAAGAAAACGGCAGCAAGCAGCCGATCCCCTATGTCATGCCCCCGGGCATCGAGCGCGAAACCAACTGGGGTTCCACCAACATGCAGAAACTGAATGAGCAATCGATGTCGTTCAAGGTTTGTAACCTGGTGGATGGCGATGCACGGGCTGCTTATAAAACCACCGACTTCGACTTCCGTCAGTTCAAGCGGCTGAAGATGTTTGTGCATGCCGAACAATCGATCCGCAGCCAGAATCTGAAATATGGCGACCTTACCGTATTCATGCGCATTGGATCCGATTTTACCGATAACTTCTACGAATACGAAATCCCCTTGTCCTTCACCCCATGGTATACCCGTGTGGATGACCCGGAGAGTATCTGGCCGGAGTCAAATGCATTTGATATCGATCTCGACCGTTTGGTCGCGGTGAAATACGACCGGTATGTTGCCATGCAGGAACAGGGCTCGACCATCTCTTCCTCCAATCCATTCGTGGAATACGATGGGGCAAATAAAATTACGGTTGTGGGTTCACCAACCATCAGCGATGTCAGGGCCATCATGATCGGGGTCAGGAATCCGAAAAAAAGCAGCCAGTCGGGCGACGATGACGGCCAGGCAAAATGTGCTGAAATCTGGGTGGATGAGTTACGGCTTGCCGAGTTCAACAAGAAGGGTGGATGGGCTGCCCAGGCCCGGATCGCTGCCGACCTGGCCGACCTGGGACGCATCCAGGTTTCGGGGAGTTATGCCAGCGCGGGTTTCGGAACGCTGGAACAGAAACAGACCGAACGTCCCATGGAAGCAGTGCTGACCCTTGGATTTGATACCGACCTCGATCTGGGGAAATTCTTCCCCGAGAAGTCCGGTGTGCGAATTCCCCTCCATTTTGATTATTCCATGGTTCGCAATACCCCAAAATATGATCCACTCAACCCGGATCTTTATCTCAAGGATGTGGTGAACTCATTCGACACCAAATCGGAAAAGGACTCACTGCGCCAGATGACGGAATCATACACCCAACGGAAGAACTTCAACCTGATGAATGTCCGTAAAGAACGTACCAGCGATAAAAAACCCAGGATCTACGACATCGAAAACTTTAACATCAGTTACTCCTATTCCGAAATTTACCACCGGGATGTGGATATTGAATACGACCTGAAAAAGCGGTATTCGGGCGGCATCGGCTATACCTATGCTGCCTTACCCAAGAATGTCGTGCCCTTCTCACGCTCCGGTTTTCTGGCCAGAACCAAAGCGCTGCAACTCATCAAGGACTTCAACTTCTACTACCTGCCGAAATCATTCACCTTCCGCACCGATATGACCCGCGAATTTAACCAGCGGAAATTCCGTAACAAAAGCCAGGCCGTTGTTCCCATGGAGACCTTCTACATCAAGCGATGGGATTGGTCGCGCATTTATGACCTGAAATACGATCTGACCAAATCCCTGAAATTTTCACTTGTTGCCAATGCCAATGCATTTATCAATGAGCCTCCGGGAGTGATCGACCGTTCAAACCGTGACCAGGTATGGAGTGAGATTTTCAGTTTCGGAACAATGACGAACTACAATCAGACCTTTGGAGCTACATGGGAGATCCCCATGGCGAAAATTCCATACCTTGACTTCATTTCCCTGAATGCCGGTTATCAGGCTACTTACCGTTGGAATGCCAGTCCCATATCCATTCAGTTTCAATTTGGAAATTCCATTGAAAACGCGAACAGCAAAGTACTAAACGGGGGATTGAATTTCGTGACCCTGTACAATAAAATCCCCTACCTGAAAAAGATCAACCAGGGAGCCACAACCAATCCGCGCGACAACCGGCTTCAACCTCCCAAGGGACCCCTGAAAGATAAAAAACAGTTGGCCACTGCAGATAGCTTGCAGAATCTTAAACCAAAGAAAAACATCGGGAAGATATTGCTCGAAGGAACCCTGCGATTCCTGATGGGAGTGCGGACAGCGAAATTCACCTATACCCAGGGAAATGGAATCTTCATGCCCGGTTTCATGCCGGAACCGGATGTCCTTGGAAACAATTTCACGCTGAATGCCCCCGGCCTCGGTTTTGTGTTTGGCGACCAGCGCGACATACGGAGAAAAGCCGTGGACAAGGAATGGCTGACCCCCGATACCATGCTCAATACGGCATACACCAATAAGTTCATGGAAAACATGAACTTCAGCGTTAGCATTGAGCCCTTCAAGGATCTCCGGATCGAAGTGACGGCCGTTCGCAATTATTCCCGGACGCACCAGGAGTATTTCAAGGCCAATGCCAATGGGGTTTTCCCTACCGAACCCTTATCGCCCATGGACAATGGAAATTTTACCATGTCCTATATCATTATCGGAACCTCTTTTGACAAGGAAGATGAATTCGGGAAATCCATCACCTTTGAGAAGATGAAACAGATCCGCCTGCAGGTGGCCCAACGGTATGCTGCCCAGAATCCGAATTCCATCGGAGCAAACGATTCCACGGGATTCCCTGTCGGCTATGGTCCCTCCGATCAGGATGTTCTGGTGACCGCCTTCCTGGCTGCCTACAAGGGGCAGGATCCTTCCAAAATCAACCTCACCTCATTCCCGCGCATCCCTCTCCCCAACTGGCGAATTACCTACGACGGACTGGCCAAACTTAGGATTTTCAAGACCTGGATGCGCACCCTGACCCTTTCACATGCCTATCTCTCTACATACAGCGTGGGATCCTTCTATTCCAACATCCGGTATCGTGAAAAGGACAATTATCCAACGGAGATTGATGATGCAGGCAACTTTATTCCGCAGGCACAGATGTCGGTCATCTCCATCACCGAACAATTCAATCCCCTGTTCAAGATCGATATGGGATTTGTAAACAGTTTGCTGGCCAATTTCGAGATGCGGAGGTCACGCAACATCTCGTTTAGCTTTTCCAATAACCAGTTGACAGAGATTTCGAGCAACGAGCTTATCATTGGACTGGGTTACCGGTTCAAAAACATCCGGTTGAACCTCTCCGGATTACTGGGCGGAGGGAAAAAAGCAAAAACCACCAGCGACCTGAACCTGAAACTCGACTTCTCCATCCGGAAAAACAAAACAGTTCTGCGGCGGATCGATCAGGATATTAACCAGATCTCCACAGGACAAGAGGTGATGACCATCAACTTCTCCGCCGATTACAACCTGAGTCAGCGATTCAACCTCCGGTTCTATTTCGATAAAGTGATCAACCAGCCCTTTGTTTCCAACCAGTACCGCACCTCGAATACAAAGGGAGGATTGGCACTTCGCTTTACCCTTTCTCAATAATTACTTTTGCCTCATCCGGTCACAAAAGATTTATTGGTTGGGTTTTGATCTTTGTTTTTTGATTTTTCATCGTCAACATCTCTTTTATATTCAAAAAATGGTGTAATTTTGAACAAACATTTAAACTCTATTCCTATGAACGTTCCTGCAAATCTGAAGTACACAAAGGACCATGAATGGCTCAAAATCGAAGGTGAACATGCTTACATCGGCATATCGGATTTTGCCCAGCATGAACTTGGCGATATCGTGTTTGTTGAAGTTGAAACGGTTGGTGAGATTCTTGGAAAACATGAATCTTTCGGCACGATAGAAGCCGTGAAGACGGTTTCCGATATGTACATGCCGGTAGGGGGCGAAGTGCTTGAATTCAATGAAGATCTGACTACCTCACCCGAGATCATCAACAAGGATCCATACGAAAAGGGCTGGGTGATTAAAATCAAGGTGACCAATCCTGCTGAAATCGCTGAACTCATGGATGCCACGCAATACGAGGCCCAGATTCAGGGTTAAATTCCAATCCAAAAAGATATCTATTCCTTGCAAAGATTTCTGAAGAATAACCTCTGGGGAATCCTGTGGGGGCTGTTGATCATTCTGCTCACAAGCTTACCTGGGAAGGTCTTCCCGCGACTACCACGTTTCATGGATCTGCTTCAGCCCGATAAGCTGGTTCACCTTTTCATCTTTCTTGTATTCGTCTTCCTTTTGATCCGTGGATTCAGAAAAGAGGGCACTCCGCGAGTGATCGTGCGGAATGCAATTGCCATCGCGCTTACCCTTGGGATCACCGTTGGCGGGATCACCGAAGTCATGCAGGGAACCATAGTCGCCATGCGCACCGGATCTCCCTACGATTTTCTTGCCAATGTGACCGGATGCCTCCTCGGCTGGGCGGTGTTCAGTCTTTTTAAACGGAAGCTGACCTGAATGCTGAAAAGCGCGACACTGTCGCCACGACCATACCATACTGCATCATGTTCCCGGATGGAAATGATCAAAGACAGTTTTTCCCTTTGACTTTCCAATCACCTCCTGAAGCTCTTCCATGGTGGCACGCTGAATATTCTTCACCGATTTGAATTTCCAGAGTAATTTCTGATTGAGCGAATAGCCGATCCCTGAGATCTCCATCAAGCGGGGACTGAGGGTGGCCTTCTCCCGCTTTCGCCGGTGATGTGCAATCCCGAATCGATGGGCCTCGTCGCGCATCTGCTGGATGATTCTAAGGGTTTCCGATTTCTTATCAAGGTACATCGGCAGGGTGTCGTTGGGATAATAGATCTCCTCCAGCTTTTTGGCGATACCGATGACGGTCATCTTTCCGTAAAGATCAAGCTTTTCAAGGCTATGCAGCGCCGAGCTCAATTGACCTTTGCCACCATCCACGATGATGAGCTGTGGCAGTGGCTTCTTTTCTTCCAGCAGGCGTTTGTATCTCCGGAAAATGATCTCTTCCATTGAAGCAAAATCATTGGGACCCTCAACGGTTTTGATGTTGAAATGACGGTACTCGCTTTTTTCGGGTCTGGCATTTTTAAAACAAACCATGGCTGCAACCGGATGATCGCCCTGGATGTTGGAGTTATCGAAGCATTCGATATGGGCAGGAGGTTCTGCCATCCGCAGATCCTTCATCATGGTGTCGAGAATTCTCCTGCTTTTGTGTTCAGGATCCACCAGCTCTTTTTGCTTCTCCTTCTCCATCTGGTAATACTTCACATTCCGCTGCGAAAGCTCCAGCAATTTCTTTTTATCCCCGATCTTCGGAACGGTCAGCGTGACACCTGGGATTTGATATTCCAGTGGAAAGGGCAGAATGATCTCCGGCGACCGGCTTTCAAAACGCTGCCGGATATCGGTGATGGCCAGGCTCAGCAGCTCTTCCGCCGGCTCATCCAGCTTCTTGACCAACTCTACCGTATGCACCTGGATGATGGCGCCATTCATCACCTTCATGAAGTTGACATACGCGTTCAACCCCTCGGCCATGATGGAAAAAACATCCACATCATGGATCGAAGGATTCACCACGGTGGATTTGCTCTGGTATTTATCGAGTAATTCTACCTTCTCCTTCACCAAATGAGCCTTCTCGAACTCCAACGAACGGGCATATTCCATCATCAACTCCCTGAGCTGCCGTGCCACCATGGTAATGTTGCCCTTGATGATCTCCTTGATGGCACTGATGGCGATGTCGTATTCCCCGGAGGTTTGCAGGTTCTCGCAGGGACCTTTGCAATTGCCAAGATGGTACTCGAGGCACACCCTGAACTTTTTCGCCTCAATGTTCTTCCCGGTCAGGTTCAGCTTACAGTTGCGAAGGGGATAAAGCTGACGGCTCAGTTCAAGCAGGGTATGCATCAGCCGAACGTTGGCATAGGGACCGAAATAAACAGATCCGTCGCGGATCACATGCCGTGTGGAGAATACCCTCGGGAAGGGTTCGTTTTTAATGCAGATCCAGGGAAAGGTTTTATCGTCCTTCAAGGCCACGTTGTAATGTGGCATGTATTTCTTGATCAGGTTGTTTTCCAACAGCAGCGCATCCTGCTCGGTTTCCACAACGATATACCTGATGTCGGCAATCTTGCGAACCAGCATCTGCACCTTCCCGCTGATCGAATTGATCTTCGTGAAATACTGGCTCACCCGTTTCTTCAGGTTCTTTGCCTTCCCCACATAAATAATGCGGTTCCTGTCATCAAAATACTGATACACTCCCGGTTTGTGAGGCAGGTGCTTCACAATCGATTCGAGATGGGAGAAGTATTTGTTCAACGAATTGGTCACGACGACAGGATCTGTCTTGAGCCTCTCTAACGCTATTTCTTGGCGGCCTTCTTCTCTTTTTTAGCGGCGCGCTTCTCTTTTAAACTCTTGGTGGGCTCTTTTTTCTTCTCTTTTACTACACTTTTTTCTTTTCCCATGGCTGTTTGATTTAGATGTGTAAAGATAGTGAAAAAGTTTGCATACTTCATGGAAAGCAATCCATGGAACCAAACGTGCACATTTCTGAAAAAATTGCTACTTTTACCGCTACACTTTTTACCTCCGCTAATCATCAGACCATTGAGAACCTTTCTGATCATTTTTACCGCGATATTTGTCCTGTCAATCCAGTCATCCGGGCAGGAGAAAATGCCAGATCCCAAACAAAAGGGGCAAAAGAAAACCCAAAAGCATGAATTCAGGGATCAGGATGAAGAGGAGAAGGATTCGCTGCGCCGGGTAGAATTCGGCCTCAATCTGGGCGCCTATTTCCCCGATAAATATTCGGCCGGTTTTTACAATGGAACTCCTGGAAATGTCAACAATGTAAATTATATCCTGTCCAACACCTATTGGTACAGGGATATCAAACGGGCTTTGGGATCCATCGACACCGTCCTGGTTGATGGATATCCAGAAGGCATGCATTACAATGTTGCCTTCATCGGCGGATTGTTCGCCCGCTTCAATTTCACCCGCAAAAACAGCATCTTTCTTCAGGCCAGCTACACCCAGCTGAATACCACAGATGTGGTGACACTCCGGGTAGATCCTGACCCGTATTCGTTTAAATTGCCCGATATCCGGCAGGAGCCTCTCATCGGGAAAGAGGGACGGTTACTGATCGACCTTGGCTACCAGCATTCGTTTCCCCTGAAATCAAGGATAAATATTTTCATCCAGGGCGGCGTTACCATGTGTTTTACCATGGTGTTGAAATCGGTTTTAATTGTGGAAGGAACCGAATACAACCTGGTAAACGTGTATGGCAACAACGGGTATGTCCCCAACAGCAACAGCCAGAGTTTTAACATCAACCAGAATAAATTCGGATTTGGCGGCTATCTGGGAGCCGGAGCCGGCATTCCCCTCACCGAAATGCTTGGAATTGAACCTGGCTTTTTTGCCCATTATTACCCGGTAAACTTACAGGGTTACCCTGATTTCAAACCCTCTTTCGGGCTTTACCTCCGCCTGCTGCTATCGTTTGTTAAAACCGGTGATTAGCATGAATACTGAGTTTTACATACCCTATCGCCACGGTCATTCGTTTTATGCCTGTGAGTGGTCTCCCTCAGGTGATTCCAAAGCAGTGATCCTGCTCATTCATGGACTGAGTGACCATGCCGGCCGGTATTGTCATGTGGGCTCCTTTTTTTCAGCGGCCGGTTATCATATGATCGTTCCCGACCTGCGCGGACATGGAAGATCCTTTGGCAAAAGAGGTCATTTCCCTTCGTTTAATGTGATCATGGAGGACATCACCCTGTTTTTGGAAGAGGCCGGCAGGCGGCATCCTTCATTGCCTGTTTTCCTGTATGGTCACAGCATGGGAGGAAATCTTGTTCTGAACTACCTCATCCGGAACAGGCCACCTGTAGCCGGCGCCATCGTGACCAGCCCCTGGCTGCGACTGAACTTTAAACCTCCGCTTTTCAAGATCATACTGGCAACCCTGGTCAACAAAGTATGCCCATCGCTCACCCAGCCGGATGGAATCATTCCATCGTACCTGAGCCACGATGAAGAGGTGGGAAGAAAATACAGCACCGATCCCCTTGTTCATAACCTGATCTCTGTAAGAACCTTCCTTGAAATTTCACAGGCTGGGGAATATGCCCTTGCACATGCTGATCAGATTCACTGTCCCCTCCTCCTGATGCATGGAACAGGTGATCTGCTGACCTCCTTTGATGCCAGCAAAGAATTTTCCGGAAGAGTGACCTCCGAACATACCTTCAAGGCCTGGGACGGGCTTTTCCATGAGCTTCACAACGAATCTGAAAAGGGGATTGTCCTTGCTTTTACCTTGGAGTGGATATCAGGGATTGTTGGTTAATCCTGGATTTTTTTCAATTTTCCGGCACAATCAAGGTGTGGTTTGGATCGGGATATTTATACCACGTTTTTTCCTTTGTTCCTCCGGATTCTGCCCATGCCTGAAACCGGGGATATGCTAAAAGAATGGAAGTGGTTTCAATGGGAACCTTAAAATTTGAATAGATAAATTCAATTCCCCAGGGCAAATTGGTTGCCGTTCTGTAAAAAGCATTCTCGCCTTTCAAAGGATAGGTAAAGTAAGAACCGGTGGCCCAATTCCAGGTGGTGGCAGAATAATCATTGCCGGTTCTGAATAAGGCCATATCGGCATAGGAGGCAGGGGGTGCGCCAAAGGTTCTGATCTGCCATGAAGGAATTTCCGTGTTGAACAGGTAAGAGAAAATTCCGACCGTTTTAACTTTTACACTGGCTGGCATGGTATAAGAATAGGAAACGGTTTTTGGAACACCCATCACTCCCCAGTCCCCACCCACGTTATTGTAATATGGCTGCAGAACCTCGAAGATATTGTCCCACATGACCACACCATTGTTCATGCGGGCATCCTGATGACTCTGCGGGATACTTCCTGCGGAAAAATTCACCGTTGCCGCGGGCAGGTAATATCTTTTACTGCTGCTTGATTTAAGGGTCTCCATCCCCAGGCCATGAGGAAAATCAGGAGATTCGCCAATGGCCCAAATCTTGCTGGTAACCGAACCTCCAACAATATAATTCTTTGCGTCATAATCCCAGGTAAGTTTATTGGCCAGTATCAGGTCATTGAAATCATAATCGCCCATGCTGGGCCACAGATCCTCATAAATCTGAAAGTAATAGTTAGCCCCGCTTGGATATTCCTTTAACGCCTTCGTGGTATAAGGAAACGCGTTGGTAAAGGCCCTGCCGGGATCAAGGGGAAAGGCATCGAACTCATCGGCAATGCCATCATGGTCAGTATCTGTCTGATGAAGAGCAGATTTCGACAAGGAGGTAGGGAAATTCACACTCCCTGCAAAGACATCCACCTCAAGGGTTTGCTGGGTCACCGGAGAAAAGAGCTTTACCTTGGTGGTCACCATGTCAATCATCAGGTAAAACTCCACAGAGGCTTGATCCACAGCCAATCGTTGCATAATATTCCCCTCCATATCAAGCAGGTCAAGTGGTTGATTATCCAGGGCATGACTGATATTTCCATTGAGGTCGGTGATATTCGCAAGCAGGTTTAACCGGTTTATGTTCGACCAGGTAAAATCAGCAGGCACCTTCAGATCTTTGAAGGTCACATTGTTCGGGGGTTCAGTATTCTTCTTGCAGGCGCTGAAAGTCACAGATAATATGGCAAGTGTCACGAATAATAATGTTTTGATCTTCATGATAACAGTTTTACAGGAATAAAACAAAAGTAAGCATTTACAATTGAGCAAGCAACCTCCAATTTGTAACTGTCGCTTTAATAGAAAGAAAGAAGTCTGTTTTTCTTGTAACCGTTCCCGTTGCCATCCACACCTGCTGTCTCTTTTGTTGCGTACTACCTGTTTGCAGGCCGCCTTGTGACTTGCTGACGGTTCGGGGCGTTACTCCCGCCTGAAAGGGTCTTCCTGACTGTAGGCGGTTGGCAGGGCACCCTCTGGAAAGTCACACACCCGCAATGGGCCGTCTCAGAAAGATTTGTATTTTTGATCTTTTTCTACATACGGGCAAAAAGCAAGCGGGCGGATAGTGGTATTTTACGTGTATTTTTACAGCATTAACCAATTTTAAACGAGAAATGGAAACAATGAATCCGGATCAAAAAACCGTTGGTGAGGCCTGCCAGAAACCCCTGAGGTTATGGCCGGGTGTGGTTATCGTGATACTTCAGTGGCTGATCAGGTTTGTCATCCCCTTATTTGCACCCGATGCCATCGCATTCGGTGTATTTGGAGGACTTCTTTTTGGGTTGGGTGTCGTTGTTTGGTGGGCCTTCTTCAGCAGGGCGCCCCGGTTTGAGCGCTGGTTTGCTGTTGTTTTGATGATGGTAGCGATGGTCGCAACCTCTCTCATCATTGACAAGTCTATTGCAACAGCTATGATGGGAATGATGTTCGTGGTTTATTCCATCCCGGTACTAAGCCTTGCTTTTGTGGCATGGGCCTTGGCCAGCCGTCGCCTTTCCGGAAAACCCAGGATTGCAACCATGGTCGCTGCCATCGTGGTTGCCACCGGATTCTGGGCGTTCCTCCGCACAGATGGAATGGATGGCGAAGCCCGTCAGGATTTTAATTGGAGATGGGCAACGACGCCTGAGGAGCGCCTGCTTAACCGGACCGGGGATAACCACTTGACCATGCCATTGGATTCTGCCTCAATGGCAACAGGAGCAGAATGGCCAGGCTTCAGAGGAGCTAACCGCGATGGTATCGTCAACGGCGGTGTCAGGATCAGGACCGATTGGTCAAAATCACCACCGGTTGAGATGTGGCGCCGGCCTGTCGGACCAGGTTGCTCTTCCTTTGCAATCCATGGCGTTTTACTCTATACCCAGGAACAGCGAGGTGAATACGAGATGGTTACCTGCTACAACCTGAATACCGGCGAGCCGGTGTGGGAACATGGCGATTCAGCCCGTTTCTGGGATTCGCATGCAGGTGCTGGCCCCCGTTCAACACCAACCCTGAGCGGTGGTCGTGTTTACACGCTGGGTGCGACAGGGATACTGAACGTGCTCGATGCCCGTAACGGATCTGTGGTGTGGTCGCGCAATGCAGCCCGGGATGCGGAAGTTAAAATACCGGGTTGGGGATACACGGGTTCACCCCTGGTGGTTGACAGCATCGTTGTGGTTGCCATAGCCGGCAAACTCGTTGCTTTTGACATTGTTGGCGGCAAAGAACAATGGTCCGGTACGGATGGAGGAGAAAGCTACAGCTCTCCGCATTTATTGACAATCGACGGCGTCAGGCAGGTGGTATTCATGAACCAGGACGGAGCAACCGGCTTTGTACCGGCCGACGGAAAAATACTTTGGAAGTACCCGTGGACAGGTGTCCGAATTGTCCAACCGGCCCAGGTTGCTGAACGTGATATCATGATCAGCGCGGGGGATGGAATGTCGGTCAGGCGCGTTGCGGTCAAAAACGGTTCCGGCAAATGGACCGTTGAAGAAGGCTGGACATCAAGCAAGCTGAGACCCAACTTTAACGACTTCGTCGTTCACAATGGTCATGCTTACGGGTTTGAAGGCCCCAATCTCACGTGCATCGATATCGGGAACGGCGACCGCAAATGGAAAGGCGGTCGTTATGGAGGACAGCTTATCCTGCTGGCCGCTCAGGATATCCTGCTGGTGCTGTCGGAAAAAGGAGAACTGGCGTTGGTGATGGCAACCCCTGAACAATTCAAAGAGCTTGCGCGGTTTCCCGCCATTGAGGGAAAAACCTGGAACCACCCGGTACTGGTTGGCAATGTTCTTGTGGTGCGCAACACCCGGGAAATGGCCGCGTTTTGGCTGCCCACTGAAGCCAATTGATGGGAATCATACGAAGTACTTATTGCGCATGGCGCTCGAAAAAAAATCCTATTAACCAGATATCATTTGGAAAATAAACTATCTTTGTTATGACAATATAGCGGACCACATACGTTGACATTCACCCTGGGAGAAAGGCAACAAACATGAGGCAAATGGTTAAACATGGATATCCAACCGGGTATTTTATCCTGCAAAAAAACCAAATTTTTCCTGACACTCAAACAGATTGTGATATACCACAGCAGAATGAAATTGAATAAAAGCGACTTCTGTTATCTGCGGCATTACTGCAGCTAAAAGAAAAGTTCTTCTCATTTTAATCATGAAAAATAACCAGCCGACTAAATGACTAAAGATTCTGAAATATTGCTTTATCAGACTGAAGACGGACAATCCAGGGTTGAAGTCCGTCTGGAAAATGAAACTGTTTGGCTAACCCAGGCACAAATGGTTGAATTGTTTCAAACCACAAAACAAAATATTAGCTTACATATTAAAAATATCTACGAAGAAGGTGAATTACTGGAAGTTTCAACTGTCAAGGATTACTTGACAGTTCAAACTGAAGGGAAAAGACAAATTGAAAGAAATATTAGCTATTACAACCTTGATGTCATCATCTCGGTCGGTTACCGGATAAAATCACACAGAGGAACGCAATTCCGTATTTGGGCAACACAGCAACTAAAAGAGTTCTTAATCAAAGGTTATGTCCTGAATGATGAACGCCTGAAAGAAACAGGGTATTCCAACCAATATTTTGAAGAACTGTTTGAAAGGATAAGGGACATCCGCAGTTCGGAGAAAATATTTTATGCCAAAATTAAAGATATTTATGCAACCAGTGTTGATTATTCACATAACAGCGAACAGGCACAATTATTTTTTGCTTCGGTTCAAAACAAAATGCACTGGGCAATACACGGGCATACCGCAGCAGAAGTAATATTCAACAGGGCAAACGCGGATAATCCAAACATGGGATTGACTTCATGGAAAAACAGTCCGCAGGGAAAAATAAGGAAAACGGATGTATCGGTTGCTAAAAATTATTTATCACAGGATGAACTAACCGAATTAAATCTGATTGTTGACCAGTACCTTAGCTTTGCCGAATTGCAGGCACGCAACCGAAAACCTATGTATATGGCTGATTGGGAAAAGAAATTGTATGATTTTTTAACACTGAATGAAAAGCAAATATTGATGGATGCCGGAAGAATATCCCATCAATTGGCATTGGAATTAGCAGAGAAGGAATTTGAGAAATTCAATAAAAAGCAAATTGAGTTATCCGACAAAGAAACCCTAAAAAGACTTGAGGGCGAATTAAAGAAACTGGGTAAAAAGAAATAGTTATGTACCTTAAAAATTTCAGATAAAGGTTGTTAATGCACTCAAACATTTTTTGCAAACTGCAAGGGAAGCGAAAACGGCATTAGGATCAATCCAGCCTAATTCCAGATTCATTCCGGATTGGGTTGAACCTGTATTTAGAGATTTGCAGCTGAAATATTCGGATAGATGCAACAATGGTTTAAGGCAATATTACTCCCGAATGATTATAAAAATTCCCACAGGTGGAGGAAAGACTTTGCTTTCAGTTTAAGCTATTAGAGACCATTTTCACGGGCAATTTTTACTTTTTCTTCTTTTTGCTTGAAAAGTAGTACCGCCAGTCAAACGCCATACGGAGACTGACGTACCAGGTTGTTTTCAGGTGAGGCATGTCGGGACTGTCGGAATAGACAACTTTTGACTTAAAAGGAATATCCATCCCGGCATTAATCTGAAAAACCAGGTCGGCGCTCTGCCTGGATGAAAATGTCCTGAACGGCCTGTATTCCAAAATGGGGAAATCAAGTTGTGCAGAGTAAAGAGAGAGCAGTGCATAATCATCGGGATTATCACTGTCGGTGGGAACCAGGATGGCATCCCCAACCTTGTCGACGCCATAAATAGATACCCCGATTTCCCGTCCGATGACAAACTGGAATCTGCCGATGGGAGTGACCATGCCGGTTTGCCAGGGGATGAGGCCGCCATTGCCGGCTGCCACGATCATCTTATTGAAGGTTTCGGGAGCAAACAGAAGCATGAAGGGGGCTGTAATGAGCAGGTCGCCGGGGATCAGGCAGAAGGGAAGGCGGAGGCGGGCGAAAAATGCGTCGCGGCTTGGTATTGCCGATAGCATCCCTCCGTAATACTTGAGCATGGGTTCATTGTAATATTTCACGGAAGAGGCTCCATCGAGCTGCCATCCGATGTCGAGAAAGGCAAGTCCGTCACCCGATGCATTCAACACACCCTCCATCCCAAGGCCAACACGAATGGCCAATCCGAGCCCCGGAACAAAACCTGAGGTTTTCTGCATGGACTCAAACCCGCTTGAGATCACCGAACCTCTTGCCGAGGCTACGATTCCGATGAAAGGACCAATTTCCGACCTGAACCTGGGGAGTTCTCCCTTGCCGGTGGAGAGACCAGGAACAGGCATTGTGATTAAGATTGTTTGAAATAGTGGATTAAAGGCTGTGTCGAGGTCGCGTTTTGGCATATAGAGCGCCTTCCCAGTTTTGAATGTATCCGCAAAAGATACCGGGGGCTGAAGGTTAACCAGTCTGAATCCCAGCTTCCCATTGGCGGCATCGAGGAATTGTTCAAGGCTTAAAAGAACCGCATTGGAAGCCCTTTCAGCATCTTCCGGAGTCATATAGGCATCGCCCATGATCACCATCCTTTCCCCATGCCAGGTGACCACCTCCAGCCCCTTTTCATCATAATAATCGTGGGTGCCTTTTCGCTGGGCGGCATCCCCCCAGATTCCGGCAACGTGACCGGATGAAAATCCATCGCCGAGAAAATGGAGGGCAAAGGCTTCATCTGCAAGGGCTGCCAGGCTCAATGCTGAACGTTGGTCCGGGGTCAGGTTTTCATCACATAGCTGCTGGGCTTTTAACATGGCGCTGGCATGAAACCATTTGTAGTTTCCGACTAAATTCAGTGGAGATCCTTCCTGGTAGCAAAGATCAAAATAGACATCGGGCAGGGTTCTAACCTCCGGCCGGGCCAGCATGAAGTGACCATAGTTCCCGCCAGCCCTTGATACATATTCGGGATCGGCCCTCAAGAAACGGATATCCGAATCCCGCAAGCGGTTAAGGATTTCACTCTGGTTGCTGGCCGTTTCAAGCCCGTTCTTCAGCCGGGCTGCCACATCCGCCACCTTCAGGATCCACTCTGTTTCAAGCACACTATGCAGCATATCTGCCGGCGAGGTGGAATGGTCGCCGCCGATGGCCGCCCAGGCAGCATAGTCGATCTGTGTCGGACCCTCTGCCTGGGTAAAGTCTGCAACGGATTCCGTCAGCCTCGGTTCATGGCCCTTTCTTGCCATGTACCAGAGCTTGTCAAGAGAAACACGATGGGCCGAATCCAGCTTTTTAATGGCCAGCAGCAGAAATTCGCGATGTTCAGGGTAAACCCAGGCATGGCTTGTTAACCCAAAGCAGGTGATCATCAGGAAGACCAGGAGAATTTTTTTCATCATAGTGAGTATCATGTTAACAGTTAGACCATGAAAAAAGATCCTTGAACCTTTTCTTTTTACCAGGGTTTCCCTTGTAAGATTAAGTTAAAACAACTACCTGTTCACGATGACCGTGTAGGAAATTCTTTCTCCCGACTTAAAATAAAAGGTGACAAGATATTTTCCGGTTGATCTGGAGGAAAGGTCAATGGTGAAATGTTCTTTAAACATCGAAACAGTGGATTCATACACTGATTTGCCCTCCATGTTCGTGGCAATCACCTTCTGAAGATCACCGGCAGTCTCTTTATCCAGATTAATTTCAACGATTCCCTTAGTGGGATTCGGGAAAAGATGAATCTGAGATTTCAGCTTCGTGTTTTCAATGCCGGTCGTTTCTTCGAACATCCCCACCAGGTTGTGATTTTCACTCACTGTAAATGAATAGTTCGCACTGTCCGAAACTTTGGCATCATTTTCATACCAGCCTTTAAATTTCCAGCCGGGTTCAGACCTGGCAATCATATTGGCCTTGCTGCCGGGGGTAAATACACCATCACCCTCAACATCTCCCCCGATGATCGGAATATCCACCGCCCTCACCTGATAAGTTCCGGAGGAGACATACAGGTCTGACTCCCATAACCCGCGCCCGTAAGTTGCGGCCCGGATCTTTCCGTTTATATACTGGATCTTGAGATCACTCACCATCACGTTCGGGAGCCCGGCACTGAACCTCTTCCACGAGGTCATCTGGTTATTCCTGAAATAGACACCCAGGTCGGTTCCAATGTATAGGCCGTCATTGCTGCTGTCCTGGAAAACAATGCAGTTTACGGATATATTGGGCAGGTTTTGCGATATGGTGTCCCAGGTAATTCCACCGTTGGTTGACTTAAATACCTTTTTCCCATTGGTATATCCGGAAAAGCTGATATAGACTGTATTCGGATTTTTCGTATGTACCGCGATCCCGGTCAGCATATTACTGGATAGTGGCAGTGCGATCGTATCAAAAGTTTTCCATTCATCTTTGGTCCTGAACATCCGATAGCCTGTGGAGGCATACATTACCTTCGGATCGCTCTCTGAGATGGCGATCACCCTGAAGAGGGTATCGTATTGTGAAACAGGCGATGGCTGTGTGAATATCTTTTCCCAAGCATCACCCCGTTTGGTGGCTTTGTAAATATACATTTTATACCCCGCATACAGCACGGCAGTGTCTTTTGGATGAAGGATGTAAGGGGTAACCCAGGCCCCTATGGGCTGGCCTCCGGGGATGTTCGCCGAGATGAGTGTCACTGAGTTCCAACCCGGAGATTTGGTACGTTTGATTTCCCCATCACAGTAGGCGGCATACTTGATATTGGAATTGTAGTTGTCAACCTGGCAGGTCATGCCATCGCCCCCAATGACCGTGGGTGCGAGCCAGTTTCCATTGTTGTAAATCTGCGAGCCATTGTCCTGGAATCCTCCAATGACGATTTTCGGGTCGGTATAAGCATTTGCAATCTTGTAGATCTGGCCAATTTGCAGTCCATTCGAAATATCTGTCCAGGTGGTTCCTCCGTTGGTGGTATAAGAAATACCCCCGTCATTGCCTTCAAAAAAAGTTCCCGGCTGCAGGGGATGATAGGCAAACCAGTGTTTGTCGGCATGCACTTCGGCATATCC
>Ga0247841_10003262_pt1 | contig 30525 bp, 20 predicted proteins | sample LaCruzMarch2015__2_FD_192410 | JGI IMG/M metagenome (GOLD analysis project Ga0247841, IMG submission 192410) | Freshwater microbial communities from meromictic Lake La Cruz, Castile-La Mancha, Spain - LaCruzMarch2015_18m | ecosystem: Environmental > Aquatic > Freshwater > Lake | place: Spain... | reverse complement strand
ATCGTCTTCCATTTTCATCTGTGTTTGTGGCTTTAAATTTAACATCATTTTGTATATTAGCCGTTAAACACAGTCAGAGACCGTTTACACAAAATTCCTCACACTACCAAATTTAACTATCGAAATAGTGTCTTTACCAATGTATGTTAGATACTTTTTCAACAAAGAGGTAGTTTTTCGTCATCGTTCATCTTCAGGTCAGTGCAGTTAGAAACACATCATGCGATCTCAACTTACCTGAAAATCCTTGTCAATTACTCTTCTTTCTATAAGTTCCGGTCTAATTCGTTTCCAACGGAAAAGGCACTGGCAAGTTTGGTCCCGATAGAATAATAGGCCACACTTCCCAATGAACCAAACAACATTGGTCGAACCTTCTCGATGTCGGGAAGTTGATTTGAATTTAACACCTCGCTATCAGCGACCATTCCGACAATTTCTCCAATGAACATTGTATGCAGACCAAGATCGATTTGTTTGATCAGTTTGCATTCAAGAGCATAGGGAAATTCTTTTACGATTGGAGCATTGACCAGTTTACTTTTTTCCGGAGTAAGGCGGGTCTCCTTGAATTTGTCGCACTTTCTTCCCGATACCATGCCGACAAAGTCGGCCTCCATGAAAAATTTTTCAGAGGGAATATTCACGGTAAATGCCTCGGTTTGTTTGATGTTGTGATAACTAAGCGTCGCTTCCCTGAGAGACACACTTATACATGGGGGTTTGCTGGATGCGATTCCTCCCCAGGCAGCATTCATGATATTTGGCCTGCCATCGGAGTCAAATGTTCCAATGATGAGCACCGGTGAGGGGAGCAATATCGATTTTGGTGGAAGAAAAAGTTTCATGGTTTTATAGAAAAATGAAAGATAAAGTCTCGATCAAAAGTAGTGAATCTGTTGACATTTTCCAAGCCCGATTGAAATGGAATAAAGCCAGGGTAAAGTTCTTTGTTTATTTCACCATTGTGACACATTACTGTAAAACCCAAAATACCCGGTAAAATAGGCTTAAATGGTTTTAAATGTCACCGTTTTGTTGCCCTTTCAAATGAAAAAGCCTGTAAACATTGATGCTTACAAGCTTTGCAGGTAGCCCCACCAGGAATCGAACCTGGATTTAAAGTTTAGGAAACTTCCGTTCTATCCATTGAACTACAGGGCCGGGAGTATTATTGATATATGATTTCTGATTGAAAAAAAATTTGCCATTCGGATCTTGCAATCTGTCATTCAGCGGTGCAAAGATAGGGAATTCCGAAATATACTTCAAATCCTTCCAGGTTACTTCACATCTGAACCATTGATGGTCCCTTCGCCGGGTGTGACGAAAAACAGCGTTCCATCGGGGTTTTCAGCCATGAGGATCATCCCCTGCGAATCGATGCCCTTGAGTTTGCGTGGGGCCAGGTTGACCAGGATGCAAACGCGTTTGCCAATGATCTCATCAGGTTTGAAGAAGGTTGCAATACCGGAAACGACGGTGCGCTGATCCACACCGGTATCGATTTTTAACCGGAGCAGTTTATCTGTTTTGGCAACTTTTTCAGCTTCGAGGATGGTTCCGGCACGGATGTCCATCTTTGCAAAATCTTCGTATTGGATGATCTCTTTGATGGGTTTTAAAGGCACCGGTGCCTTGGTTGTTTCATTCAACTGCCGTGTGTTGAGCAATTTCTGAACCTGTGCTTCAATGGCGGAATCATCGATCTTTTCAAAAAGAAGTTCGGGTTTGCTCAACCTGTGTCCCGATGGAAGCCAGTTCAACAATGAGGCTTCGTTCCAGGTATAGGCAGGGAGATTCAGCGTGTGCCGGATCCTGGCCACCGAGAAGGGCAAAATGGCTCAGCAACAATGGAAAGTTGTGCGCAAATCTGCAGGGATACATTCAGAATGGTGGCGACACGCCCGGGATCGGTCGGAAAAAGCTTCCAGGGCTCATTATCGGTAAGGTACTTATTTCCAAGGCGGGCAAGGTTCATCATTTCTGCAAGACCTTCACGGAACCGGTAATTGTGGAGGCTTTTTGATATCCGGTCGGGAAACTGCTTCATCTCTGCAAAGGCAGCTTTGTCTGAGGCATTGAATTCACCTGCCTCCGGAACAATCCCTTCAAAATACTTATGGGTCAGAACGATCGTTCGGTTGATGAAGTTGCCCAGGATGGCCACCAGTTCGTTGTTGTTCCTGGCCTGGAAATCTTTCCAGGTGAAGTCATTGTCTTTGGTTTCAGGGGCATTGGAGATCAGTACGTAGCGGAGTACATCCTGTTTCCCGGGAAAATCGAGGAGGTACTCATGCAGCCAGACCGCCCAGTTGCGGGAAGTCGAAATCTTATCATTCTCGAGATTCAGGAATTCATTGGCCGGAACATTGTCGGGGAGGATAAAACTCCCTTCGGCCTTCAACATGGCCGGAAAGATGATGCAATGAAATACGATATTGTCTTTGCCGATGAAATGAACCAGCTTGGATTCCTTGTCTTTCCAGTATTTTTCCCAATCGGGAGTCAATTCCTTGGTAGCGGAGATATAGCCGATTGGAGCATCAAACCATACATAAAGTACTTTCCCTTCAGCCCCTTCAACGGGTACCTTAACGCCCCAGTCGAGATCGCGGGTGACGGCACGGGGCTGAAGCCCCTGTTCGATCCACGATTTACACTGCCCGTAAACATTGGGCTTCCAGTCATCCTTGTGCCCAATCATGATCCATTCCCGCAACCATGATTCGTACTGATCCAGCGGCAGAAACCAGTGTTTGGTTTCCCGAAGAACGGGCTCGTTGCCGCTCAATACAGATTTGGGATTGATCAGGTCGGTGGCATTTAGCGATGTTCCGCATTTCTCGCATTGATCTCCGTATGCTTTGTCATAATTGCAATGCGGACAGGTTCCGGTGATATAACGGTCGGCCAGAAAATGATTCGTGGCTTCGTCGTAGTATTGCTGGGAAATTTTTTCGATGAACTGGCCGGCATCATACATCTTGCGGAAGAACTCAGCAGCGGTTTCATGATGCACTTTATTTGAAGTACGGGAGTAGATATCAAAAGAGATGCCGAATTCCTCAAAGGATTTTTTGATGATGCCATGATATTTATCCACGATTTCCTGGGGCGAAACGCCTTGCTGCAATGCTTTGATTGTTATGGGAACACCATGCTCGTCGGAACCACCGATAAATATCACATCTTCCTTGTTCATCCGCAGAAAACGGACATAAATATCAGCGGGAATATATACCCCGGCCAGGTGGCCGATATGGATGGGGCCATTCGCATAAGGAAGAGCGGAGGTTACCGTATAGCGTTTATAGGAGGGTTGTTCATTCATGGTTTGATGGATGATTAGAAAGCCTTGACAACAGCGTGTAAAGATAAGAAATAATGCAATATCTGAAGGAACTGGATGCTGGATACTGGATACTGGATGCTGGATTGCTGGATGCTGGATGCTGGATTGCTGGATTGCTGGATGATGGATTGCTGGATGCTGGATTGCTGGATTGCTGGATTGCTGGATGCTGGATTGATGGATGCTGGATTGCTGGATTGCTGGATGATGGATGCTGGATTGATGGATGATGGATGATGGATTGATGGATGCTGGATTGCTGGATGATGGATTGATGGATGATGATGCGGATTCGTGATCATATTCTTTATCGCCGTAGGCGATACACTCCTGTAGCCTTAGCAAAAGGAGTGTGTTTTTTGTCCGGCCTTCAGGCCGGAAGTTTTGAATTTTTAGTTTTGAATTTTGATCCTGCCAAGAAATATCCTACATTGTATCCCGACATTTGATCAGATATTAATCAAATCACACCCATGCCCCTGATGTTTCATGATGAAGGTCCCTGCCTACCCGAGGTACGTGAGATTGCTGTAAAATCGGCACTTCACTACCACGGGCATGAGATGCCCACCAACTGGGATCTGAATGTTTACCGCGGATGCGGCCATGGATGCCGTTATTGTTTTGCGCAATATTCTCATGACTACCTCGATTCCTCCAACTTCTTCGGCGAGATCTATGCCAAGACCAATGTAGCGGAGGTGCTTGACCGTGAATTGGGTCGCCGTAAATGGAGGCATGCCCGTATCAACCTTTCCGGAGTTACCGATGCCTATCAGCCGGCAGAAGCAGTGCGTAAGATCATGCCGGAGGTCTGGAAAGTGCTCATCCGCCACAGGAACCCGGTGGTGATCACCACCAAATCTTCACTGATACTGCGGGATATCGAATTGATCCGCAAACTGGCCACTTTGACCACCGTTTATGTAGGGGCCAGCATAACCATGCTCAGCGAGGAACTGAGAAAAGTCATAGAACCCGGAGCCGCCCCTGCGGAGGAAAGATTCCTCGTACTTGAACGATGCCGCGAAGCCGGTTGCACCACCAACGTGATGCTTACCCCGCTGCTTCCGCTGATCAACGATGACCGGGAAAACCTGGAGGGGATCTACCGGAGGGCAAAGGCCGCCGATGTAGCCGGTCTCTCTGCATGGCCGCTGAACCTGAGGGGCAGCACGAAACAGAAGTTCTTTCGTTTCCTGGATGCCGCTTTCCCTCACCTTGTGACGCGATACCGGGAGCTGTACAGAGGATCAGAAGTCAATGAAACATACTGGCAAAATATCAAGGTTTTGAAGGCAGAATTGCAGCAGCAGTATGATATTCCGGGAATCTGTATCCCTTCTGCCAAAACGGGAGATGAAGCTGTTCAGCTTTCTTTGTTCTGAGATTTTCTTTACTTTTGGGGTATGATTCAGCCCCCATTTCTGGAAAAAGGCGATAAAATCGGAATCGTTTCTCCTGCCCGCAGCATCACCTTCGACGAGGTGCATCCCACTCTCCGTGTTTTGCAGCGATGGGGCTTAGAGGTTGTGTTGGGAACCCATGTCTTCAGCCATCAACACCAGTTTGCGGGAACGGATGAACAACGCTGGCATGATTTTCAGCATTTCCTGGATGATCCTTCAATAAAAGCAATACTATGCTCACGCGGAGGTTACGGTACCGTTCGCATTGTAGATAAGCTCGATTTCACCCGTTTTTGCAAGATTCCTAAATGGATTGCGGGTTATAGTGATGTTGGAGTCCTTCATACTCACATCCACCAGCGTTTCGGCATTGAGACCCTCCATGCAACCATGCCCATAAATATCGTGTCTGAATCATTGAATGATTCCCTGAGGACTTTGTTGAATGCCTTATTTGGAGCCAGGCTTTCCTATTCCTACAAAAAACCCGCATTATCGAGGGAAGGTGAAGCTGAAGCCATCCTGGCAGGAGGAAACCTGTCAATCCTCTATAATCTCATGGGTTCGGTTTCAGAATTGGATACAGATGGGAAGATTCTTTTCATCGAAGATGTGGATGAATACCTTTATCACATCGATCGCATGATGATGAATATCAAACGGGCCGGGAAGCTGGAAAAATTGAAAGGACTTGTGGTGGGAAGTATGAGTAAAATGAACGACAATGCCATTCCGTTCGGGAAAACGGCCAATGAGATCATCGCCGATATGGTTAAGGAATACAACTATCCGGTGTGTTTTAATTTTCCGGCAGGCCACCAGGATAACAACCTGGCGTTGATCCTGGGAAGAAAAGTAAAACTTGTTGTCGGGAATGAAATCTCTTTAAGCTTTTATCATGGCTGAGCATATTGATCTTGGGAAAAAAGGCGAACAGATCGCCTTGGATTATTTATTGGCCAAGGGGTACAAAATCCTGGAGACAAACTGGCATTTCGGGAAGAATGAAATTGATATCATCGCCCGGGACAAGAATTTTATCGTTATCGTGGAGGTGAAAACACGGGTATCGAACTACTTTGCCGAACCGGAAATGGCTGTTACCCGCGATAAACAGCGTACATTGGTGAATGCTGCAAATGCCTACGTCAGGTTTAAACGGTTGAACGAAGAGGTACGTTTCGATATCATTTCAATTGTAATCGGGCCGGAGAAAGAGCTGATCAACCACATCGAAGATGCTTTCTACCCGACGTTAATGTAGGTCATTTCCTTCCGAAATCGGCAGGAATCTCACCCCAGTATTCGGTTTCCCATTTAAGGATGGCATTGGGCCATTTGTTTTCACGAAGCCAATTCAAGGCACGTTCAATCAGTTCGAAAAGCTTTTTGTTTTTTGCAGAGGGGGAAAGATTCGTGTTGATGGCCTTTTTGCGTACCCAGGCAATGGCGGTGCGGGAATCGGAATATACCGGCCAGTTGCAATCACGCTGTTTAAGGTAAGCCAGGGCATGCACGATGCCGAGAAATTCACCCAGGTTTACAGTTCCTTCCGGGAATGGCCCCATCCTGAAAAGTTCGCCCCCCGATTGGGTATCCACACCCCGGTATTCCAAAATACCCGGGTTTCCTGCGCAGGCGGCATCCACACAAATACTGTCGGTGACTGGCTCACCAATAAATGGATTCGAGCAAACGATCTTTTTCGGAGCATTCAGCTCTTTTGACATATATTTCCGGGGGTCATCATTCAGTGCGCTTGTGGCCAGCTCCAGCGTTGGAAATCCTTTATATTTGGCTCCTGTAAAACCCTCCACCTGCTTTTTGCAATCTTCCCATCCGGAATAAATCCCGGGGTTACGTCCCTGCCATACAACGAAATATTTGTTCCTGGGCATCGTTATAATTTGGAGTCAAAGGTAGCATGAAAATCAAAACTTTTACCTTTGCATCCATCCGGTACGGTTGTGCCGTTTTGGTTACTCCAAAAAAAAACGCAAGACAAACCACTGGCTTTTTCCCTGGGGAGTCGATATAATCTATGAACCCGTTTAAACGTCTTGCCGGCCAAACTGCCATCTACGGAATCCCCAGCATCTTGGGCAGGTTTTTGAATTACCTCCTGGTTCCCCTTTACACCTATGGTTTGCTGACCCAGCAGGAGTATGGCATCGTAAATATCTTTTATTCCTTCGTGGCACTGCTGATGGTCATCCTGACCTATGGCATGGAAACGGCTTTTTTCCGGTTCAGCGAGATGGAAACCGATAAACCAAGGGTTTACAGTACCGGCCTCATTTCCATACTGATCACCACATCGGTATTTCTGCTCCTGACCAACATGTTCCCGCAAACCATTGCCAACTGGATGGATTATCCGCAGTATCCCAATTTCATCATCTGGTTTGCCTGGATCCTTGCCCTCGATGCCCTGACCGCGATACCCTTTGCACGACTGCGCGCCCTGAACCGCCCCATCCTTTTTGCGGTCATCAAGTCGGTCAATATCTTGACCTATGTCCTGCTGAACCTTTTCTTTCTTCTGCTTTTACCAGTCCTCGACAGCTATTTCACCGGCACCTGGTTTGGTGGAGTTATCCGTCTCATTTACCGTCCCGGTTGGAATATCGAGTATATATTCATTGCCAATCTCATTGCCAGCCTGGTTACACTGATCATGCTGATCCCTCAGATCGCTGGTCTGAAATGGATCCTGGATCTCAGACTTTGGAAGAGGATGCTCATCTTTGCAATTCCATTGCTTTTTGCAGGAATGGCCGGCATTATCAATGAAACTTTCGACAGGCTGCTGCTTCGTTACCTGCTTCCGCCCGATATCGCCGAGTCGCAGGTAGGCATATACAGCGCCTGTTACAAGATCGCTATCCTGATGGTCCTCTTTATCCAGGCTTACCGTTTTGCCGCGGAACCTTTTTTCTTTTCGCAGATGAAAAACAAGGACGCCAAAATTGTCTATGCCAGGATCATGGACTATTTTATCATTGCAGTCTCCCTGATTTTCCTGATTACCATGCTTTTTCTCGATAATGTTTTCATCCAGTTTATCGGACCTAAATTCAGGGCAGCACGGAATGTCATTCCTGTTTTGATGATGGCAAAATTATTCCTGGGAATATATTATAACTTGTCGATCTGGTATAAACTCACCGGGAAAACACTCTGGGGAGCATTGCTTACCATGATTGGTGCAGTTGTTTCTCTTGGGCTCAATATTTACTGGATCCCATTATCCTCCGATCACCTGATATTCGGGTACCTGGGTTCTGCCTGGGCCACCTTCTTCTGCTATTCCATCATGATGATCCTGGGTTATCTGATAGGCCGGAAATATTATCCCATCCCCTATAACCTGAAAAAGTTTTTCGGGTACCTGGGATTAACGGTTTTGCTGTATTTTATCAGTCGCTGGATTCAACCGGAAAATATCGTGCTCAGCATCGGGTTCTCTGCCCTTCTCCTGTTGGTTTTTATCGGTACAGTCTGGAGCATCGAAAGACCCCGTCTTCTCAAATCGTTGTAACCAAGTTTTTATTACCTTTGCCACTTCACCGATTTTTTATGAAGATCAGGATTGTCAGCCACTCCAAGCATACGCTTCCGGCTTACGAAACTTCGGGTTCAGCCGGAATGGATCTCCGTGCCAACCTCGATGCGGATGTCTGTATAAAAACCCTGGAACGGGCGCTGATACCCACGGGACTGTTTATTGAACTGCCGGTGGGGTATGAAGCCCAGGTCAGGCCGCGCAGCGGTCTTGCTGCCAAAAAAGGGATCAGTGTACTCAATACTCCCGGCACGATTGATGCTGACTATCGTGGTGAAATCATGGTGATCATGATCAATCTTTCAAATGAAGAATTTGTAATCAGAGATGGTGACCGTATTGCTCAGATGATCATCACGGCACACGAACGGGCTGAATGGGTGCTCGTTGAAGAACTTGTTCAAACCGACAGGGGAGCTGGGGGGTTTGGGCATACCGGCACTAAATAGTTAAAAATTTAAGAGTTAAGAGGTATAAGTTAATGGTGAAATACTATATTGCAGGTGTTGTTTTTTTATTATCCAGCCTTTTTCTGCATGGGTGTAAGGTCAATCAGAATGCCATTTCGGGGCAATCTCAGAAGCAAATAAAGAAAAAGAAATCTGACGACAAGTTATCTCTGACAGACAACCCGAAGACCTACAATTTTAATACCGGGATACTGATTGAAGCAAAAAAGGAGGCCATCATCGGTAACCTTAAAAATGCCTATGATATTTACCGCCGATATGTTGAGCGCTATCCCCAGGATCCGGTAGGCATGTTTGAATTGGGGCGGATTGAAGCCACCCAGAAAAATTTTCAGGAAGCGATAAAACTATTGAAACAGGCATCGCTCCTCGATCCTTCCAATATATGGTATCAGCTTTTTCTGGCCGAATTGTACCAGGTCAATTCCGATTATACCAGCGCCATTGCAATCTATGAAAAGATAGTGGAAAAGAATCCTGAGAACCTGGATTATTACTTCCAGCTTGCAGCATTGTACCTGATGATACCAAATTATCCCGAAGCGATCAAGATCTATGATAAGATCGAAGAAAATGCCGGGATCTCTGAAGAGATAACAATACAGAAGGAAAAAATTTTCCTGCAGATGAACGACCCCGTTCAAGCTGAGAACGAATTGAAAAAACTGATACAGGCCTTTCCCAACGAAACCCGGTACTACTCGATTCTGGCCGAATTCTATATGACCGCTAATAATTTCGAAAAAGCCATTGAGATTTACAGACACATCTCGGAAATTGATCCCGAAAATGCCTACATCCACATGTCCATGGCCGATTATTACAGAAAAACCGGCAACAGGGAAAAATCTTTTGAGGAGTTGAAACTCGGATTTGCCAACCCCCTCCTTGATGTCGATACCAAGGTGAATATCCTCCTTTCATTCTATTCTGTCAACCAGCTTTTCGGAGAATATAAAGATCAAGCCCTGATCCTGTCAAAGATTCTCATTGATACCCATCCCAATGATGCCAAATGTTATTCCATGTACGGTGACCTGTTGGTGCAGGATAAAAAATACAATGAAGCACGGACATGCTTCATCAAGGCGGTTGCGATCGACAGCAGTAAATTTGCACTTTGGGAAGAGGTACTGAGGCTTGACCTACAGCTCAGTGAATATCAGCATTTGGTAACCTTCAGTCAAAAGGCCGTCGAGTTATTCCCGGAGCAACCCATCGTCTATCTTTTTTCAGGACTTGCACATTTGCAATTAAAAGCTTATGAAGAGGCACTCCATTCATTGATTGCAGGTGCCAAACTGGTTGTGAATAACGACGAGCTCCTGGCTCAGTTCTACATGTACCAGGGAGATATCTACCATGCGCTTAAAAATCCTGCCGAGTCGGACAAGGCCTATGAGATGTCGCTGAAAACAAAGGGTGACAATGCTTTTGTATTGAATAATTTCGCGTACTACCTTTCACAACGAGGGGAATCGCTCGATAAAGCCGAAAAAATGGCGCAGAAGGCGGTCTCCCTGGATCCTGAGAATACCTCTTTCCAGGATACCTATGGATGGGTTTTTTACCAACTTGGGAACTATACGGAAGCAAAACTCTGGATAGAGAAAGCATTAACGGACAAGGATGGACCCAGTGCCGATGTGCTGGAACATTATGGCGACGTCCTTTACAAATTGGGAGATAAGACCCAGGCAGTTGAGTATTGGATCAAGGCAAAAAACAAGGGAGAGGGTTCCTCTTTCCTCGAGAAGAAAATCACGGATAAAAAACTCTACGAATAAAGAATGAAAAATCTGAAGCCTGCCCTGCTTGTAATCATCGTGGTTCTCATCAGCCTGTTCACTCAATCCTGCAGCCCAACCCGGCAAGCCATCCGTGCCCCGATCAGAGAGGAGGGTTCAGAATATCTTTTATCGAAATTAAAGGAACGGGAACTGAAATTTGACTGGTTTACTGCCAAATTTTCTGCAGAGTATCAAAACAAAGATACCAAAACCTCTTTCAGCGGTCAGATCCGGATCCGGAAGGACAGCATGATTTGGCTTTCTCTAACCCCCATGCTGGGCATTGAAGCCATACGGCTGATGATCAGCCAGGATTCGGTGAAGATGATAAACCGTCTCAACAATACCTATCTGGTTGGCGATTATAACTTTATAAACCGGTTTCTCAACACCAATATCGACTTCGATTTACTGCAGGCTTTCTTGCTCGGCAACGATCTGCAGTTTTATGAAAATGGTAAATTCAGGGCATCGGTCGACAAAGGGGAATACCGGCTATCTACCATGGAACGTCAGAAACTGAAAAAATTTGTACGCAACAGTCAGGAAAACCTGAAGGTTTTCATTCAGAATATCTGGCTGGATCCGCAAACCTTCAAGATCAGCCATGCTGATGTGAAAGAGATCGGTCGTGAAAACACTAAACTGGAGGCCTCCTATGGTTCTTTTGAGGAGGTGGAAGGACAGGTTTTTGCCAAGGAGATGAATTACACGATCTGGGCGGAGAACACCCTTCGTGTGCAGGCAACTTTCACCCGAATAGGAATCAATGTTCACCAGCAGTTTCCTTTTAAAATACCAGGAAGCTACTCACGGATACAATAACATTCTCACCACATGAACCTACGGTTACAGAATTTCAGGACTACCGTTATAGCCATCAGGCTTGTTCTGATCATTTTTGTATTCTTTCCGTTTCTTGTTTTCTCACAATCAGCCAAAGACAAGGAAAAACTCCAGCGAACTAAAAAGCAGCTTGAAGAGGAGATTCAATATACCACCGAATTGCTTGAAAAGACACAGAAAAACAAACAAACTTCTTTAAATAAATTGCAGATCCTGAACAGGCAGATCAAGAGCCGTGAGGCCTTGATCGATGCCATTAACAGGGAACTCAACCAGGTCGAAGTGGAGATCAAGGCCGAAAATTTTCAGATCGATAAAATGTCGCGCGACCTTCAGGTGTTAAAAAACGATTATGCCCGAATGATCTATCATGTTTATCGCACCATGAACGGACATAATAAACTGATGTTCATTTTTTCGGCCAAGGATTTCAATCAGGCTTACCGCCGGTTGAAATATTATCAGCAATATGCCTCATTCCGGCGCCGGCAGGCCGAACGGATATTATCCACCCAGAATGCCATCAATTCGAAACGCAGGGAACTGGAAACTGTAAAAACAGAAAAGCTTTCATTGGTACAGACTCAGGAGAACGAAAAACGAAAACTCGATAAGGAAAAACTGCAGAAAGCCAAAACGGTCAACGAGCTTTCTTCCAAAGAAAAACAATTGTTGACATCATTGCGAACAAAACAACAGGCTGCACGACGGCTTGAAACCGAAATTGAAAAGTTGATTGCCGAGGAAATCCGTGCTTCTGAAGATCGGGCAAGGAAAACCGTGGGGAAAGATGGGAAAATCAAACCTTCCTCACGCCCTTCCACCGGGAAAGCTACCCTTGAACTTACCCCGAAGGAGCGTGAACTTTCTTCATCGTTCGCCTCAAACCGCGGTCGTTTACCCTGGCCCTGTGACCGGGGCTTTGTTTCCAGCACCTTTGGCGAACATCCTCACCCGGTACTGGAATATGTGAAGGTCAAGAATAATGGAGTGGATATTATGACCGAACGCGGATCCTTGGTAAAGGCAGTATTCAACGGACGCGTCAGTAGGGTGATGTCATTCCCAAACCTGAATAAAGTGGTCATTATCCGTCATGGAGAATACCTGACGGTATATTCGAACCTTTCGGATGTGACTGTACGCGATGGACAGGAGATCACTACCAAACAAACATTGGGACGTGTATTTACCAATCCGGATGAGCCAAAATCGGAATTGCATTTTGAAATCTGGCGTGGCAAGATAATTCAAAACCCCGAAGATTGGCTCTCGGGCAGATATTAGAAGGAGGTACCTTGACGCATCATATTGGAGAATTTGCCGCTTTACTCACTGCCGTCTTCTGGACGATCACTGCCCTGGCGTTCACCTCTGCCAGTAAAAAAATCGGGTCGATGATCGTGAACCTGCTCAGGTTGATAGTCGGCTTCATTTTTCTCTCCATTTTTGTTTATTTTTATCGCGGACAACTGCTTCCGCTTGATGCCAGTCCACAGGCCTGGTTCTACCTTTCCCTCTCCGGTCTCATTGGTTTTGTTTTCGGTGACCTTTGCCTTTTTCAGGCGTTTGTCGTTATCGGACCCCGGGTTTCAATGCTCCTTATGGCCCTTTCACCTCCAATGACCGCCTTCATCGGTTGGATTGTTCTTGGCGAAACCCTGGCTCCCATGAGTTGGATTGGCATGATCCTTACCATCACAGGTATTGCACTGGTAGTATTGAAACGACATACACCAGAGGAGAGCAATGGCGGATTTCGTAAGGTAAAATTCAATTATCCGGTTTGGGGTATTTTACTTGGAATCGGGGGAGCCATTGGACAGGCAGCTGGTCTTGTACTGAGTAAGATCGGAATGATGGGTTATGATACTTTTGCCGCCACCCAGATCCGGGTCATAACAGGAATTGTCGGTTTCTCAATTATTTTCGCCATCCTTGGTTTCTGGAAGGAGGCATTCCGTGCCCTGACCTATCGTAAACCCATGCTCCAACTTTCTCTGGGAGCCTTCTTTGGACCTTTTCTTGGTGTTTCATTTTCCCTGATATCCATCAAGTATGCCGATACCGGGATCGCGGCCACGATCATGTCGCTCGTACCGGTACTCATCATCCCTCCTTCAATGCTTCTGTATAAAGAAAAAGTGACGGTAAAAGAGGTGATAGGCGCGTTAATCGCGGTTTCCGGAGTGGCGATGTTTTTCCTCTAAACTTTCTTTTTATTCCTTTATCTTTTCCCGTTCATCTCGGTTGTGGCTATTTCCGAATGACAATTTTCACGGAAAAGAGATGAATTGTTCCCTGAATGGTTAGCATGTAAATTCCTGATGGCAGGTCAGTAAAATCAAACATCCTCTTCCACTTTTTACCAGCAGAAATCTGGTTTTCGCTGAAAACGGGGACATTTAACTGACTGATCAGGGTCAGGTCAACCATTTCAGGTTCCGGTGATCGGATCTCAACCGTGAACAATCCGTTATTTGGGTTGGGATAAACAAGGCAGGTAAAATTATCCCCGGCCTCTTCAATCCCGGTGCAGTCTTTGAAGAATATTGCCGTTGAGTCACTGTTTTGACAACCCCATTTGCTGGTCAGCCGAACTTTAAAGAGGCGGCCTCCCATACCACCGGTTTGACTGGTATCAACCGTGATGGAGGAGGAGGTGAATCCTCCCGGTGTCCAGAAATACTGAATATTTCCGGCAGTATCTACCGATAAGGTAGCAGTTTGTCCGGCACAAAGGGTGTCGTTGGGGACGACAATGATGGAGGCATCGGGAGGAGATATGAGGGTTAGTATCATGTTGTTTCTTGAACTGCCGTTGGCATTGAATGCGGTCAGGGTCAGTATTACCGAACCGGAAAGTTTGTCCTGAGCCCCGGGAGTATAAACCGGCGTGAGATTGTTAAGGCTGTCAAAAACTCCATCACCTGTGGTTGACCAGTGCAGGGAATCATAATCACTTGCCGATGCCTGAAGCTGATAAGTTGATCCCTGACATATGCTGTCATCGGGACCGGCATTCACGGTGGGAACAAGCGGAGGCGGAAATGCGATGAAATCGAGCCATGCTTTATCCTGGCCGTAACTCATATAGGGATCCTTATAATAGGTCCACTTGAAGACATGGGACCCCGCGTTTACATCGTACGCAAATCTTTGCCAACTCTGCTCACCTGACCAGGATTCCTGGAGCAGATCATCGATAAAAAAACTGAGGGAATCAAAGTCAGCTTCGGTCGATGTTTTACAATAAAAGGAAATGCTGTCATCAATGGCCGATGTATAGGATAGGGTGAGCGTGGTTTGCTCGCCATCTGCAATCACTGCCGACTGGGCGCAATAGAGACCCTCGGAAGGATCTTTATCGGTAATGGTCCAGGGAAGAGTTCCGGCAGAAAGCCATGGGAACTTCGAGAAGTCTCCCGTTTCCCAATCTTCAACAATGAGGCCGATGGCCTCCCTGAAGGTTTGTCTGATGGCATAGTGCCCGGTATACCCGGTGATCTGTAAATCCACGTCGGAAGCTATGGGAGCCTCATCCGACACGCTGAGCATGAATCTTGCCTCTTTGGTCTGAAGGAATAACAAGGTGTCGAGAAAAGAACTGTCGGAATGAATAACGATATATGGTGAAACACAAGCCAATCGGACGAAAGTATTCATGCATTCAAAATCACCGGTATTGGTGGTGGTCACCACGATCTCCACGGTTTCCCCAGGATCCAATCGTCCGTTATTGTTTCCGCCGGAAGAGTCGTTGATGTTTAAACGTGAAAATTTCAGTGCGGGAGCGTGTGATTCAAGGGAAAAATGAGAATGCCAGGTAGTGTCGTTACCGGTGATACGCAGGTTGAAACGAACCAGGGTGGCATCGGGAATGGTATCCGACACCTTGAAAGAGTAGCCGTTGGGCATGGTCTTGATCTCCCCGAAAGAAATCTCTCCGAAATTGTCAACACTGTCGGTGATCTGAATATAGGGTGAAGTGGAGGAGAGGTAAGCGATCACATTGGCAGCCGGTTCGTCTCCAATATTCTTAAGACCAAGTGAAAGGTACAATGAATCACCAAAGTTCATGTTTTGCTGTGAACCCCCTCCGATTTTTTCCAATGTGTTGGAATAGTATATAAGGTAAGGTTGGTTCGGCGCCGGGTTCAAATCAAAAGGTGAAACGTACGACATTGGACGGCCACCCCGGTTATCCGTCCATATTGGATAAACCTTCAGGTTCTGCATCTGTATCCCGATGTAATCTCCAAAATAACTCATGGCCATTCCGGGAATGGGAGCAGGAGTAAAAATGACGTCGCTCACTTTCATGTCGCTCCAGCTCAGACCTCCGTCGTAGGAGTAAGAGACCCAGGTTTCACATTGTGCAGCGGCAACATTGCGGTCGTCGTAATATACTACACACAGGTAACCCGTTACGGGATCACAGGTGATCCAGGGAAAGAAATGTTGTTTCCCAAGGCCGGTGGGATCCTGGTTGACCCGAATGGGTGCCGACCAGTTGTCTCCCCCATCGATGGATCGAATCAGGTAAATATCTATGTCATTCCCTGAATTGATACCGGGAACACCGACATTGGCCCAAACAACATAGATAAATCCACGGTTTGGACCATTGGAAATGTCCACAGCCATTGATGGGAATGAATTTACACGCATATTCTTTGCTGTAAGGGTTGTACGTATCCCCCTGATGTTGCTGATGATTCGTTTTGCAGGAAGGAAAACGCCACCTCCGTCGATCGATTGGATAAAACCAATGGCAGTTTCATCCGACGGCCAGGTATCATAAATACTCCAGGCTGCATATACCTGGCCGTTGGGACCGGTATGAAGGTTCACCCCATGATTCAGCTTTCCGGCATTTACAAAAAAGCTGAGGTTGTACGGACTTGACCAGTTTTTCCCATTGTTGGTGGAGCGAACCAGCATCACCTGGTTTTCGGTAATGGCGCCGGTAATCAGGTTCGTCCATGCACAATACACATTTCCTTCAAATGTACTGGTGGGGGAGTTGTCGATCCACATGTGATTTTTATCCAAAATCCCATAACCGGAAGGTTGTGGCCCTGCTCCCACCTGAATATCCTGCCAGGTTTTTCCCTGGTCCTTGCTCACTGCAACATTCTGTCCTCCGCCATTGCTGATCTTTCCGATGTAACGGTACCCATTCCGGCCAATGGCAGTACTGGGATCACCCTTGTTGACATTCCCGGCTCCAAAAATGGATCCCATCCACGAAATCCCGGAATTGCTTCCCGAAAGCGCATCAGCACCATACATCTCATTTGCATAATTGTTGACCCAGTCGCTTGAATTATTGGAGTTCAAGAGGACTTCTTCATTTTCGGGATCGATGAAGATGGAATTCTCACTCTGGGTGGTATTCGTCAGAGAAGTAACAGGAATATCCGCTGAATTCTGGGTTCTCACTCCTTCTCCATGAAGAATCGAGGAAGTTGGAATGGCTTTCCGTGCAGGAGTGGGTTTAATTGGAACAATATACCCCTTTCGTGCCATATCCTGCCAGTAACCGATATTATCAATTTTGGTGTTAACGATTCCCTTGCCGGCTGGTGTAATTTTAGGCCATACACTTGATTTCTGGGACCAAGCTGAAAACGACAGAAAATTGAAGGCAAGAACTACCAGAAGGATATAGCTTTTCATAGTACAGGTGCTGTTCAGATCATCAAAGTTACTAAAAAATGTCAAAGATTATAAAGTGAAAATGAAGGTAAGCTTGCTTCCTGGCCTTGACATTCGGGATGGTTTATTTTCAAAAGGCAAGTAATGTAGATTGGCAGACGTCAATGGATTGTTTAACAATTGCCATAATATTTTCTGTTATTTTTCGTTTGTTTATCTTACCACTAAGATGGATAGATTGCCATGATGGATTTGTACGGAGGAGCGAGTAAATGTTTGTTGGTTCAGACGAAATTTTCAGCTTTTAGTTTTTGGAATTACCAGGATGTATGTCAGATTGTTGGCGCGAAATACCCGGCTGCGCCACTTGGATTGCTCACTGTTGCGGCGCTTCTACCGCAACATTGGACATTTCGTTTGATTGATGAAAACGTTGAACCTATCGAAGATAAAGATCTGTTATGGGCGGATATTATTTGTACCGGAGGAATGCTCCCCCAGCAGAACAGCATGCTCGATTTCATTCACCGGGCGCATCACTTAGGTCGTCAGGTTGTTGTTGGAGGCCCCGATCCGACCTCTCAACCCGAGTTATACAAAGAGGCTGATTTTTTGGTTCTTGGTGAAGGTGAGATTACCATCCCCATGTTTTTATCTGATTTGCAATCCGGTGCAAAAAAAGGGAGGTATTTCTCTGAAGCAAAAGCAGACATGCAGGTTGCGGTTGTTCCAAGGTACGACCTGATCCGTTTCCGGAATTACATCATGATCGGTTTGCAATACATCCGGGGATGTCCGTTCAACTGCGAATTTTGTGATGTCATCGAACTGTACGGTCGTATTCCAAGATATAAGACCAATGAGCAGGTGATCCGTGAGCTACAGTCGCTCTACGACTTAGGTTACCGTGGTCATATCGATATGGTAGATGACAATTTTATCGGGAATAAGAAGAAGGTCAAGGAACTTTTACGCGAAATAAAATCATGGACCAAAGAGCGCCACTATCCTTTTTATTTCACTACTGAGGCCTCTGTTAATCTCGCCGATGATGATGAGTTACTTCTGCTCATGAAGGAGGTCGATTTCAGGTACGTGTTTCTTGGTATTGAAACGCCTGAAAATGATACCCTTGCATTGAATCAGAAGACACAAAACGTGAACCGTCCGGTTGAAGAGGCTGTTCGGAAGATATTGTCATACGGCATCGTAAGCAACGGGGGATACATCATTGGTTTTGACAGTGAAAGTCCGAATATTGTCAATAACATGATTACCTCTATCCAGCAATCAGCCATTTGCATGGCGATGATCGGACTTTTGTATGCCCTGCCCAACACGCAATTGACCCGCCGGCTCCAGTCCGAAGGAAGACTTTTCCAGATGTCAGCTAAATCTGTTGGCGAATCTGATATCGACCAGATGACCAGCGGACTCAATTTTAAAACCCTCATTCCCCGGACTCAGATCCTTTCGAATTATATCCGTGTGATAGATGCGATTTTCGAACCCTTGAATTACTATCAGCGTGTTATATATACAGGGTTGAATATCAGGCCAAATTATCTGCACAAACCAAGTTTTAAAGTCTGGTTGACTTACATGCGTTCCTTTCTCAGGGTTTGCAAGCGGGCAGGTTTGAATAAAGAAACAGGGTATCTTTACTGGAAGATGTTCTTCACGGTTATTCTCAGGAATCCAAAAGGAATCGAGGCAGCTGTTAATCTGGCAGCCATGTTTATTCACTTCAGGAAACAGAAGGAGTACATTGTTTCGGTAACGGATCAAATGATCAAGGAACTGGACAGAACAGGGGAAGAGGCTTACAACACAAAGCATTTATCCTGACCCGAAAAAAAGAGGGCGACCTTTTGAGCCGCCCTCTTTTCTTACCTGCTGATCCGGAACTTACCGTTGGATAACTATCTTTTGAGTAATCGTGCCGGTATTTCCCTCAATTTTCAAATAATAAACTCCTTCTGGAACACTGCCCAGGTTAAGCGTCTTCGGATTCTTCGGGGAGAGTGTTATTCCCGATTCCGAATAAATTATTGATCCGATCGGATTATAGACATTAATGTTGACGATAATATCCGTTTTCGAGCTTGACCGTATCATAAATTTACCAATGTTCGGATTGGGGAAAATCCCAAAGTTCAGACCCTGGGATTCAGGGATGCTTAACGTGGAGTACAGGGTCACCGCTTTTACCGGAGAAGCAATACCTTCCCCACAGTCGTTTATACCTGTTGATGTAATGTTGGCTGTTCCCCTGTAATCGGGATTCCAGATAACGGTCCCTTTCAATTGATCGCCTGAGATGGTTCCGGAATTGGCTGGATCAATGGCCCAAACATAAGAGCTTGCAAGGGAAACAGCAGGAATAGTGAACTCCGACTGGGTGATTTTATTCAGGTCAACACTATCAGCACCTGCAGGCATTTCGGGAGTAGCCGGAACCGGGTTGATGGTGATTGTAAGTTCGGGTGAAAGTGCTCCCTCGGCACAATCATTCATGGCTTTTACCTTGATGGTTGCCGTGCCGTTGTAACTTTCCGAAACATTCAGTTCAGTTGACGCGGAGTCGGCAGTAAATGTTCCTGCTTCTGCGGGTTCAATAACCCACGTATAATAGGTTGCTACCGGATCGGGTGTCGTGGTGTAAACATTCCCTTGCGAAGCCTGACAAATGGCGCCGCTGCCGGTGGGAACACTGACCTGGCCAGGAGGAGTGGTAACAGTAACCGTCTTGATTTTCTGATTGGTACATATTCCATCGTTGGTCACGGTGAGTGTCACAGTATAGGAACCGGTTTGCATAAAATAGTGGGATGGGTTTTCAGCCACGGAGGTATTGCTGTTTCCGGAGCCTGGATCACCGAAATTCCATAAATACCCGCTGATGGTTCCGCCATTGGGGGTTGATAGGTTGGTGAACTGCGCGGGCATGCCCAAACAAGCAGAGGTTACCGTGAAATTAGCCGTGGGTGATGGAGAGACCTGGATATAAGAGTCTTTGATCATGGTCTGGGTACTCCCATCTTTGGTCACCGTCAGGCTGACAGTATACAATCCGGCACTATCGTAAACGATTCCAGCAGGGTTCTGGTCGGTTGAGGTAGATGGGATTCCACCATCAAATGTCCAGGACCAGGCCGTCGGGTTTCCCGTTGATTTATCGGTAAAATTCACGCCATTTGTGCTGCATGGCTGGGTATTGCTCGCTTTGAAGTTTGCCATCAGTGAAGTTGTCACCACATCAACCAAATGAGAATACCGGTAATAATTTTGTTTTGTAATGGTTACAAGAACTTCAGTCCAAAGGGGCAATACCGGAATGTTCAGGACAACAGGTGCGGATCCGGTCCCGTAGCCGGTAGCAATGATCGAATCGTTTACGGTCAGGGCAATGAAAGCATCTTCGTTGGTAGTAATGCTGAAGGTGGTAGAATTCAGCATGATGGTGTTGTCGTGAACGGCGGTGAGTGCCTGTGGAACTTCAGAATACACGGTGCAGAAAGCATCACCAAACATATGGAATATGTTATAGGTGATTATTTTCTGACCGGGATTGGAAGGCCAGGAGGATTGCTTGAGGAAAAATTTTCCGGCGGCCATACCGAACGCGGGTAAAATTCCCCTAGAAGGGGGATTGGTCGTTTGCGCAGGCATGAAATTTGGCCAGAGGTTATCCAGCACACCCCAGAGGTATGTGTCATTCACAAATGAGTAGGAGATTGCCGATGGGGCAAGAACCCCAAGGGCTCCTGCATTATGTCCGTTTTTGGTATGACGCATAAATTTCTCCATGAAGCATTCTCCGCTATAACCGTAACCACCGGTCTGGCAATTGATCGACATCACAAACGGCAGATCCATGTTGGATAGCTGATTGATATTGCTATTTGAATAGGATGGCTCACCCCATCCGGTATAGTTTCCATGATCGCGATGGACAACCATAAATGCTCCTGAATCGATGGCCTGGTTGACCTTTGAAGCTGTTCCTCCTGTCCAGCAACATGGCATTTGCTGGGGGGTTGAAGGGATATAGTTCAATCCATTTGGACCGAAATAACTCAGAATGGTACTGGTATTCAGGGCTGTTGACCAGGCATCTGTTGCCGGGTTCCCCTCGTAAACGGCATTGATACGCCGGGGTTCTTTGCCAAGTTCCTTGCGGAAAAACCCACCGACAATTTCGGAACAAAGCTGGAACCAACGTACTGTTTGCCAACCCAGAGCGGTCACAGGCTTTTGATAGAACAATGGGTTTACAGGCGGATTACGTTCATAATTCAGAAATTTGGAAACCATGGTTTTTAATTGATTCCCGTCATTTACAGCCATTCTTGCAAAAACAATCTCGGGCATATTATCACCATTGACATCGGCATATTTTTGATCAGATGGAAAATCCGCATCATCCGGGTGATGCAGCTTGGTGGTGATCACATGCTTGGTAATGTCGGTGCCATAGTCGCCTAAAAGCAAGCATGCCGCGGGTTTGATCGTCCAATAGTTATATGCATTTGTAATAAAAGCCTTTATGGCAATGATATCATTTCCCCCGATCTGATCAAGGCGAAAAACATGGGTCAGGATCCCTTGCTGGTTTCGGAAGCGACGGATCGAGTCGGCCCATTTCAGGTAATCCGGACCGGTAGGGGTAATGATGATATATTCACATTCTTCGCTGCTTTTGGCATCAGTTATTGCTTTCTGCATATGTTTTGCATAATCAATTTTCGGGAGAATGGGATAATTTAATAATGCATCCTCAAGAATCGGATCCCACCAACGACTCCGGAATGCTTCCTGGCCAAATTGACCGGTACCTCCTTCAAAGGAAACTTCAACTTTCAGGTCGTGGTACACGATCAGGGTCTTGGTAACAGGGTTATACTGGAAAGGCATGATTCCAAGGCTGACTACATCCACACCCCGGATCTGTTCAATCCCGGAAATTCCAACGGGAAATTCTGGATAAAAAGCATTTTTCGAATAAATCGTTTGATTTTTTTGATAAACCAATGGCCGGTCGTCATTTTCCGCGGGCATATTCGGTGCTGGTGCAAGCACTACATCATGAATGGTTTCGGTTTCTTGTGACAGGATTTTCAGTTTCGGTGTCGCACCCTGCGGAATGGCAATATAACGGCTTCTTCCTGGAAGGTTCGGAGCGCCTTCTTCATTGGGAAGAAAGTTTCCGGGGAGAATAATATTTTTCATGGTTTCCCCATTGATGACAACAGTTTCAATGGAAAACTGCGGGATGGAATAGGTAATTCTTACATAATCCTGCTTAGAGTCTGTAAGGTTAAAACCCGCTTTTAACCCTGCGTTGGAGTAAGTATACTGCTGTGCCTGAAGGGAGATTCCCATACAAAAAGCCAGAAGTAACAGGAGCTGATTTAATCGTAGCATTTTCATCATGATCAATTTTTAGATATTTTTTACAATGGAGATTTAATATTACCGCTCAAATATACCAAAGTACGATATTAAAACAAAGTTTTCTCGTTATAACACTTGAAATTCATGATAAACCTGAAAAAACCAGAAAAAAAAGCGGTCTCTTGATTGAGGCCGCTTTATAAATTACAGAAAATATATCTGGATCGAAACTTACCTTTGGATTACAAGTTTGCGGATGATCGAACCAGAATTGCTTTCGATTTTAATGTAGTAAACACCTTCCGACATGTTATTCAGGTTGATCGTCTTGTTGAATTTGTCGGAGATCTTAATATTGCTTTCGGTATAAACAGGTGAACCGATGGCATTGAAGATCGTGAGGGTGGCATTGATATCTCCTTTGCAGGAGAGGCTGACGGTGAATTTACCCTGTGACGGGTTCGGGTAGAGTTCCAGTCCCAAACCATTGTTCTCAGAAATACCGACCGGTGCGTACAATTTGAGTGTTTTTCCAGTAGAAGTCACGCTCTCGCCGCATTCATTCATACTCTTCACGGCAATGGTAGCGTAACCGGTAAAGGTATTATTCCAGGTCGCAGTACCGGTTAACAGGTCTCCGGCAATGGTACCTGCTGCGGCAGGTTCTAATGTCCATCCATAGTGAATGGCATCGGGAGCGGCAGCGATGGTGAAATCAGTCTGGCTGATGACATTAAGGTTAACACTGTCGGGTCCGGCGGGTTGTTCAGGAATGCCTGGCAGGGGACGCACAGTGATTGCAAATTCCTGTGAGAATGGGCCTTCGCCGCAGGAATTCAGAGCCTTCACTTTGAGTGTTGCAGCATCCTTGAAGTCGGGTGCAAAATCCACAGTAACGGCAGCCAACGTACCGGTTACAGTGCCCGCGGTAGAAGGAGTAATTTCCCAGGTATAGGTATCGCCAAATTGGGCGCCGGTTGTGGTATAGCTTACGAGAGTAGCACCCTGGCAAGGCTCAGCATCTCCAATGGGAGTTGCTGCAATACCGGGAATATCATTCACAACAACCTGGTTAACAATTTCATCTTCGCAAAGGCTATTGTTGGTAACAATGAGTTTCACGTTGAAGGTACCGGCTGTAGCATAGGTATGTGAAGGATTCTGGTCATAGGAAGTATCGTTGACGCCCGAAGCGGGTTCACCAAAAATCCACATCCACTTGGTAATGGTTCCGCCGTTGGGATTCGTCTGATCGGCATACACGGTTGGGTTTCCGATACAGGCCTGGGTGGCTCCGAAAGCAGCTTCAGGATAATTGTAGGTCTGAATATAACCATCGCGGATCAGTGTGTTGGTGTTGGCATCCTTGGTAACCGTAAGGCTTACCGTATGACTTCCGGAGTTTGCAAAAACAATACCGGTGGGGTTTTGATCGGTTGAAGTAGCGGGAGTGCCACCGTCAAACGTCCATGCCCATGCAGTAGGATTACCACTGGAATTATCGGTAAAACTGACACTTGATCCTGCGCAGATTGAGGTTACATTGGCAGAGAAATTGGCTGAAAGAACATTCTCGATAACCGGAACAATACTCTTGTAACGGTAGTAGTTCTCGAGGGTAACAGTCACAATGACATTGGTTCCACCGGGCAGTACAGGGATGGTCAGTATGGTAGGATTAACCGAGTTGCCCAAACCGGTAGCAAGAATTTCTCCATTGGCCGAGAGGGCAATGAGCGAATTGGAATTGGCCTGCACGCTGAATGAAGTAGCTCCGAATTGGATCGTCGGATCATGAACAACGGTCAATGGCTGCGGAACTTCATAATAAAGTGTCTGGAATGCATCGCCAAACATATGGAACAAACGGTAGGTAACAAGTTTGTCGCCACCGTTGTAAGGCCAGTTGGACTGTTTTAAAAAGTATTTCCCGGCAGCATTTCCGAAGGCAGGCAGTGCCCCGCGTGAAGGAGGTGTTGTTCCTTCTGCAGGCATAAAATCGGGCCACATATTGTCGTACATCCCCCAAACAAAGGTATCGTTCACGAAAGAATAGGAAACTTCTGACGGGCTTACCACGCCAAGGGCTCCTGAATTATGACCATTCTTAAAGAAACGGTGGAAATTTTCGCTGAAACATTCGCTGGAGCGATGGTAAGCGCCGGTCTGGCAATTGATGGAGAAGATGAAGGTCAGATCGGTATTGGTAAGCGACTGGATGTTGGCGATCTTGTAGGATGGCTCACCCCAACCCAGATATTCGCCATGATCGCGGTGCTGAAGCATAAATGCGCCAGAGTCGATGGCCTGGTTGATCTGTGCAGCATTGCCGCCATCCCAGCTACCCAGCGTGGAGGGGGACTGCGGAATATAATTCAACCCGGAAGGGCCGAAATAACTTACAATGGTGTTGGTGTTTTGGGCAGTTGACCAAACTGAACCGGGGGTTCCCTGGTAAATTTTATTGATGCGGCGGGGTTCTTTTCCTTTAACCAAGCGGAAATAACCGCCCACGATTTCAGAACAAAGCTGGAACCAACGTTCTGTTTGCCAGCCAAGAGCAGTGATCGGTTTGTTGTAGAATCTCGGGTTGGTCGGAGGAGTACGCTCGTAATTCAGCATTTTGGTCACCATAACCTGGAGTTGAGTGGCGTTATTGGCCGTGATCCTTGAGAATATTACATCCGGCATTTCGTCGCCGGTAACATCGGCATATTTATTATCGGAAGCATAATTCGGATAAGAGGCAGGATGGCTGTACATGTGGGAAATGATGTTCTTGGTTTCATCGGTGCCATAATCGCCAAGTAACAGACAGGCAGCAGGCTTGATGGTCCAGTTATCATAAGCATTGTTAATGAAGGCCTCAATGGCAGCAACAGTATTTCCACCCACTTCGGTAAGGGTAAATATTTCAGTAAGGATACCCTGTTCGGTACGGAATTTTTTAATGGAATCCGCCCAGGAGAGGAAATCAGTACCGGTCGGGGTGATGATGATGTATTCACATTCATCCAGCTCGGTGTTGTAAGCAGCCGCATAACGGGCATTGTAATCAACCACTGGAAGTGAAGCATGGTTTAAAATATTATCGTTCATGATCGGATCCCACCACCGACTGCGGAAGGCCTGATCGCCAAACTGTCCGTTCCCACCTTCAAAAGAAAGTTCCACCTTGAGGTCTTTGTAGACGATAAGGTCTTTGGTGACAGGATTGTACTGGAATGGAGTGATGCCCAGGATGACGACATCCACGCCCCGTATCTGCTGAATCTCGGAAATCTGAACAGGAGATTCAGGAAATAATGCATTCTTGGAATATACCGTCATGTCTTTTGAGTAATCCAGAGGGCCATCTTCCAAGTCCAGCGGAATACGGGGAGCAGGAGAAATTTCCACGTTGTGGAAAATTTCCGTACGCTGTGAGACAATGGTCAATTTTGGTGTTGCCCCGGTAGGAATGGCGATATAATTTCCTTTCCCTGGCAAATTGGGTTTGCCCTGGTCGTTGAACAGGAATGTCCCTGGAAGAATCACATTTTTCATATTCTGTCCGTTGACAGTAACATCATCAAGAGAAAATTCAGGAACGGAGAAAACTACCTGAACAGCATTCGATTTGGATTCAAGCAGGTTAAAACCGGCTTTCCCCCAGCTATCGGAATAGGTAAATTTCTGAGCATTTACGCCAAATGCTGCAAAAATTGCAAGGGTCAACAAAAGGATAATTTTTTTCATAATGGGTTGGTTTAATTTATAGAATGGTTCAGTTGCAAATTTACTAAAAATATTGATGGATCAAAGAGATGCCGTTTTTTTTCACCGGTTTTATTGTACGATAATGAGCTTTTTTACATGGGTGGTTTTACTGTCGTTCCATTGCATAAAATACATTCCGGCAGGAATTTGCGGTAAAATCACCGAAAATGCGTGGTCACCGGCGGGAAGATTCGGGTATTTATTCCTCCAGATCAATGATCCGGATGAAGTCATCAGGGAAAGCTGAACAGACGATGGCTGGTTCAGATGAAATGACAATTCAACTTTTTCCCTGGCCGGATTGGGGCGGATGGAAAAAGCGGATTCGAAGGTCAGCTCCTGTTCCCCGACGCCGGAATCATCGGTCCGTATTTTCATGGCAGGATCGCCAAAAACGTTACAGTCATAAAAACACCAGCGTTGTGCTCCGAATTCGAACTGGGGGAAAACGGTAACCCAGGGTGCTGTCCTGATTTTCGACCAGCGGTGAGCCTCACCAATCTCTTTAATGGCCGTGGTATCGTTGTATAAAGAGCTTACAAATTCACGGTGGAGGTGTGCCGAAGGTCCCTCGGTTGTTCCCTGGTTAAACCAGCCATACCGGGAGTTGAAAACGCCGGCTACCAGGAAATTGTCAATGGTAACCATTTTTTCCGCGATGCAATCGCCATCGGCATAATCAAAAGCACCACAAAGGCACCCATGGGTGTACATCAGGGTATAGTTGTGATCAATTCCATTGACCATCGGGAAAGTTTCATTCGTAATATCCGAACGATATAAACGCATCACGCTGATTTCATTGGCATGACCGCTATGGTGGATAAATGATTTTCCGGTATTGATTTCCGAGATTACCTCCTGTGTTGACCAGGAGTATATGGGAGTATCGTAAAGTGTTTCTATTTCGTTGGTGGCTTCGTTGATGCCATGGGTGAAATAACCGTTATCGGTATGGTCGTTGATTAAAAGGTTGAGATAATCGCTTCCCCAGGTCGGATCAGATGAAAGAAATTCTCCAACCATCAGGGGGTTATTGAATTCACTCCCGTTAAGGAAGGTTTGGTAGGTGATTGATTTGTGAACCATGTTTTCCAGTTCAGACTGTGTGCTGAATGGGAAACGTGCGACAGCCACATCGGGCAGCAGATCTTCTTCCCCGGGCTCGCCCCAACGGTTATTCCCATTGGTGTTCCAGTTCCCGTCGAGAGCGGAATAATAAAGATCGGCAGGAATGTTTGCATCTTCATACCCCGAACCGGACTCAACATAACAATAAAACCCCCGGAAAGGAAAATGTTCAACATCTCCTCCAAGCAAAACATAATTCACCCCGTTGTTCTGGTATTCTGTTGTGATGTAATTCCGGATTTTCTCCTGAAGATCCTGTCCCGAGCCCGTTGCACCTATGGTTTCCGTGGTGGTTATTTGTGTGGGGATACTGAGTGAGGTATAATGATCAACCAGTGGCTGGAACCCGCTGACGAACTGAGCCGGTGTAATGATCAGCACAGAATAATCCGTTCGGGTAGATTTTGGTTCAGGGTAATCATCGATCATTTCCGGATTCTGCGCAAATGCACTTACCCTGTCAGCCAAGGTTTTATTGTGAGGCAGGTTCTTCATCGCTTCATGGGACACGGGATCGCTCTCGGTGATGATCCGGATGGTGACCGTGGAATAATAGGAAACCGACTTTTCTGCCGGAATATAAACAACCGGTGTAACGGCAGAAAGAGCAAAGGCATATCCATTCAGGAAGGAGGTGATCATCTGACCGGATGCATCCGCCGGATAGTGCCCTTTTTGCTGGTAAACAGCTTCGTTTTTGATGAATTTTCCATCCATGCTTTTTGAAATCGGAAGCACATCCTGTTGAGGATACAGTTCGAATGTGCCGGGAACAGGAATTAGATTCTCACGGATAACCTCCATTTTCACAGCCTTTTCACCCGGAGGAAGCATCATGATCACTTCATGGTAAGGGATGACAGGTTCACCACGCAAACCGCCATTCCAAGTGTTGTTAAAAGTGATCGTCTGATACCCGGCAACAGGAGTAATTTTAATATCTTTAAAGAAATAGGTTTTTTCAACCGTTCCTGAGAACAGACCCACTGCGAAGAATAAAAAGGAAAAAAGGATGGTAAATCGTTTCATAACGAGAGGATTGTTAATTAGAAGACAAAGATAAGAAAAAAAGGTTGCATGTTAGGGCATTAAATGATATCCGATTTGGAAAAAAAAAAAGGGGGCAACTGACTGCTGCCCCTTCTTCCATAATATAAAAGATGGAATTACTTCACGAGAATTTTCTGTACCATTTTGTTATCCCCATTTTGAAGGATGAGGAAATAAACCCCACTGGACAGGTTGTTCAGTTTAACGTTTTTGATAACCTTGCCATCAATGTTAACCGCTGGTTCGCTGTAAACGGTTGAACCGAGGGTATTCATGATGCGCAAATCAGCAGTTATGGGTTTTACCGAATTGAATTCGATGGTAAACTCACCATGGTTCGGGTTGGGGAAAACCGTCATGCTGGCGATGCCGTTTAATGATTTCATGCCGGTGCACTCATCAAAGTAAACGGAGATGGTTTTATCCACAGGACAGGCGGGAGTGGTGACTGTTACCGTGAAGTCATGTGTGCCCACACCATACTCGTCAGCAGTAACTTCGATGGTTGGAGTGGTAGCTCCTCCGGGTGTCCAAAGATATGCTGTAGCATCAGGAGTTGTGGCGTCGAGGGTGATTGGTTGATACCAGCATGTGCTGTCGTTTGGTTCGGCAGTGACATTGACCACAGGTCCGACTTTGATGAGGGCAGGTTTAATAACGGTATCCATTTGACCGCCACGCCATACTACCAGGGTTACATCATGTTCGCCACATTCGGTGTAGGTTACGGTTGGATTTTTCTCATTTGAAGTATCCGGAACCGCACCCGGGAATTCCCAATGATATGCTTCTGGGCAATTGATATAACCACCAAAAGTGTTATTGGTAAACTGCACTGGAGAATTGGGCTGAACAGCTGTGACATTGGGTGTAAAGTCAACAGTAAGGTCAATCACTGCACGCTTGATGGCTTGCAGCACTTCTTTTACCCAGGTGCCTCCTGTTTGTCCTGCCTTATAATTCTGAAGGGCCGCAACAAATTCAACTTTTTCAACATCCCAGAAGGTTTTCAACGAAAAGTTCAGGGTCAGCGTTTGGGTATTTCCCGAGGTAAAATCAACAACGGTGCCATCTTTGCTTGGAACCATCAGCCTGTTGGCGAATTGGCATCCTGCTCCCCAGCTTGATGGAGCATAAAGTTCCGATTCAGTAACAAAGAAAACCAGGTGCAGATTATCGGAATTGATGACATCCACTTTGGTCATGGTGATGGTTACGGTGTAATCGAGGCCGCTGTTGGATACTTCCATGCTCATGACCACTGGTGATGAAACCTGCATGCGTTGCTGGTATTTTTGGTTAAAGGCAACATAGGTAGTTCCTGTTGTGCTTCCGCCAACACTTTGAAGCTTTCCGTCAAAGACAGAGGTCGGGTATCCTGTAATGGCATACATGGAATTTCGGCCATTGGAAAATGCATTGGCAAGACTATCGCCATTGTGATTGGCAACAACGGCAACTTGGGCGCCGTGGTTAAGAAGATCTTCAATACCTTGTGCAGCTGAGGGACACCAGCCACACCAGAAACCGGTTCCTTCTTCAAGGAGAACCATGGTACGAGGAACAGATTGTGCCATAACAAAGGTTACAGACAACAAAAAAATAACGGTAAGTACTGTTTTTTTCATAATGGTTTTTGGATTGGTTGTTAATGGTTGTTGGTTAACGATCACAAAAGTATATATATAATTTCGAATATCCAATGGTTTATTTAAAAATCAGACAGATAAATTTTTCTTTTGGTTGCTTGCCAAAGAAAAAACAGCTTCAATGTTTCATTTGCCGGAGTGCAAAGGCGTAAGCGCCTATCGAAACGGCCCTCGAGGTACCTAAGAGGGAAATTCCGACTCCGACTTTTTTGTTAGGGTCGTAAGGGATTTTAGCATCCGTGAAGGGAACAGGAATTTCAAGGGTGGTGGGGGTAAGAAATTTTCGAGATTCCTGGTCATCTTCCAGGTTATACGCAACCACCTCCATCCGGTCAAGCGGATGGCCTGAAAGGGTATCGAAAGGATGGTTCATCTCTTCGATGAGTTTTGCCAGAAACAGTGGATGGGCGCCCGAAAGTCCGCCTCCAATGACCACCAGTCCA
>Ga0247841_10003261_pt1 | contig 30534 bp, 21 predicted proteins | sample LaCruzMarch2015__2_FD_192410 | JGI IMG/M metagenome (GOLD analysis project Ga0247841, IMG submission 192410) | Freshwater microbial communities from meromictic Lake La Cruz, Castile-La Mancha, Spain - LaCruzMarch2015_18m | ecosystem: Environmental > Aquatic > Freshwater > Lake | place: Spain... | reverse complement strand
ATGCGAATCAAATGCTATATAATTCATACTAAGCTGTGCCTCCTTAAACGCGGTTAGTATCGGTTATCCAAACAGATACTATTAAAAATGCGGAAGGGAGGCACAGCGCTTTCATAACATCACCCCTGATCACCCCTGATCCTCCATCCAACGGCGAATCTAAAAAGAAAGAGCCCTCCCGCTACAGGAAGGCTCTCTTACACACTCCGCTTATTGGACCTGCAGAGCGGTTTTATATCTGTTTTATCACTCCACCCATTGTCGCGCGCAAAGGACCTTGAAAGGGCAAATGGCGCAAGGGGTTTCATCCGTGGCCGGGGCGAAGGGCAGGGCGGGGTCCAGGATCTCTTCTATAAGGGCGGTTATGGTCTGCCGATAGACGCCGAAGATGGCAGCTTTGTCCGGGCTCTTACCGTTCCTCTCTTTAAACAGCGATTCTTCCGCGATTTTTTCAGAGCCCAAAAGCATCAGCGAGGCGTCCATGCCGCGGATATCGGAACTTTCGTTCTCGCGCAGGTAGGCCAGAATATAGAAAGGCAATTGTGTGGATTTTAAGGTTTTAGCCCAGACTTCCCTCAAGCCAAAATCGAATTTCTGCCAGTTGGGCGCGTCGGCGCGGGCGCCGGTTTTGTAATCCAGAATATGAGTTATACCGCCGCGCAGGTCCACGCGGTCAGCCCGGCCTCGCAGCTTTATCGCGCCGTATTTGGTCGCCAGCTCCGCTTTAAGCTCGGTTTCGCAGGCCAGGATCGTGATGCCGGCCAGATTGTCCCGGTGATAATCCAGTATCTCGCGCAGGCGTCGCTCCACCTGACGCTTTATGAGGTATTCAAAGCCGGCGTTGTGGCCTTTCAATTTTGTTTCAAAAACCCCGCCGGCATCCTCAAGAATGCTCTTGTAGTCCGCTTCAATTATAGCCAGCGGCCTGCCGACCCGGGGCTTAAAAAAACTTTCAAGTATCTCGTGGACGATGGTGCCGATGTCGCGCTGCTCTATATCGTCTGAGATCTCATCCTTCTCGCGCAGGCGAAGGGCGTATTTATAATAAAACTGAAGGCCGCAGTTCAGGTAGGTATCTATGGCCGATGGTGAGAATTCGCGCTTTTTAAGGGCGGCGATTATCCCCGGGGTCTTGGCTATGGGCCCGGGGTCGGCCTGGGCGAACTTTATGCGGAAATGGATATCAGACTCGTCCGGTTTTATCTTTTGCCGCTCCAGATCCCAGATAAGCTTCTCCACGAACGAGCTGCGCTCCTTTGCGGCGGAATCTTTGTAGAAGATATGCGCCTCTTTGGCGCCGTTGACCAGGGTGGTAAAGTAATAGCGCGCCAGCTGCTCGCGCGTCTTATAGGTGGACAAGCCCAGGCTTTCGCGCACGAAATGCGAGAGGATAGTATCCTCTTTGCGCGAAGCAGGCAGGATGTCGGAATTGGCGTCCAGGAAATATACCCTGTCAAATTTCAGATTGCGGGTTTCAAGGACGCCCAGCACCTGCAGCCCTTTAAGCGGGGTGCCCGGGAACGGATAGTTGACGCCCTGCAGGAAAGCATTGAAAAATTTAAAATATCCGGCCGCGCCATCAAAGCGTTCAGCGGCCAGGCGGGAGTTCTTCAGCTCTATTATGCGCTCCATGGCTTTCTCAACGAAAGGCGCCCAGTAAGGATGCAGCGGCGCGGTGCTGTTTTGCGAGATATGCGAGATAAAATTCAGCAGTTTACCGGCAAAGTCGGCTATATTTTCTATATCCTCGAACGGAGCGATAATGGTTTTGTGTATGGCGGAGATATGCGCCTTTATATCGGCCAGGGCGACCTTTTCGCCGTAATCCTTCAGCTTGCCTAAAGCTTCCTTTAGAAGCGGCGCGTCGTCTTCTATCTCCCTGAGCGTAATGTATTTATTCACGCGGCCTGAGAGCTGTTCTTCTATTGTCTGGAAAATTATTCTGCCCGGCTCAGCCGAGCGCGGCAAGCCGCGAGTGGTTAGTGGTGAGTGGCCGGTTTTTGAATTATCCCCGCGCTGTCCGCTATTTATTGCCGCGCTGTCTTGCTGCCGCGCTGCCGCGCTAAAATATATGTTTTTCACATACGGATGAAATACGAAATTAAGGTAATTGGGAGTAAAATAGCCAGCTTCCCCTTTTTTATCCAGCAGGTCGCCCAAAGCGTCCAGCAGGGCGTAAACCGGGGTGGCGGCCAGCGGGTAGCCCATGGAAATATTGTAATCACCGGCCTTGGGCAGAACATTTTCAATAAGCGGGAAAAGAGTCCGGGCTTCGGGCAGAACGATGACATCACTGGAGAGCGGGCTGGAGGACTGGAGGACCGGAGAACTGACAATAACATGAGGATAAGGCGCAAGAACCTGATTCAGTTTGAAGATTTCTCCATGCGTATCCGATGCTTTATAGAAATGATAGGCGGTCGGCGACGCGTTGTCCGCGTCCGGTAAAGCAAGGGCGGGATCCAAAAACCGGAATTGTTCTTCCAATCCGGGGCCCGATTCCAGCAGAATGTGCGCGCCGCGGGCGCAAAGACTTTTCAATATGGTTTTTTCAGCGTTGGTAAGGGCGAAGAATCCGGCAAAGATGATATTTTCATACCGCGCGTGATCAAATTTCTCTATCTTCGCCGCCACGCCCGCGTATTTTACCGAGCGGGTCAGCAGATTTTCCTTTTCCAGCTCCTTATAGAAATCCCCGTAGAGCCGGCTGAAGCTCTCCAGTTTCTTTATAAAAGAGGCCGAGCGCAGATCTTCCGGCAGTATGGAATCATAGCCTGACAGGTCCTTCTGCGTCTTAAGCTCGATTTTAAGCTCTTCAAAATCTCCGATCAGCTTCAGCGCCCATGGCAGGAATGAATCCAGCGTCAATTCGCCCGGATCACGCGCTATTACGCGGCAAAGTTCTTTTTTAAGCCGGCCATAAAGCACTTCGGCCAGGTCCAGCCTGGAAGCCTCGGCGCCTTTTATTCCCAGCTCTTCCGCAGCCAGGTCTATGAAGCCGTCCATTGAGGTGATCACCGGCGCGCGCAGCGCCCCGCCGTGCTTCTCCGTAAGATACTTGCGCAAAAAATGCGCCGGCCTTTTCCCCGGGAAAATCACGATATTGTCAGCCATGGACCCGGATGAAAGCAGAATATCCCCGGCTTTCCCTACCAGGTTATCCTTTGGACTGATAATATTAATTTTCATGGGTTGCGTGATGATCCGTCTGTTAAAAATTCTACATTTTTAAAACTTTCACCGCTATAAAAAAGGCTCATGCTGCCTGTTGCGCCAACTTGATGTTCCAAATTGGAACATCAAGTTTTCGAACTCGCTCCGTTAGACATACCCCCTCCTCAACAGTAAAACTATTCCCAACATCCTACCACACGACCCCGACAGCGTATTGTCGCGTTGTTGGTAGGATGTCCCGATGAGGTTGCCGGCGGGTATAGTTGGAGGGTGACAGACATGGGTAGGATCGGACCGAGGGGAACCGGTGCGAAGTCGCCGGGCCCCGCAGGCCCGATGGGCCCCATGCCTGGCAGGACCCCGACCTGGCAAAAGCTACCAACTGGTGGTTTTTGGAATTAAATAAAGTGACACACAACTTAATTGCTTTCAATTAAGTTGTGTGTCACCTTATTTGTGCTGCCTTTGGATGCGGCAAAAATGAGAGCCCCCGCAGACGGGGGCTCTATGGTTGGCACACGGGCCAGAGTACGCATACGACATTACTCATCAGGGGAGGACCGGCAACACCGTGGCGCATTAGCGCCGGAGACCGAAGGCCGGAACGCCCAACCCGGGAGCAGGACCGCCGATGGCGGCTCGCCGAACCAGGGCCCCGGCGAACCGCGCCGCCCAAAAGGGCGGGAGACGGACCGGGGGACACCCCGAAGAACGCGCCGACCGACACCGGGAACACCGCAACCGCAGGACGCGAACCGGGGGAAACCGCGCCGGGGTCCGGGGGCTAAGCCCCGCGACCCGATACCGCCCGGGTGCCGTCAGGGCCTTGCCCTCGAACGGCCAACCCGCGCACTGAGAGATCCCGACCGACTCCGCCCGGGACCATCTCCACCACACTGCCGGCGCATTTATAAAGAGCAAGACTACATAACGAGTATAACAGACGCTTGTTGACTTGTCAAGGGGTAATTTAAAAATATCGTAAAATAGTTTTTTTAGGCCACCGCCCCGTCGGACGGCGTCATAATTCTATGGCCGGCCTGAGATAATATCCAGAAAAAGTCGGCCGTATTTTTCAAGCTTCTTATCTCCAATACCCTTTATGCCGCTCAGGTCGTCCAGAGTCTGCGGCTTTGAAGCGGCCATCTCTATCAGCACGCTGTCGTGAAAGATAATATATGGCGGTATGCCGGCCTTATCCGCGATGGCGCGGCGCAGCGCGCGCAACTTCTCAAACAACTCCTCATCCCCTTGCAAAAAGGTAGACGCCGCCCTTTTGAGGGCCTTGGATTTCTTTTTGCCTTTCACTTTCGGCGGGACCGGCATACCCAGAAGGACCGCGCCGCGGCCATTACACAGACCGCGCCCGGCTTCCGTGATGCGCAGCAGCGGATATTCCCCGTCTTCGGTCACCTCAAGTAAATCCTGAACTATAAGCTGGTCTATCCAGGAGCGGATGGAGGCTTCGCCGGAATCTTTAAGAAGGCCGAAAACCTGAAGCTTATCGTGGCCGTTGCCCGCCATACGGTCATTCACGCGGCCAAGAAGCAAATTCACCACATAGCCTGTGCCGTAGCGTCCCTCGGCGCGCCAGGCGGCGCTTAAAACTTTTTTAGCCGTCAACAGCGCCTCTTCATCGGAGAGGCCCTTGGTTTCGCCAAGGCAGACGTCACAGGCACCGCAACCGTGTCCCGCGTCCGCTAAAACGCCGGCTTCAACCGGCGCGATTTGGGCCGGGTAAGGCGCGCCGAAATGTTCGGTCAGCAGGCGGTGGCGGCATAAAGGCGAAACCGCGTAGCGGCCTATATCACGCAACTGCCGCTCTATGGCGCGCTCCCGCTCGGGGGTAAGATTGGCGTCTTTTTTTGCCAGATACCTGTGCGTCGCCAGATCTGAAGCCGCGAAGAAAAGCGCGCACTCGGCGGGCAGACCGTCGCGTCCTGCGCGGCCGGATTCCTGCTGATAGTGCTCCACTGAGCGCGGCGTATTGGCATGGACCACATACCGGACATTTGACCGGTCTATCCCCATGCCAAACGCTATGGTGGCCACGATAACATCCAGCCGCTCATTGACAAAATCGTCTTGGGCGCTGCGGCGCTCTTCGCCGCTAAGCCCGGCGTGGTACGGCGCACTGGATACGCCCTCCTCTCTCAGTTTCGCCGCCAGGCGCTCAACATCCTTGCGGGTTTGCGCGTAAACGATGCCGCCCTCTCCGGGATGGCGGCGCGCGACTTCCAGGACCTGCTTAAACTGATCGCGTCGAGCGAAAGCGCGGTAAATAAGATTGGGCCGGTCAGGGTGGCCTATAAGTATTTCGGGGGAGCGAAGGCCAAGCTGGGCGCGGATGTCGTCCTGGACTACAGGTGTCGCGGTGGCGGTAAGGGCCATGCGGGCGGCTTTGGGAAATTGATCCAACGCTTCAGTCAGGCGGCGGTACTCGGGACGGAACTCATGACCCCAATGGGATACGCAATGAGCCTCATCCACGGCCACAAGCATCAACCGCCCGGAAATTTCGTTTAAGATATCGCCGGCAAGCAGCCGCTCCGGACTCACATAAAGAAGCTGGGTTTTGCCTTCAGTCAGCCGCTTCCAGGCCGCGCCACGGTGAGCGGCTTTTAAATTAGAATGGAGCGCGTCGGCTTCAAGGCCGGCCTCGCGCGCGGCGGCCACCTGGTCGTCCATCAGGGCGATAAGCGGGGAGACCACCAGCACCAGGCCCTTACCCATAGCCGCCGGCATTTGATAACACAGACTTTTGCCGCCGCCGGTAGGGAGCACCACAAGGCAGTCCCGCCCGGTCAGCGCGGCCTCAATAGCCTCTTTCTGCAGGGGTTTAAAGGTGTCGTACCCCCACTTCTTTTTCAGGATCTCTTCAGGTTTCATTACAATAGTCTGGCAGACGACCCCGACAGCGTCGTGTCGGGTTATTTCCCGGGAATTTTCAGTTTGCACAGCTTTATGGACAGGTTTTTTATAATCACAGCTGTACGGTCAAATTCGCTGGGCGCTCGCTGTTTCGGGCCGGGAGCGGGATTGCCCCTTACGCCGCGTAGGAAACCCTCCCGTGGTTTCCCTCCACCCGTACCGGGTGGAGCCTCCCATCCGCTATGAGGCTCCAGAGCAATCCCGCTCCCACCCCTTAGTCATTTTTAAAACACTTTTTTATTGGGCAGCTATAGTTTTAATCCATGCTGATTATTTATATTAAGCTGTTTCCCGCTTCATGGATTTTCAGCAGGTCGATATAGGCCACCAGGCCTTTTGCCGGCTTGCCGTACACCTCGGAGATTATGGCCAGATAGTTTTTCATCTGGGCGGAGTATTTCGGGGTGTTTTCGCCGCCGGTTTTAAAGTCCACTACGGTTACGGCGTCTTTATCTATTATAACGCGGTCCATGCGGAACAGTGAGCCGTTTTTATCAATAAATTCAGCCTCGGTCAGTATGACGCGCCCTGGTTTTGAAGCAAATATTTCCAGCGCGCCGCGGCCAGGAAGTTCGGCTGTATGGCAATACGACAGGAAAGAAACAAGTGAAGAGATAATTTTTTTCTCATCGAACTTAAAAGGATACTTTGGCGCGTAAACCGAATATAATGTTGACAGCGTGGAACGCAGAGTTGAGAGTGTGGTGCCGGCGGAATTTTGCCTGTGCCCTCCCCCTGCCGAGCTGTCTTGCTGCCCCCCTGCCGCGCTGCTTTCCCCCACCCGCGCCAGAATATCGTGACAAAGCTCGCCTTCGGCGGTTTCAAAAAAGCCGGAATATGTCGGCTTCAGCGCGTCAAAGCGCTGTTCAGCGCGGCCTCCGGCGGAAGATATCTCCACTGGTTTTGAAACCGCACGGCGCCCGGGCTTGCACTCGTCCGGCTTACCCGCCTCAAAAGTTTCAAAGAGGTCCAGAAGTTTTGGCTCTTTAGAGTCGGTCTTACGGACCTTTTTGATTACGAGATTGTAAAGTTCATGGCGGGCGCGGGTGGAAATGACATAGAGGATGTTTAGCTCCTGCACGTGCCCGTCGGTTTTACTGCCCTCATAAACGGGCCGAAGTTTCGCCGACACCTCGGCCGCGGCCTTGGTTATGTGGTAGACGTGTATTTCGCCGTCCTTCTCCTCAAAATACATGGGGTCCGATCTGTCCTGCTCGTCATACATCAAATTTATTACCACGGAGAAGCCCAGCCCCTTGGACTTGTGGAAGGTCATAACGCGCACCGCGTCCATATATTCCGGCAAGGCTATGGAAAAGACGGCCTCTTTATCCTCGTCGGCGCCGGAAGCGTATTCGATAAAAGCGCGGGAGCTGGTCACGCCCGAATCTTCCAGCGAGCTGACCGCGTCCATGAAGCGCGACAGGAAGGCAGCCTCATCCGGAAAATTATCAAAGAGTTTAAAATTGCCGTAAAGAAGCGCGACCAGTTCGTAGAGCGGCAGATGGCCGACCTTGCGGAAAGGCTCGTCCAGATATTTATCCCAATATTCCTTATATTCAGCGTGATTCCGGAAAGCCGCGTAAAGCAGATGGTCGGATGACCGCCCGCCCGGCAGAGCGGCGCGGCATTCAAATATAAACCGCAGCATTTCCTCGCGCTTCAGGCCGGTTAATTTAGTAAAAATATCGCCGGTTATAAAAGCGGTGAACGAGAGATCATCGGACGGAGTTTCCAGAAACCTGAGGCAGGCGATAAGTTCCGCAACTATTTTGCGCTTGCGGATATCAAGCGAGCTCAGCGAGGCCACGGGGATATCGGCCCCGGTCAGCCACTCCACCACCGGCTCTATGCGCTTATTTTTTGCCACCAGGATGGCGATCTCGTTCAGCGGGTAGCGCTCCCGCGCGCTACGCACCGCCTTCAGCAGCCATTCCTTCTGCCGCTCCGGCTCGGATATATCTTCCAGCGCCAGCACCTCGTTCTTAACATAGCCATGCTTAAGCCGCTCCGGCCGGACCGACTGGGAATAGGTGGTAAGTTCGGTAATATCCCGCCCTATCAGCTCCGGCACGCTCCCGAGCTTTTCCTTAAAAAGCCCGTTCACATAATTCAAGATCTCGCCGTCAGAGCGGTAATTGACCGGCAGGTTGATATACTTCAGCTCGCCGTCAAGCGGCTCAAGTGAAATATTTGCGGCCTCGGCCTTTTTTCCTTCAGCCTTATCCAGGAAGTCGCGCATTATCTTGTAGTCCGCGTTGCGGAACATGTAGATGGCCTGCTTAATGTCCCCCACCACAAAAAGCGAACCGCTCTTGGCGATGGCCTCCTCCGCCAGCGGACGGATGACATCCCACTGCAGGCGGTTGGTATCCTGGAATTCATCTATAAGAAAATGTGAAATGCGCTCGCCCAGCTTAAGGTATATCTCCGGCACATTATCTTCTTTTATGTAGGCTGAGAGTTTCTTGGCTATGTCATTTATGTGGATAATGTCAGTCTTGCCGCGCTTGACTCGCTCCAATTCCGTCTTAAACCTGTCGTAAATCCCCACATAGGGGTGGTAATAGGCCGCGGCGTTCAGTTCGGTGAGCTCCATCACCAGTTCGTTAAGCGCGTCAATGTCTTTTTGCCAGGTATCGGGGAAGTTTTTTCTTTTGGTGCCGTTGAGGATGCCGTAGGTAAAACTGTAGCCGGCGAGAAAATCAATGAGATTCGCGTTGTCGATGGCGGCGGAAACCTTGCCTTTAAAAAGTTCCGGCTTCTTGTAATGTTTCATGAGGCCGGAGCAGTATTTTAGCGTCTCCGCGAATTTGGCCTTTAAAATGACTTCATAATCTCCGTGGAAACCGGAGATAACGCCGGCGGTCTTGCCCTCCTGATTGAGGAAGCTGTTAAAGTTCTCTTTTACGCGCTGGGCCGGGTTCCAAGGGTAGGAACCGGTCTTGGGCAGCACTGCCAGGAATTTATCCACGGTTTCGGAAGGCAGGTCAGCCTTGCCGATGCGGGCAAACATGGAGTAAAGGGCCAGATCTATAAGTATATCGTAAGCCATGGTGATCTGGGGATTAAGCGGAAGCTTCAGTTCGTCAACCGAGGCGGTCATGATCCGGGCCAGAAAGCTGTCTATGGTCTGTATGTGGAAATCCGAATAATTGTTTATCACCCGGTCAACCAGGTCCCGCGCCCGCCCATGGATCTCGTCCCTGGAAAGCGAAACCAGTTCCAGCGCCTCTTCCATTTTTTCGCAGTTTTTATCCAGCGCCAGCTCTTTAAGCCAGGCGAGGATGCGCGCCTTCATCTCTTTGGCGGCGTTATTGGTGAAGGTGACGGCCAGAATACCGGAAAGATTATTGTTGGGGACTTTTTCCGAAAGCAGAAATTGCACGTAGCGCTGGGCTAAGGTGTAGGTTTTGCCGGAGCCGGCCGAGGCGCTGATAAGCAGCGCGTGCGGGAACTTAAGCGCCGTGTCCTTGTCTAGAACAGATTTGGAAATCATATATAAACGCTGATCTTATTCCAGTCCGGCAGTTTTATCAGTCAGTTCGGCGGGAAGCGCCTTTTTTGCCTTGGCGCCCAGCTCTTTCAGATCTTCAAAGCGCTTGACCAGATTGCCGGTGCCGTCAGTCAGCTTGTTCATGGCGTCGTCGCAAGACTTCTGCGCGCTTTCCACGCTTCTTGACACATTTTTAAAATCTTCCACGAAGCCGACGAACTTATCGTAAAGCGCGCCCGCCTGCCGGGCTATCTCCATGGCGTTACGGGTCTGCTTTTCCTGGTCCCAGATATGCGCTACAGTCCGAAACACCGGCAGTATGGTGGACGGGGTCACTATCATTATCTTCTTTTCCAGCGCGAATTTTAAAAGATTTTTATTGTTCTTGCGCGCCTCCTCAAGCGCCAGCAGGTAGGCGGCTTCAAGCGGCATGAACATAAGCACGAAGTCCAGGCTGTTTATGCCGTGCAGACTCTGGTAATCCTTGGAACTCAGGCCTTTGATATGGTTCTCCACCGCCTCCAGATGCCTGGCTGCGGCATTAGCCCTGACCGCGTCGTCGGAGGTGTTGAAGTATTCCGAATAAGCCGTCAGATTGACCTTGGAATCCACGACCAGGTCTTTTTTGGAAGGCATCCTGACGATGATATCGGGCTGCTTATCTTCTTTTTCTTCGCCCGCTTCCATAAATTTTTTCTGCACCAGAAAATGTTCGCCCTGCTTAAGGCCCATAAGCTCCAGAGTTTCCTGCAGGACGACTTCGCCCCAGGTGCCCTGAAACTTAGCTTTGCCCTTCAGAGCGTTGGTGAGATTGGTCGTATCCTGGGTTACTTTATTGTTGAGTTCCGTAAGGGCCTTTATCTGTTCCATTAACGAGGCGGAATGCCTTGAATCCTCGCTGTGGATCTGATTGACACGGGTCTCAAAAGCGCTGAGTTTTTCTTTAAGCGGCGTCAGTATCGCCGAAATGCTCTCGCGGCCCTGCTCGGAAAATTTTCTGGTCTTCTCATCCAGGATCCGGTTGGCCAGATTCTCAAAATCTGAAGCCATTTTCTTCTGAAGGGATTCAAACTCTGTTTTTTCCTCAGCCCATCTCTTGGATGCGGAGGATAGCTCAGCCTTCCTTGAGGCCAGGTCCGAGTCCAGGCGCCTTACTTCAGCGCGCTCCGCGGCAAGCTCGCTCTCAAATTTATCAAGCGTCGTCTTAAGCATGGCGGCGGAACCTTCCGCTTTGGTTTTTTCTATGATGAGGCGGTCTTTTTCGGCTTTCAGAGCTTCAGTTTCATCCGGGGTAAGCCCCGCGCCGCGGCTGACAAATTTATACTTCGCGTAGAACCAGGCGGCCATAGCGCCGAGCAGGGCTCCAGTCAAAAATTTAAATACGTCCATGTTTCCTCCGCTTTAAACTCAATAGTATTCTACAACCGCGCTGCAACAAACGTGTGACAGCGCCGCATCCCGGTATAATTCAATTAGCGCCGGACTTCCGCGAAAAATCTTCCATCTTGCCGAAAGTGTACCCTTTGGCCCGCAGGGCCGGAATGACCTTTTTCAGCGCCTCCACTTCATGCCACTTCGGCCGGTGAAAGTGCATGATAACCACGGCGCCGGGCTTGGCTCCCTTCAGGATGTTGCGGGCCATAACCCTGACAGAGCTGCGCATGGCGTCACCGGACAAAATATCGTAGCTAACCACTTTCATACCGAGGGCTTCGGCCACCCGGGCGCTGGCCTCGTCCGTGTAAGCGGTGGCCGAGCGGAAGAAAACAGGCCGCCGGCCCGTCAGCCCCGCTATCTTACGGGCGTTGAGTTCCATCTCGTCAATAACATCGCCGATATTGCGGGTGGGAATGACGCCGTACATGGTCGCGCCGGTAATGGAACAGGTGCGATGCAGCAGGCCGTGATTTTCTATTTCAAATAAAGGATCTTTGGACAAGTTTTTGAATGTTTCCAGATTCTTGTCTATCCAGAGGCCAGTGACGAACAGCGTGGCCGGGATCTTCTCCCGGCGCAGATACTCTATCAACTTTGCGTTATAACCGCTGTGCCTGCCGCCACAGGCGTCAAAAGTGAACGCGATAACTTTCTGCTTGGTACCCAAATCCTTTTTAACCTCTTTCAGGAATTCTCCGAACTCGCCGGGCTTTGGATTTTTAAATTGCTCCAGAATTCGGTTTTTGAGCGCCAGATAATCCGGCGTGTACAGGGATTTGAGCGTGTTGGCGGGGTTGCCATTGCCTTTGGGCCGGGCAAGGGCAGGCGAGGCCGTTATCAAAACGGACAAGACAACAAGCGCGAGCGCTGGAAAACAAAATTTCCGCGACTTATAAGATGTAGTTTGTAACATGTTGCTGAGTATCCCGTATTCGTCAAACGGCCGCATTGCCGGCGTTCCCCGCCCGATAAGTATATTGTAGAAAATTTCACGAAGCCGTAGGACACTCCGGCAAATTCGTCTCCGCCCCCAAAGGGGTCATTCTGACTATTTCACCAAGACCCCTGACACCTTTTTCACATAAAACAAAACCGCCGGGCTGCCCCGGCGGTTTATGACCTGCTGATAATTAGTCAAGCGACCCCTGAAGCTTATTTAACTGGAGTAGACGGGGTCGGGCGCAACACGGATTGGAGTTCTTTCCTTTTAGTGTTATAGGTATCCATAAGCGCTTTCCTGTCAGCCCGGAATTTAACCAAAGCCGCTTTATCCGGATTCGCTTTAGCCAGCTCGGCCTTTTCATTCGCATTGATGCCGGCCAGGTTGTTTTTTTGCTGTGCTTCCAGATCCGATATAGCCTCGTCGTACTGAGCCAGGCGGGCGCCGGAGCCCGGATTTATGCGGTCCATGATAGGGTATTTGGCGGACATATATTTGGCGTGGACAGCATTTCTTTGGTTCCCTGCGGCATCCATATCGGTCTTATGTTTTTCGCCCAGGACACGAATCTGAGCCTGAAGGGCTTTCATCTGGTCCTGATACTTCTGCCTTGCGGGCTTGGCGGCGTCATCCACCATCTTTAATTCGGCCAGTTCTTTGTCATTCAACTCTTTCAGTTCCTTGAGCGCCTTGGCGCGGTCACTTTGATCAACACCCGACACACCCGGCGCCGCCGGTTTAGTATAGCCCCCGGAACTCGGGGGCTGCTGCGCCATGGCGACCGCAGAAAAATACGCTATTAACACCGTAAAAATTAAACTTTTTTTCATTGCCATATTCTCCTATCAACCATTCTTTTCAATATATCATACCTATCCATTCCAGTCAATTACGACCGGCAAAAGGCACATGAGCCTTTTCTACGACCCCGACAGGACGCTGTCGGGGTCATGGTCTACACTTTAATGGGCAGCAAGGGGAAAATAAAGTTTCAGGGAGGCAATATGAGATGGGATATAACAATATGCCGCGACGGTTACCTGGCCAGGAAGAGCAGCGGGCTGAACGCCTACATAAAGCGCGTCTGCATGTGGCCCGGCCTGAGACCCTTCACGGGGCCGGGATACGATGTAAAGTATAAGGGGTTTACCATAGCCAGGATCTTCTTCGAAAATAAGGGGGCGACAGTGAAGTCGCTTGAGATGTGCAGGTCCTTCCCTGAGATCTCGGATTTGGACCTTGTGGAAATAGCCCTGCGGGTCAACAAGCTGCGCGCGGCAGGAACAGCGGCGTTGAACTGAACGGACAGTATCGTAAAACAGGGATGATACTAACCTGAAAACTTCAGTTGAAGTTTTCCGCCCGTATAACGGGCGCCCTTCGGGAGGAATACACCCCGTCGGGCCTGTCGCGCATAGCGCTTGGCCCTCAGCCCGCTGTGCGGGGAATCCTGCAGAATAATTTTATTCTCCCGATTTCTCTATGGGAATCATTATGAACTGCAGGATTCGGGCTAACCCAAATCCTCCACTAAGGTAAGCGCAAAATTAGGACAGATACAATGTTGGAGTGGGTGACGGGGGATCTGGGTTAGCGAAACCGTACCGGAGCTCGGCGCTTGCATAAGCGCGCTGAGCGAGGTCCGGAAGTGCGACCACGGTGTGGTCGACACTGTTTTCGCGTTCCAGGCCCCCGGCAGGACCCACGAACCAGTAGGAGATAAATGGATAAAAAGCCATTCACCCATTGGGTGGAATCTGGTTTCCTATATGGCCGCATGCTTAGCGGAGGATTGGGGATTAAGGAGCCGTCTGGGTGCGCGGGAAAATGGCGTCGTACAGAACTACGGCTTTGCGCGCCGAAAAAGCCGCGGTCTTGCTGGAGACCGTGGCGCCGGCTATCGCATTGAGCCCTTTGCCGATCTCAAAAGGGTCCGGCTTCCCCCTGCCGAAGAACTGTTTAAGGAAGCTTTTAAGGGCCACGGGGCGGCCGCGCTTTTCCGAAAGCGAAACCACCGCCATGTTCCTTATTTTTCCGGTTTCGGCGTCAAGGCCGTAAATAAAATTGATGGCTCCCCATTTTCCCGGTTCGGAGTCAAAAAGGGCCACCCCTGTTTTCTTGTCGCCCTTCATCCCGAAGTAAAAAGTATATTCCAGAACATCCGAGGCTTTTTTGCCGCCCTCGGCCGGCATCGTCAGCGAACCGAGCTGTCCCCTGATGACGGCTATTTCCGCTTCGGTCAGCGTCCTGACGGTTTTTTCAACCCGGTCCGTGTCAGGCAGCATTTCCTTGATGGCTTTCTCGTCCGAGATCAGCCTTTCAGCCCGGCAATAGCCTAGCCCGGCTCCAAGCAGCATCACCGCGCTTAAGACAAATATTTTAGCTTTGCGCATACATGTTCCTCATTTGACTTTATCCGCCTGAGAGGTGACGATCTCACCTTTGGCGTTGACGATTATAACTTCTGATCCGGATTTACGTTTAACAAATTCAAGCGCCCGCTGCGGGCCCATCACAAAAAGCGCGGTGGAAAGCGCGTCCGCCCATACGGGGTCCTGCGTAATGACGCTTAAACTCATAAGCCCTCTGGCCGGGTATCCGGTCTTGGGGTCTAAGATATGGTGATATCGCACGCCGTTAACCTCAAAAAACCTCTCATAATCCCCGGAGGTTGAAATGCCGGTTTCTGAATCAAAGGCGAGCCCGGCTATATAGCCTTCTTTACGGGGGTTGCGCACGCCAACCTTCCATGGCACGCCGGGCGCAGCGGAACCAAAAACCTGAACCTGGCCGCCGGCAAGTATCAGGGCTGACCTGACGCCGGCCGCCTTAAGAACCCTTACCGCCTCGCCGATAGAATACCCCTTGGCTATGCCGCTCAGGTCTATCCTCACATCCTTATCCGCCGCTGTGACAGCGCCGTTCTTTACGGAGATCCTCCGCCAGCCGGTGCGTGAGAGCGCGAGCTTAATGCTTTGCGGCGAAGGAACAGTTTGGGAAGAGGCGGAAGTTGTAAAAAATCCCCAGAGATCCACCAGCGGCTGCACAGTGATATCGAAAGCTCCGCCTGTTTCGCGGCTGATCTCCAGCGCCCGTTTCACCAGCTCAACTATCTCAGGATCGCTTATAGGGACCCTGGAGTTATTAAATTTATACAGCGGACTTTCAGGGTTGGTGCAATTGAACTTCCTGTCCAGCTCCGCCATCCTGTCGAAGGCTCGGCTTATCGCGGCCTCCGTCTTTGAAGCGCCGGCCTCATTTGGAACCTGTATGGTGCAAAGCGTATCCATCATAAACCTGGTCCGCTTTATGATAGTGCCTTTTTTTGTAAAGATATCGGCGCGGTAAAAAAACACCGCGGAGGCTGCGGCGGCCAGAAGTAGAATGATCGCTGTTTTTTTCATATTTTCCTATCTGAACGGCGCACGCTCGGACTTCACAAACAACTCCGGCCTTATCAGAAAGTCACCTTTACCGACGCGAGAGCGCGATTGAACTTAATTGAATCCTCTTGCCCGGCCACATCATCATTCTTCCATTTGCCTATATCGTATTGGACGACGAACGTGGCGGCGGGAGCCAGCTCGTACTGGAGCCCCAGCGTTGTGGTCTTATATGTCTCCGTTATTATATGGTTGGCGGGCGACACGGCTGCCGCGTCAGCCTTGTACAGATTGTAATGGACCATTGCGGTAAGCTTCTCAGGAACCACGCTATAAAACACCTTGCCGTAATATCCGAAAGTTCTCTTATCTGATTCCTCGGCCGCGCCGGAAAAAAGGTTGTCCTCCCATTTTCCGCCTGCCACTTCGCCGCGCGCCTTAAAGCGCTTATAAGCGCACGCCGCGCCATAGGACCAGCGGAAAAATCCTTTCTTAAACTGGTTTTCCACCACGCCGTTAACGGTGCCGGTTGACAGCGCCAGCTTATCCCCCCACTTGCCGGCGCCGAACGAGGCGAAGGTTTTCACCCCGGCGAATTCTGGCTCGACATGTATCATTACTGATTTGCCGTTATTATTATCGCGGTTGAGGGAGCTGTTGCCGTTGACGATATATAGCGAAAGAGGCAGCGACACACCCCGCGGCTTCGAAAGGCTTGTATATTTCCAGACCGGTGTCATACCAGCTGTTGCCCAGCGTGAATTTGCCGCCGTTCTGCTCCTCGTGCCAGAACAATTCTTTGCCGTAGTCCTGTATGAAAGGCAGCGACATGAAACCGGCCCTCATCTGGACGCCGTAATCGGGAAGGCCCATATTAAAGGTCGCCTCGTAGAATCTCAGGGTCGGGTTGGTGCCGGTATCCTTGAGCCCTTCGCCCAGCTTCTTACCCAGACTGGGGGTGGCGCCGGCGCCGGCGTTGCTGAAGTCCGGGGATATATTAACCGACATCGTGTCGTTTATGTCCTTAGACACGTACATTATAAAAGTATGGCTGCCGAAATAGCTGCCAGCCGAGTAAGAGCCCCTGGTTTTTACACCGTTGACCACGGCGTGGCCCCAAACCGAATCGGAAAGCACCGGACCCTCCAGATGCCCCCCTATCTTTACCAAGCCGTCAACTTCGGCCTTTGACTGCGCCGCTAGCGCCAGACAAAGCGCCGCGCAGCCGACCAGAGATATTGATTTTCTCATCATGTGCTCCTTTTATTATGTTCAACGCCCGAAGAAATTAACGCTCGTCAGTCCGCGTTTTTTTCAGCCGCAGTCTCCTTCTTAAGCCACATCTCGTATAGCGGCACCGCAGTCTCAAACATCACGCAGAAACCGAGCAGCATGCCCGAAAATATCATCAGCAGGGCGCCCAGCCCGGAAATATACTTTATAAACCAGAAAGCGCCCACGGCTATTATAACAGCCGCGAAGGAATCCACCAGAACGAATTTTTTAAACCACTCGGGCAGCGTATTTGTGAACAGGAAGACGAACCCCAGGCAGAACATCATCAGGCCCATGGCTATAAAATGAGTATGGCTGGTAGCGGTCATGGTCGGCAGGTCCATGCCCGGATAACCGGCCGGGTCGGTCACGGATCCCCGGTAATGGTTAACGATATTCTCATACGCGTTGCCGCCGAATTCATAGGTTATCTTTTCGCCCGGAGCGTAGGTTTCCTTCAGCAGACCCATGGAGGTGTTGACGGTAAGTATCGCCATCAGATAGCCGCACACCATAACCGCCAGGAACATGGAAATAAATAGTTTTGCCGTTTTCGGAAGCTCTGCCAGCTTCACTTTCTCAAAGATGTTCTCATTCATATCCGGTTCTCCTTAATATACCGCGCTCATGCGGCCTTACCCTCGATATCCAGCCCCGCTTCGGACTGACCGCAATACATCGCTGAAACAATGCCGGCCAGAAGCCCTACTACACTGCCCCGCGACCTCAGCCGCCAGCCGCCGGCGAAGCTGTCAGTTATCACGGCCCGCGCGCGGGCTGAAAGCGCCGGGATCTGGCTCCAGGAAATGCTGATTATCGCCGCGAACCTTTCCACCGGTAAGCCGAAGAATTTGAACGGACGGCCGAGCCGCCGTATGCCCTCGGCAATTTCTTCCGGCGAGGCGCAGAGGTTCAGCAAAAATCCGGTCCAGGCCATAAGCATTATCCGCGAAGCGAAAAAGGCGCCGTTCGTCAGCCCGCCGGCGGTTATTCCGACAGGTCCGGCTGAGAAAAGTATGACGCCGCCATCCAAACTGCTGAAAAGAGCTGGAAAAAGGAAAGATGCTGCCGCCAGCGACGAGATGCTCCTAAGCTTCCGGAGAACAGAGAAATATTCCCCGGGGCTAAGCCGGGCGGAAAGAGTAAGGATCAGCAGCCCCGCCGCCACCGGAAGAAAAGATAACCAGTTTTTTACAAACAAAACACAGCAGATTAGAAACATGGCGCCGGCTATTTTCCACTCGGGCGCCAGCCTGCGCATGAACGACTTCCCGGCGGGGGCGGAAGATTGCGAATAGACCGGGGAAACCGGCACGCGGTCGCGCGCCCCGTCTTTCTTCAGCCGTTTCAGAACCTCAGCCGCCACCAGACCGGTGAACCAGCCCATTAGCACGCCGCTGATAACAAGCCACGGGGCGAAATAAAAAATACTTTTATGCCTTATCATAAGAAAGTAGGCCAGGAAAAGCTGCGTGGCATTATGAGCCACTGCGCTGGCGATGCTAATGCCTATCAGGCTGAAGCCCCAGGCCGGAAAAGTGACGGAAAAGCGCAGGAAAACCCACATCACGCCGGTGCTGGCCACCGCGCTGAAAAAACTGAGCATAAAACCCGGGGTCAAAAAAGAACCGAGCACAAGGGAACTGACTATAGTCCTCAAAACCGCCACTTCCATAGCGCTGGCGAAGCCGAGGTCAGCCATGGTCACCAGAGTGATCATGTTCGCCAGGCCCAGCCGCACTCCCGGTATAGGATTAGGAATAAGCGATTCCGCTATCTGCAGCACGCAGGCTATAGCCACCAGCGAAGCTATGCGGTAAACATCCCGGCCCCGGGCGGGATTAGATTCAGCCTGAAAGTTGCAGTTGCAACTTTCCGCTCGCACTGCGGGCGCCCATTCGGGAGGCATACACCTTCTCGGATACATCGCGCATAGCGCTTGATCCTCGACCCGCTGCTGCGGGGAATCCTGCAGAATAATTCTGATCCTTGATTTCATAGATGAGACATACCTTAAACTGCAGGATTCAGGTTAAATAACGGCGTCATATTCCTGTTTTTCACCCTTTATCTCGACTAGCAGTTTATTCGGAAGGCAGGCGATAGTCTCACCCGGCTTGTTTATCCAGCCGGCATGAACGCAGACCTTTGCCGGGCAATTAGATTCCACTATGCGCACGCCGCGACCGGGAACCGCTTCCACCGATATGGCCCCGGCTTCAAAAGAAAAAGAGCGGCTCCCCTGCCTGTCCAGCGGCAGTTCGGCCACTGCGCGGCCGTCGTGGTAAATTAAGGCGGCTGAAGCGCCCCCGGCGCCGGCTCCCGTGGGCAGAATGAGCCATAATATCGAGGCGCAGACAAGGACAGAGCCCAAAACAATATCCTGGACACGCGTAGCGTAAAGATTATTTTTTAATTTCTCAGACATTGATGCCAAGCGATGTTCCTGATACTATTTTCCGACAAGATGAGATTGATAAAGCTCCGTAGCGCGACGGCTTATCTCCAGCGCGAGACCGCGGAAGATCCAGGCGTGCGCAGGGTAGAGACAATACCAGTAAATACTGCCGAACAATCCATGCGGTTCAAAATAAGCCGTAAGGCGAAGCGTAGAGGTTTCATCCGTTCCCGGCACGGCCTCAAACTGCAGCCAGCCTTTGCCCGGCAGCCTCATTTCAGCGCGCAGCAGCATCATGCGACCTTCGATCACCCGTTCTGCATGCCAAAAATCCAGCGGTTCACCCTGATGTATCTGGTCCGGGTGGCGACGCCCGCGGCGCATCCCTATTCCGCCGGACAGCCGGTCCTGCAGCGCTTTAACCGCCCAGAGCCACTGCCAGTAGAACCAGCCGCGACGGCCGCCTATGCCGCAAAACACTTTAAAAACAACTTCAGCCGGCGCCCCGATGTCCAAGACATGGGCGTGGCGGATAATACCCTCACTGTCCTCAAAAGTATATGGCCTGGCGTAGGACGGAGTATACGCGGCGGTCCACGAGGTTTCCACGGCGTTCTCGCTTAAGCGGACCAGCGCGTACTTTACCGCCGTATGATAATCCAGCGGCTTTACGCTTGGGAATAGCCGCAGCGCGGCATCGCTGGCGCAGACCACATCGTTTGAAAGACTTTCGAGCAGAGGCTTTGCGAACATGGCGGGAACAGGCGTTATCAGACCGATGAGCCGTGAAAACAGGCCGGGCGGCCAAAACGGACAGGTGAAAAATCCGCGTTTCAGACCGCGGGTTTCGGCGTAAATTTTCAGCATATCCCGGTAAGAAAGTACCGTGGGCCCGCCGATGTCGATTATTTTATTATCAGCCTCGGGATTTTCAAGCGCGAGTATAAGATAGCTCAGGACATCCCGGATGGCGATAGGCTGACAAAGGGTGCCTTTCATGCACTTAAAGCATGGGATAAAAGGCAAACGCTCCGCCAGATAGCGCATGATCTCGAACGATATGCTGCCGGAACCGACTATGATGGCGGCACGAAATTCCGTGACATTGAGACCTGCCGAGCGCAGTATTTCTCCCACCCGGTGCCTGGAGGCGAGATGTTTTGAAAGTCCTCCGGCCTGGGAACCAAGCCCGCCGAGATATATAACTTTCCTCACACCGTGCTTTTCAGCGGCGGCCGTAAAATTTTCAGCAGCGGTCTTCTCCAAAGCCTGAAAATTGGAAACATCCGACATGGAATGAATGAGGTAATAAGCGGCGTCCGCGCCGCGCAGGGCTTCATCCAGGCCGGAGCCGTAAAGAACATCGCCTTTTACTATTTCCACCTGGCCGGTCCAGGACCGCCCCGCCAGATGGCTTGGGTTGCGCACCAGGCAGCGCACCTTATAGCCTTTTTCCAGCAGCCGTGGGATGAGCCGGCCGCCGATATAACCGGTGGCGCCGGTGACTAAAATATTTTTCATAAAAATATTTGCCATAAGCCAGATGCCTTATGCTCTAAAGGAACTTCTTAAAAAGCTTATGGCTTACGGCCTATGGCAATTGTTATGCGTATGGCAGCAAAAAACTGGTGCGCCCGGCAGGAATCGGTCACAGGTTCTCGGTTCGCCGTCGCGAACCTCGCCCTTCGACCCCGCCTCGCGGACTCGCCTGCTGGCTCGCCAACGCTCCGGCTTTCGATTCCTGACGCGAGCCAAGCAGTTGGCTCGCTCCGGGTTTCCGAAATTGTGGTGCGCCCGGCAGGAATCGAACCTGCACTAGAAGCTTCGGAGGCTCCTGTGATATCCATTTCACCACGGGCGCGGAACAGTACGACAGTGCGGCAGGAAGACAGTACGACAGGAAGAAGCGACCGCACAAAAATCACCTGCCGTGCTGTCTTGCTGCCGCTCTGCCGCGCTGATAGCGCTTTTACTTCTGCCTTGATTTAACCGATTTTTTTAAAGACCAAAGAATTTTTGAGACTTCTTCAGCTAAACCGTACAACCGCTTTGCGTCGGCACCTATGTATCCTATCTTTTCTGAGAACTCAATTAAATACTTAGCTTCAGAAACAGAGCCGATAGATATATCCAGAAATCTTGCGAACTCCGCCTTTCCGCCCCTTGCGTATCCCTCTACAAGATTAAGCGGAACAGATAAAATCGCGCGGCGAAGCTGAGATGTAACTCCATACTGCTCTTCCCTGGGAAATAACGCCGTCGCTTTATAAACCTCTATGGCTAGACTATCAGCCTTCTGCCAGGCAACCAACCCTTTATAATTATCCACCTGCCCCCCTTTCACCCTGTCTTCCTGCCGCGCTGTCTTGCTGTCGTACTGTCTAGCTACACATGCTTTCTGGCTATTTCAAGGAGGTGTTTCTCAAATTCCGCCATATCCGCGGGGATCTCCCCGCCTCCCTGCGCAAAATCTTTGCGGCCGCCGCCGGACCCGTTTATAACTCCGGCCACGGATTTAGCGATGGCCGAAGCGTCGGCTTTGACATCCCCGGTATGGGTGACAATGAATGAAAATTTGTCTTCCGTCCTTGAGTAGATGAAAAGCAGTGTGGATTTAAGATCTTTTTTTACCTGGTCGGATAATCCGCGCAGGGCCTTCATCTCAAGCGCGCCGGCGTCGTAAACAAGAAAACTTGAGCCTGAACCGTCAATTCCCTCGGTCAGCAGTTTGCGCCCTTCCTTGCCGGAAGCCGAGGCGTGCGCGGTTTTGGCATGGCCCGACTTCAGTTCCTTTATATTCTCAAACAGCTGCTCTACGCGCGCGGGTAGGTCAGCCGGAGACGCCGAAAGCCGGGCCGCGAGAGTTTCAGTGATCTTGGCCAGGTCCGAAAGATAAGCCAGAGCGGCCGGGCCGGCCACGCCTTCTATGCGGCGAACGCCTCGCGACACGGAAGAATCCTTGAGTATTTTTATCAACATCAGCTCGCCGGTACGGTCTATATGCGTACCGCCGCAGAGTTCAAGGCTATAGCGCTCTTTGGCGGAATTCCATCCGCCCTTGTTTATAAGCACGAAGCGCGCGGGGTCCACGTATTTTTCACCAAGCAGTGTCGTCGCCCCAAACTTGGCGGCGTCGGCCAGCGGCCGCTCGGCTTTGAGCACGAGGTAATCCGCGCGCACGGCGGCGGCGGCGATATCCTCAACCCTGGCAAGCTCTTCCCGGCTGGGCGCTTTGTTAATGGTATAGTCAAAACGGAACCTGGCCGGCCCCACCTCTGATCCCGCCTGGCGGGTGGTGTCACCGAAGACCTGTTTTAAAGCCGCGTTTATCACATGCGTGGCCGTATGGTTGCAAGCGGTACGATAACGGTCGCCTGAAACGCGCGCCGTAACCTTCATGCCTTTATTCAGCGGGGCGGTGGTTTTGACATAATGGAAATAGATCTTTTCCAGCGGCTTCTGCGAATCGGTAACAGCGGCGATATTTTCTCCGTTAAAAACCAGATATCCGGTATCACCTGTCTGACCTCCGGACTGCGCGTAAAAAGGCGTTACATCCAGAACGGCGTAACCATCCGCTCCGGCGGGCAGGCTTGAAACGATGTTACCCTTAATATCCAGCAGGGCTATAACAGAGGACTCCGTTTCAGTGACTTCATAGCCTTTAAAAATGGTGGCCGGCAACTTCTCTTCGGCGGTCTGAAAAACAAAAGCGTTCTGCTCTCCGGAATCCTTCCACCCTGCCTTCGCCACGCCCTGCGCGGTCAGGCGCGCTTCGTTAAAACCTTTTTCGTCAACCGGCACGCCTTTTTTAAGCGCCAGTTCGCGGGTCAGTTCAAAAGGAAAGCCGTAGGTCTCGTAAAGGCTGAAGGCTTCGACGCCGGGTATGCCGCCGGGAAATTTTTCCAGCAGATTTGAAAGAAATCCCTCTCCGGTTTCCAAAGTTTCTATAAAGCCCTGCTCCTCAAAACGCAGAGTTTCAGATATCTGCTTCGAAGCCGCCTCGACTTCAGGGTAAACGCCTCTGAAAATATCATAGACCGCCGGAGTCAACTTATGCAGGAACGGCTCTTTTGCGCCCATTATGCGGCCGTAGCGGCTGGCGCGGCGTATAAGGCGGCGCAGCACATAGCCGCGGCCCTCATTCGACGGAATAACTCCCTCTGAGATAAGAAAAGAAGAGGCGCGCAGGTGTTCGCTGATTATGCGGAAAGCGGAGGCGGCCTCCGCGGAAGAGCCGTATTCGGCTTTAAGCAGTTTTTCGGCGGACGAAATTATGGGATAGAAAAGAGAGGTTTCAAAAGGAGACTCTTTTCCCTCCACGACAAAGGTCAGCCGCTCAAGACCCATGCCGGTATCGATATTCTTGCGCGGCAGCGATTTAAACGTCCCGTCTGCCTGTTTGTCGAACTGGGTAAAAACATGGTTCCAGATCTCTATATATCTGTCACAGGAGCAGGCGCCGGGGCCTTCACAACCTTTATGGTCGTATTTCTCTCCGCGGTCCCAGTAAACTTCGGAACAGGGGCCGGAAGGGCCGGTATCGCCCATAGACCAGAAATTATCTTTATCACCCAGCTCTATTATGTGGGAATGCAGATTTTTGGGCAGGATACTTTCCCAGATGGCGCGGGCTTCCTCGTCGCGCGGGGCCAATCCGCCCCTGTATATAGACGGGTAAAGGCGTTCGGCAGGCAGGCCCATTTCTTTCGTGAGATATTCCCAGCCCCAGACTAGAGATTCCTTTTTAAAATAGTCGCCGAAAGAAAAATTGCCGAGCATCTCAAAGAATGTCAGGTGCCGTATGGTTTTGCCCACATTGTCGATGTCGGTAGTGCGGAAAGATTTCTGGCAGGAGGCGGCCCGTTTTTTATCGGTCTTTAAGCCCAGATAATAGGGTTTGAATTGCACCATCCCCGCGGAAGTGAACAGGAGCGTGGGGTCGCCCTCGGGAATAAGCGGGCTGGACTTCACAACGGGATGGTCGTGCTTGGCGAAAAAATCCAAAAAACTTTTTCTTATTTCATAACTCTTCATAAACTGTTTCCTTGCCGCAGTTTTCGGGCGGATACAGACATAATTATACAATACTTGGGTAAGCGCGGAAATTGTCACATAATACGCATACCCTCGTCTGAACATTTTTCATCGTTCTGGCAAGACTTTGCCGTCTCCCCGGCGAAAGCCGGGGTCCAGCGTCGTAAATATTCATGGATTCCGGCTTTCGCCGGAAAGACGACCTGGTTTTACGTTTTTTGGATAATTGCCGCGCTATTGCCTTTCGGCCATTTGATATAATCACTTTATGACTTCTGGAAAATCCTGCACTCTCCGGCTCTGGGACAAGATAAACTCAGGGGCCAGAAAATACGGACTGTTCAGGGAAAAAGACCTGATATTGCTGGCCGTTTCCGGCGGGCCGGATTCAGTGATGATGCTGGATTATTTCGCCAAGCAGGCCAGGCGCCTCCGCCTTACGCTCATCATAGCCCACCTGAACCATAAGATCCGCGGCAAAGAGGCCGATAAAGACGAGGCCTTCGTAAAAAAATTGGGCCGGATCTACGGTCTTGAAACCGTTACTGCGAAAACCGACGTCCCGGCCCTGGCAAAAAAATTGAAAACAAGCGTGGAACACGCCGCGAGACACGCGCGCTATGATTTTTTAACAAGACTCGCATTGAAAAGAAAATTCCGCCTGATAGCTACCGCGCATCACGCGGATGACCACGCCGAAACTTTCCTGCTTAACCTCCTGCGCGGCACTGAACCCAAAGGCCTGCTGGGTATACCGGTGAAGCGCGCACTGCACGGCGCAGGCGCCGCCGGGATATCGGTCATAAGACCGCTGCTACCTGTGACCCGGACCGAAATAATGGAATATATGAAAGCCAACGCCCTTTCCCACCGGAAGGATAAATCCAACGAGGATGAAAAATACCGGCGCAACTGGCTGCGAAAAACTCTGATCCCCCTGATAGAGAAGAAACAGCCCCGCTTTAAAGCCCATCTGACGGAACTCTCAGCCAAACTCGCCAAGCTCCTGAAATAGCACCTGGCCTCGTCCCTCAGCTCCATTTATGCCGGTTTATGACATAACCTTCGGCGGGAAGCAGACGCGCGTGGGCGATGCAATCCTCGTACTGCGTAGAGCCGTCGGAGTTTACGGCTATAAATTTATAGGTGATTTGCCGCCCGGCGCTTTCAACGATATCGATATCGCCCATCCATAGATTCTGGTTCACATATTCCAGCGGGAAAGCCTTCTGCACGTCCCACGAGCCCAGTTCGGGACAATTGCCGATCACTTTTAAACTAGTTCCGTAGGCGGTCTCAAGGCCGTTGAGCATGAAGCTGACTGTCAGTCCTCCGTGCCGCTTCACTTCGCCCAAATGTGAGAATACCATGGCCGCATCCGCGTCCAGCCGCAAATTTTCTATAACTCCCCCGCATACGCGGATAGCGCGGTCGGAAAGCGCGTCTTTATAAACGCCGTCCGGGAACTCAATATCATTCAGCGTAACCATGGTTTTGGGACCTTTATTCAGAACGGTCAGGCACGCGCTGGAGCGGTAAACCCGCGTAAAAGCATAAAGGTCCTCGCTCAGATATTTTACGCGCTGGCTGCCGCGCTGTACCGCCCGGTTCTCTTTACGCACGCTGCTCAAAGCCTTTATAAGCCTGAAAGCGGGCGTGGCGGTGTCCCAGCCCTCCATCATGGGCCGGTTATAAGGGTCGTTACCGCCGGCGGTGGAATTATTAAGGTATTGTTCTGTACCGTAGTAGATGCACGGCGTGCCGCGGCAGGTAAGTATAAGCGCCAGAGCCAGTTCCATCCTGCGCGGAGTGGCGCCGGCGGATAAAAAGCGCGGCATGTCATGGTTGTCTATAAAAGTAACCAGCCGGTGACAATCGTCAAAAAGGCAGTCTTTTTTGAACACATCGTCCACCATAAAAAACCCGCGATATAAATTCCTGGCCAGACAATCTTCCAGCCCGCGCTGCAATGAAAAGTCCAGCATCCCCATGCCGCTCTTGTTGTTGAAGTGCACGGAAGCGGGATCGTTGCAGCCTCCCTGGAACCACTCCCCGAAAACAAAAAGGTCCGGCTTGTGGGTCAGCATGTCCGAGACGAATTCCTGCCAGAACCAGAGCGGCATGTGCTTAACCGTGTCCACGCGAAGGCCGTCCGCGCCCTTATCCAGCCAGAGCTTCATGACATCCTTTATGTATGTCCTGTAACCTATATGGTGTTCGTCAAAATCGGCAAGGCCGCAGAACTCCCGGGTTTCCACTTGCGATACGGAGTTCCAGTCGGTCACATTTCCGTTGCGGTGATACCAGCCCAAAGTGTCGTTATCGTAGGAAGTGAGGAGTTTGCCGTCGTCGTAAAGTTCACCCTTTGAAACTTTTCCGGCCTCGTCCGGACAATGGGTGGGACTTGAATGATTGCAGACGATGTCAAAGATCAGCTTCATCTCCCTGGAGCGCAGAGCTTTGGAAAGGCGGGCCACAATGGTGTTATCGGAAGCGAAGACCCGCGCCTCCGCGGGGTCGGAAATGAGATGTTCGTCCAGGCGCTTAAAATCCCTGGCCCAATAGCCGTGATAAGCCGCTATCCCGCGGCCCTCCGCGTCCACAAGGCCGCGCGCCTGCTCGAAAAGCGGCGTAAGCCAGACGGCGCCGGCACCGAGCTCTTTAAGATAGTCAAGCTTCGCCAGCACTCCGCCGATATCCCCGCCCCAGTATTTGAACCAGTCTTTACGCGAGGGATCGGTGGACTCCGGATTGCGCCCCTTGTCGTTGGCCGGGTCGCTGTTGAAGAACCGGTCCACCACTATAAAATAGATCACGCTGTCGTTGAAAGCTTTCACAATATGGCTCCTGGTGAATTGTGGCGCGACTGGAATAGCGCGCAGGATTTATCGGCGGGCGCGGAACTATTATGGCCCGACAATCCTCCTGCCTACAGCCTAAAGCTTATGGCCTATGGCTTATAGCATCCTTACACTATCAACCAGACCAGATAAATTACCGCGTATATAAAAGCCATGAAAAAGCCGGCAAGGATAGCGGCGTAAGGCATAGATATCGACAGGAGCGCTTTGCTCCGGGAAATGGCGTAAAGCCGCCTTATGACCGAGATCCTGGCTACAACAATCACTATAAAGCACAACAAGAAGTCGGTCACGGGGCTCAGATAATCCAGTTTTGCCAGAAATCCCAGAGGGATCAGCACCGACCAGAAAAGTTCGGTAAGACCAAGCAGGAAAAAGAGCCTCAGGGCGTTCCCTCCGGCGCCGGTCATTTCAAGGAACAGATGAATGCCGGAAGCGAAAAAAAAGTTCACACCGAGCACCAGCGTCAGTATGCTGATAAAGGAATAAATCCCCGGGGGAACCGCGGAAAAAAATCGCAGGAAGGTAAATAAGCTGAAGGCACCCAGCAGATAGCCGAAAACCCCGGCCCAACCGAGGTCTCTGTTGCTTGTCCGGTCAATGACTCCCTGAGGGTCGTCAATCAGGTCAGCGACGGTTGTAATAAAACTCATAATGTCTCCTAAAAATTAAAGGTTAAATTCAGCGCGGCAGCAAACCAGCACGGCAGTACGGCAGCAAGACAGAAACAGAAGAGCGTGATCGGTAATTCGCCACTGACCACTCGCCACTAACCACTAACACTAGCCACTGCTGTAATTAAAATCCGTACCAGCGGTACTCCAGTCTGGGCGACGCGCCAACCACTTTTTCCAGAGAAACGCCGCTAAAAAAGCCTACTTTAGATTCAAGTATGGAAAAGAACTGATCTATCGGGTCCATCTCGCGGTAAACGCGCGGATTTTTACCGATATGCCCCATTTCCCCGGCCATATCCAGTGCGTCCTGCAGGTCGCCCAGCTTGTCAACCAACTTAACGTCAAAGGCCTGACGCCCGGTGTAGATGCGTCCGTCGGAAAGAGCCCTAACCTCCGCGATCGGCATCTTGCGGCCCTCGGACACTACGGTCACGAACTGGTCATAAGAATCGTCTATAAGAGTCTGGAGAAGTTTGCGCTCTTCAGCGGTCATGTCGCGCATCGGCGAACCGATATCCTTAAATTTACCTGACTTTATAACCTCACTGCGCATCCCCACCTTATTCATGAGACCGGCAAAGTTGCTGGCGCTTAAAATCACACCGATGGATCCTGTTATGGTGCCAGGCTCGGAAACTATCTTATCGCAGGCCGAAGCCACATAGTAGCCGCCGCTGGCCGACACGTCGCCGAAACGGGCCACGAAAGGTTTCTTGGTCTCGGCTTTAGCGCGCAGAATTGCGGAATATATCTCCTGCACGGCGCCCACACTGCCGCCGGGGGTGTTAATGTCAAGGAGTATGGCTTTGACTTCTTTTTTATCGGCCGCGGCCTTTATGCGCCTGGCTATTTGCTGGCTGCCGCGCTCCCAGACTTTAGAGGAATCCGTCTGGTAGATGGCCCCGAATATCGGTATTACAGCTACGGCATCTTTTTTGGCGGCACCGATACCGGCGAGGTTGGACAGATCCATGTCTTTAGATCTGGATTTACTGGCGCCGTCCACCTTGGATATCACCACGAACGAAACCACCAGCGCTGCGGCGTAAAGCGCGGCGATAATCTTCAACCAAAGCCTGGTCCGGGAAGTATTTGTCTGCGTTGGCGAAGGGTGAATTTGAGGCGCGGCCGGAGCGGGAACCGGGGTCTGAGCGTGAATATTCTGTTCTTCCATTGTTCCTCCAAAAATTAGGTTTAGGTTTCCGCCGGAAGCGGGCCTACCGGGTTTTTTTGCCCAAGACTATAATACAATAAAGGCCGGGGAAATGCTAAATTCAGGATGTTTTCCAGCAAGCTCACGCAAGGCGAAGATATCGTCGAGACATTTTTCATCGTTCTGGTGAAGCCTTTGATGTCGCCCCGGCGGAAGCCGGGGTCCAGTGTCGTTGATATCCATGGATTCCGGCTTTCGCCGGAAAGACAATCTGGGTTTATGTGGCTTTTGGGGATGTTTTCCTCACATACCGGACTGTAAACCGAACTATCTCCGTTATCCGGCTTAAACGGCCAAAATTCAACATGTTGCGATATTCTACAGGCCCTTGACAAATATCACCACGGAGGGTATAACATAGCGCGGCATACTACGGGTGCGAGGAGCTTATGAAAAATTTACTGGTTTGCGCGCTGATCATCCTCCCCTTAACTGCGGGAGCCAAGGAACAAAAAAGCATTTACGGCAGCGACAACAGACAGGAATTATTCGCGTCTTCATCCGAAATGCAGAAACTCGCGGACTCGGTGGTTTCCCTCTGGGAATCAAAAAACATAGCGGGAGACGGCAAAACCTTCCGCCTTAACACTATGAATTTCGGCCAGGCGCTTAATCTCTGCGCCACAGAGCGGTTTCGCGACCAGCCGATCGGGGCCTTCTGCTCCGGCACGCTGGTGGGCGAAGACATCGTCATGACCGCGGGCCACTGTATAACGAACGAGACAAGATGCGCCGACACTAAATTCGTGTTCGGTTTCGCGGTAAAGAGCGAAGGAGGCAACGCGGTGACCAGTATACCGGCGAGCGAGGTCTACGGTTGCAAGAAGATAATCAAACGCGACCTCAGCACGCAGCCCACCGGCTTTGTGAGCGCCATCAGCGCTTTGATAGGCAGCATGATAAACGGCGGGACCGGTCCGGATTACGCTCTGGTGCAGCTGGACAGGAAGGTGGATGGACATAAACCGCTGGCCATTAACCGTAAGCAGCGACTCGCCAAAGGCGACCCGATGTTCGTTATCGGGCACCCGGTCGGACTGCCTCTGAAAGTGGCGGGCGACGCCAAAGTGCGCGACGCCGGCCCCAGGTATTTCTTTATGACGGACCTGGACACTTTCGGCGGGAACTCCGGCTCTGCGGTGTTTAACGCACGCACCAACCTGATAGAAGGCATCCTGGTGCGGGGCGGCACCGACTTCGTACAATCCCCCTCTGGTGGGTGCGCCGTGTCATACCAAGTGGGTCAGGAAGAAGGCAAGGGCGAGGCGGTGACCAAGATCTCGGCCTTAGCCGAGTACATCCCTGCACTCAAAAAAGCTCCGGCGGCCGCGGGCAAGAACTCGGAGGCGCAGGGAGTGGAAGTAAAGGACAGCGCGCCGGGAAATGATCTGCTGAACAAAACCGGCGAGATAAAATTCCAATAGACGTCATTGAATAAAAAGCCGGCCTTTAAAGAAGGCCGGCTTTTTAAATTTATGGAGGCGCCGGGATTCCTCCTCCCCCAGTCGCTCCCGCTCCTTCCTCCGGAGCCGGCCGCCCTCGCTTCATCGTCCACCGGACGCGCTCGGGTCGGCTGCGAATCCCGGAAATTTAAAAGCCGGTTCCCTTTCGGAAACCGGCTTTTAAATTTATGGAGGCGCCGGGATTCGCACCCGGGTCCGACAATTACATGTCAGAGTCACTACAGGCTTAGTCCTGAGTTTGTCTCGGAT
>Ga0247841_10003260_pt1 | contig 30537 bp, 23 predicted proteins | sample LaCruzMarch2015__2_FD_192410 | JGI IMG/M metagenome (GOLD analysis project Ga0247841, IMG submission 192410) | Freshwater microbial communities from meromictic Lake La Cruz, Castile-La Mancha, Spain - LaCruzMarch2015_18m | ecosystem: Environmental > Aquatic > Freshwater > Lake | place: Spain... | reverse complement strand
TCATTTCGAATGCCGGAGCTACCACTGCCATAAACCCTCTGTTGACGGCAGAAAGCGCACCTACCGTCTGTACATCATTACACATCATTTCGCACCGCCTGCACATGATGCATTTGTCAACATCCCTTATGATAGCAGGCGACGTATCCTTGCGGTAAGTCGACTGCTCACCCTGAAAGGGTAATTCACGTACGCCAAGTTGCTGTGCCATCGTCTGGAGCTCACAACTCCCCGATTTGGCACAGGTGAGACATTCAGCAGGATGATCGGAGAGAATTAACTCCAGAACAGTACGGCGTGCGTTCAATACCCTGATAGAGTGGGTGTTAACAACCATGTCCTTTGCAACATTTGTAGAACAGGCTGGAGCGAGATTTCGCCGCCCAACGACTTCAACCACACAAATGCGGCATCCGCCCGGACGGTTTTCAATGTTCATGTCTTTTAGTTGAAAGTAGCAAAGGGTAGGTATATCTATGCCAATTGTCTTGGCAGCTTTTAAAATTGTTGTATCTTTTTCGACCTCAACCGGTTTTCCGTCGATGGTCAGTTTTACCATTTCCATGTATTCCTCCTGATTATTTAATAAAGATCGCATTGAATTTACATTTCTCCATGCATGCGCCGCATTTGATGCACTTCTCCTGGTCGATCACGTGTGGCTGCTTGCGTTCGCCTGAAATGGCATCAACAGGGCAATTCCTGGCGCAGAGTGTACAGCCGATACAGTTTTCGGGAATAATGATGTATTGCATAAGTGCTTTGCAACTCCCGGCGCGGCATTTTTTATCGCTTACATGTTCGAGGTATTCATGGTAAAAATTAGCCATGGATGAGAGAACAGGGTTTGGGGAAGTTTGTCCGAGACCGCAAAGCGAGGTATCTTTGATTACATTGCTAAGATTACGCAATTTGTCCAGATCTTCCATTACTGCATGACCCTGTGTGATCTTTTCAAGCATTTCAAACAACCGTTTGTTGCCAATCCGGCAGGGGGAGCATTTTCCGCAAGACTCTTCAACTGTAAATTCCAGGTAGAATTTCGCCATGGCCACCATGCAGTCGTCTTCGTCCATTACAATCATACCGCCCGATCCCATCATAGAGCCGGCAGCAATCAGATTATCATAATCGATAGGTGTATCCAGGTCTTTTTCTGTCAGCATTCCGCCGGATGGTCCGCCGGTTTGAACGGCTTTGAATTTCCGGTCGTTTTTGATGCCCCCGCCAATTTCAAAGATAATCTCGCGGAGTGTAATCCCCATGGGTACTTCAATAAGACCCACATTGTTGATTTTACCTGCGAGTGCGAAGACTTTTGTCCCCTTTGATTTCTCAGTACCGATGCTTGAATACCAGTCTGAACCCTTCAGGATTATTGCGGGAATGTTGGCATAGGTCTCAACATTGTTTACATTGGTTGGTTTGCCCAGAAAACCCGACTCTGAAGGAAATGGCGGCTTTACTGTAGGTTCGCCCCGGAGGCCCTCCATCGAGTGGATCAGGGCTGTTTCTTCACCGCACACAAAAGCGCCGGCGCCGTAACGGATTTCAATATCAAAATTGAACCCGGTCCCCAGAATATCGTTTCCAAGCAATCCATATTCCCTGGCCTGTTTCATAGCGATTTTCAAACGCTCGACCGCCAGGGGATATTCCGCACGAATATATATGACGCCTTTATCTGCTCCTGTACAATAACCGTTGATGGCCATTGCTTCAAGCACCGAATGAGGGTCGCCTTCGAGCACCGACCGGTCCATAAAAGCACCCGGATCGCCTTCGTCAGCATTGCAAACCACATATTTCTGATCGGATTTAACGGCCCTGGTAATTTCCCATTTCAAACCAGTGGGGAATCCACCGCCGCCACGACCACGCAGCCCCGATTTCTTTAAAATTTCGATGGTTGCTTCAGGGGTTAATTCAGTCAGGACTTTTCCCAGCGCCTGGTAACCATCCCGGGCAATATATTCCCCGATATTTTCGGGATTGATGAACCCGCAGTTCCGCAAGGCGATCCGGATTTGTTTCTTGTAAAATCCCATGTGTTTTGAATCGCTTTTGTATTCCCCGGTTTCAGGATCTTTATAGAGCAGGCGTTCTACCTTTCTGCCTTTGATAATGTGTTCCTCGAGAATTTCAGCGCAATCTTCCGGTTTTACCTGGGTATAAAAAGTATTATCGGGCATCATTTTTACGATCGGCCCCTTCTCGCAAAACCCGAAACAACCTGTCTTGATTACCTGTACTTCGGTTTCAAGTCCCTTTGTCTGGATTAAATCCTGGAAATTTTTCAGGATCTCTTCGCTTTTTGAGGCATGACAACCCGTCCCGCCGCAAACAAGCATATGATATTTGATTTTTGCCATCTGACTATTTCCGGATATTATTTGTTATCAATAGTTTCGTAATTCACGGGAATGATTCCATCAACCAATTCGTTGTTAAGCACATATTTATCGATGATTTTACTTGCTTTCTTTACATCGACATAACCAAACGTGATGGGTTCGTAACCCGGTTTCGTGATTTCAACCGTGGGTTCGGCATAGCAATAGCCCATACAGCCTGTCTGGGTAACTACTGCATCAATGTTCCGTTTAGCGAATTCTTCAATGAACACCTCCATAACCTCTTTGGCGCCTGATGCAATACCACAGGTTGCCATAGCTACCTTTACCTGGATCCGCGTATCGGGATCATTGCTTTGTTCACGCAAGTCAATTTTGGCACGAAGTGTCTCCTGCATCTTCTTTAAATCGGCCAATGATTTGATTTTTTCCATATTCTTTCTTATTGTGTCAATTTCATGAAGTCAGCGTTATGCCGATCTTATTTAGATTTTCAGTGACCATTTCCCGAAGGTATTGGTATACCATCGGAGAATTAAAAGGAATGTCGCCCAGTGCCGCTTTTATCTCAGAAGTTGAAAGGCAGTAACTTTTTTCCGCCTTCTTGTGTGAGTAAGAAAATCCTATTTCAGGATTGGCAGTGATGGTGAGCAATACGGCACCGGGAACATCCCCTAAAACTGGCCGGTCAAGATGATCAAGGACAAATTGTACCGTTACCCGGGTACCTTCGCCCTCCTGGCTTTCTATTTTAAAGTTTCCTCCTGTTCTTTCTGCATTTTGTTTCAGTAAGGGTAAGCCCAAACCTACATTTCTTGTTTTTCGGGTAGTGAAAAAAGGATCCGTTACCTTTTCGATCATTTCATCTGACATACCCACTCCATTGTCCGTAAAAACAAGCCGTAAAAAATTTTCCTGCGTATCTTCAACAATATCAAGTGATATGGCCGTAGCCTGGGCTCTGATCGAATTCTGAAAAATATCCATGATATGCATCGATAAATCTTTCACGGCAAAATTACTAATTCTTATTGTTATAAAATTAACTTTGTTATAAAATTAACAATTTAGTTTATAATTTTTACTGTCCTGGATCCTGTTTCCTGCAACGCTGCTCTGATTTCTCCAAATCCGGTATCCTCCATTTCAAAAATGGTCACGTGGCGACCTATCTCTTCGGGGTAGTGGGCATCAGAGCACCTGATAAATATGAACGATCGCAGTTCGGGGTGCTGGTTAAGAAAATCCTCTTTCACGCACCTGGGGGAAATCTCCAGGGCATCAACCTTCAGGTCCGGAGGCAAAAATCCCAGTTGTTCAAAAACACTGAATCGCCTTTTATCAATATGGGCTGGGATAAAGAGACCCTGCAAACTGTGCACTTTTGCCTCAACCTGGTCAATACTTTGATTGATAGCTGAAATGAGCAAACGTGGTTCACAGTAAATGATATTATTGGCGGCATCCACAACCACCTGGTATCCGAACCGGTTAACATCGTTCTGAATGTCAGGAAGGTTCTCGTCAAGGTATGCCTGGAAATCTTTTAATTGTTCATTCGTTTCAAAGAAGGCCAGACAATGAACCTCCTCTTTGGTGGTTACTTCAGCGCCCGAAAGCACAGCAATGCCATTCTGTAACCCTGTTTCCCTGATGATGCTGCATTGCAGTGTACTGTTATGATCGGTGATTCCAATGATATCCAGGTTCATCTCCTTTGCTTTCGAAATGATGACATCAGGACTCATCTCCAGGTCGCCACACGGTGAAAGTACAGTATGAATGTGGAGATCAGCCCTATACTTTTTCATCACTTATTATTGAGCATTTGATAGATTTTACCCGAAATTCCGAACGTATCTTCTGTCGTCCCCAATACCGGGATATCTTCGATATTGCTATAATCCAGCATATCCCTCTCAGGTTGAAGGTCTTTCACTATGATCACTGCCGCCAGTTCCTTGAGCGATGCAATGGCCATTACGTTTTTATGTGTCTGCAGTGTTATCCATACTTGTCCTGCACCGGCATGACCCATCACGTCGCTGAGCAGGTCGGAGGTGTAGCCGCCTGTGATCTCGCAGTGAAGACCCTGATCGCCACCAAGAATTTTTAAACCAAGTTGTTGTACCAAATCTGAAACCTTCATCGTTGTTTGTTAGTTTATTTCGTTGATCTCATCTTTCAAACTGTTTTTATCCAGTTTATTGTCACTCCATATTGATTTCATGATCTTTACCGACTCCTGGATGTCCAGTTTGTCGTTTTGTTCAAGGACTTTTTGTACGAAAATGCATTGTTTTATACTGGCCCGGTTTTGGACCACATCTTCTGATAGTGATTTGCAGGTAGGGGAGCCGCAAATCCCACAATCCACCTGTGGAAGAATACGGTTCAATTCGTAAATCCGTTTCATTTTTATCATTGCTTCTGCCATGTTATCGTCGAGTTTCATGATCGACCTGGGGCGAACCTGGTCAAGATGAATATTCTCGCGTAGGTAAGCATTGCCGCTAATGGTTTTATGGTGGTCTGTATGATTGATGCCTCTATTTCCTTCACTGGAAACAGCACGTTTTCTAAGTTTATCAACGGTCATAAAGCGGTTTCCCGGGCAAAGAATTCCTCCGGCACAGCTTTCATCACAAGCCCGCAATTCAAGGAAATCGATTCCGTCGATCTCTTCATTCTCAATTTTTTCAAGGAATTCAATTACATTGTTGATTTCATCGATAGCCAGGCTGCGGCCCTGTTTCATGTGATCGGCCTCCCCGCGGGTAAGACTCCAGCAAATTGATTTTCCCGACAAAGGCGAAAAACCAGGCACGATCGCATTAACCTTTTTCTGACGCAGTATTTTATAGATCTTATTGTACAGGAAATTCATGTTAATAACACCATCGATCACCGATTTATCCTCGCCAACCGGACTTTTCACTGCAACAATTTTTGCAGCACACGGTGTAACATAGAAGATTCCGATCTCAGAAGGGTCTGATCCTTCATCCATAAGGGTTTTTCGTGCATGAAGGGCTGTTATGTCGACGGGGGCCTTTAAGAGGATGATATTCCCGGTAAGGGTAGGAAATTTAACCTGAATGAGCCTCACAATGGCAGGGCAAAAGGGCGAAATTAAAGGTTTTGTTTGTTTATGCTCCTCCACATATTCATTGAACCTGTCATTCAGAAACTCAACACCTTCTTCTACTTCAAAAACATGGGTGAACCCCAGTTCATAGACGGCCGCGAGTATCTCGCCGGTGCCAACACTGTCGGGAAACTGACCTGTAAAAACAGAAGGGATCAGTGCAACCCGGATTTTAAAACTATAGATATTTTCGAAATCATCTTGTTCAACCACGATAGCTCCCACCGGACAAACCCGGTAACATTCCCCGCAATCAACGCACCGGTTTGCGTGCAATTGTGCTTTCCCATGCTCCACTCTGATGGCTTCAGTCGGACAAATATTCATACAATGCGAACACCCGATGCAGATGTCCTCCCTGAATCTGAGCGCATGATGAAAAAGTTTGTCCGACACGTTATTCATGGCTGCTGTTTATGAAAATGATTGATGATTTCCACCTTCGTCCCTTTTCCGACCTCACTGGTTATAGTAAGCCGATCGGCATTGCTGTTCATGTTCGACAATCCCATTCCTGCACCAAACCCCATTTCCCTTACGGCCGGAGTGGCAGTGGAATAACCAATTTCCATTGCTTTACTGATGTCAGGAATGCCAGGGCCCTCGTCGGTGAGCATGATCCTGATTTTTTCAGTGTCAATATCAACAGCGATGATGCCCTTAAATGCATGGGCCACAATATTGACTTCTGCTTCATATAATGCAACTACCGTGCGTTTGATCACATTGCCATCGACATTGAGTTGTTTCAGAGTCTTCTTGACCTGGCTTGAAGGGAAACCGGCCTTGGAAAAATCCCCACCTTCAACAAAGTATTCGAAATGCATGTGCCCAGCAGTCATGTCAAAAAACTGGTTTAATTCCGGCATTGAAAAGGATTCCGCTTGCCTTGAACATGGAGAATGGACTTTGAATGATGGTAATTTTACTTTCCCTCGCGATCCTGATCATCTCATCTGTCACTTTTTTATTCCGAACAAATATGATACAGGTGATGTCCGACATTTCCGCCGTGCGCACGGCCTGTACGTTGACCAACCCGGTGAGCAGGAGCAGGTTATCTGTTTTGACAGTGAGTACATCACTCATCAGGTCGGAAGCAAATGCCATATCGACTTCAAATTCAGGATTTTCATTTCCTGAAACGACTGTACCATCAATAAGTCCAACAATTTCTGTTACTTTCATCTTATCTTCGTATGCGTTTTGGCCACTTGAATTGCCACTGCCTCAAGACCGTGGCAATTGATAATCAGATTCCTACTTGGCCTTAGCCATTTATTAATTATTAAAACTACGTTACAATAGTGGACGCAAAATTACAACCTCTACGGATACTAAACAAGCTTTTAGTGTTATTTATTTCACAATGTTAATAAATTCACACTAAGTAATAGGTTTACATTACCTCCATAATTCTTCAGTAGTCAGCTTTTTGTCAAATGAACTGTACAGCGCTTGCTATTGTCATTGAGGGTAAAAGACTCAGCTTTAAAATTGTTTCATTGTAAGTTATTTTCGAAATACTCCCCATTCAACAATATAAAATCCATTTCTTTGGATTGGATTAATTGATGGTTCTTCCATTTCTTTAAAATCAGCTGTTCCGGCAACGCCATAAAATAATCGGAACACATTGTCTGGTTGAATTGAAAAACCAAGTTGTATTATTCTGTCTACAATCTCGTTTGTTTGCGGATAAATACAATAATACTTGGTTTCATGCAGCAAGGGTATCCAGTAGTCAGTAAAGTCCTTGATCTCAGAATCCGAGAAGTTGTACAATGCCATGTTTCGTTCAAAGAATTGCCTTAAATCTGTTTGTGCAATACACCATCCTGTAGCATATTGGAAAACATCTGGTTGCTTACTTTCATAGAAAAGATAATCGTATTTATTATCTATTTTTCCCGATGGATCAACATTAATAAACCATCCTTCAGCATAATCAGGGACAGACTCAATTATTTCTCCCCCGATCGGGAAAGTGATCGTAACAGAAAGGGTTGATTGGTGCAGCGGATAAATATATATGTTTGGTTTGTAAACCATTATATCATCATACACTTGTTTTGAGATCGTATTTGACTGGTCCCCATTATAGGCAATCAGCGTAACGGTAAAAGGAAAGTTACCGCTAAAGAGGTGCGTGGGGGTTTTTACATGCGAAGTTTCTCCATCACCAAAGTCCCATAGAAAACTCACCGCATTTTCCGAACAGTTTGTAAACTGAACTTCTCCATCGTTAATCTCATTTGGAGAATACTCAAAACATGCTTTTACTACCACGGGGTGATCGTTCTCTTTTTTGCACCCAATAAGTGAACCAATAAGTAAGAAAAAGAGTAGTTGTTTTTTCATCTGGTTTGCGGGTTTATCATTATTGCTCAGTGTCCGGTTTTCCGTTAAATTGCCTTTTCGGAGCATACTCTGAGTTTAAATGTACAAATAAATAATGCCGGGCAAACAGCTGGCGTGTAATTTCTCAGAGATTGACCCGAGTGAAGCCAGCTCATGAGCACCTATAAGTCAACCTCTTTTTGCTTAACCGGTGAGTCAATTTCAGGGTTATCCGAATATAATCCGGAAACCATTGCCGTGGATATTGGCAATTTCGACGGAGGGATCTGATTTAAGACATTTGCGCAACCGGGCTATGAAAACATCCATGCTGCGGCCATTAAAGTAATTATCGGAGCCCCAGATCTTCTGCAACGCATCTTTGCGCAACAGGATTCCGTCTTTTGCCGTGCACAACATCCTGAGCAAACTTGCCTCCTTGGGCGAGAGCTGATGGGTAATGTTGTCGTAGGTTAACGTACGGAGGTTGTAATTGAATAAAAATTTGCCTACGGTAAACTCATTTGCATCCGGTTCGTTTTCACCCCGCTGATGGTTACGCTTCAGTATTGCGTGCAGTTTAAAAAGAAGAACTTCTGAGTCGAAAGGTTTGGTAATATAATCATCGGCCCCGGTTCTGAATCCTTCCAGCATGTCCTCTTTGAGCGATTTTGCAGTAAGGAAAATAAACGGAACCTCTCCGTTTGTTTTTTTTATCTCCTTTGCCAGGGTGAACCCATCCATTTCGGGCATCATCACATCGAGGATGCATATATCAAACGGATCCGATTTAAAGACTGCCAATCCCTGTTTTCCGTCTGATTTCAACACAACCTCAAAATCATTTAATTCCAGATACGATTTCATGATCGATCCAAAGTTCGGATCATCCTCAACCAAAAGAATTTTATTTTTTGTACTCATAACGGCCCGTAGTTAACTTAAAACTCAAAACTCAAAATTCAAAAATTTGTTTCATTGATCGATATTCAACATTCAATATTCGATATTCGATATTCAAATTTTCCCATTATCCTCCATATCCTGTTCCCTCACCCCCGGTAAACTGATTTCAAACCTGCTGCCTTTGCCCAATTCGCTCTGAATTGTGATATCTCCGTTGTGGGCCAGCACGATGGCTTTGACATAACTAAGCCCAAGTCCGAAACCTTTGATGTTATGTATGTTTCCCGATGTCAGCCTGAAAAATTTGTCAAACACCTTTCGCTGGGTTTCATGGCTCATTCCCATCCCCCGGTCCTGTACGCCAAAGAAAAATTTGCCCGTACGGTTAAATGAAAATACTTCGATTTCCGGTTTGATCACAGAATATTTATTGGCGTTATCCAGCAGGTTCAGCAGCACATTGCGCATATGATCTTCATCCACTTCGGCCATTGGATTCTGTGCATCAAGTCTTGTTGAGATCAACCCTTCGCGTTTTTCAACCTGCAGGCGGTAGTGTGAAACGACCTTCTCAATCAGCTGGTTCATATCAATCAATGCAGGGCGCAGGTTGAAATCGCGGCTGTCGAGCAATGCCATCTGCAAAACCTGTTCAACGCGGGTGTTCATGCGGTTATTCTCTTCCTTTATGATCCGTGTGAAATTGCGGATGGTATCCGGTTCCGAGATTACTTTGGGGTTCGTTATTGAATCAGCCGCAATGGAAATAGTTGCAATCGGGGTTTTAAATTCATGCGTCATATTGTTTATGAAATCAGTTTTGATATCTGATATTTTCTTTTGACGAATCATGACAACAATGCTTGCGCCCGATGAAAGGATAATAATCAGCGTGAACAAGATGGACCCAACCAGTAAAAGGGAGATTGATTTAAGGAGATGGGTTTTCTGGCCGGGGAAATGAACGAGCAGCAAATCGGGTTTCTGGAAAAGATCGTTTGGGAAGAGTGATACCCGGTGCTCATCCTGTTCATAATTACCTTTAAATCCGGCTGACCGGATCGGCATGGGATTGGTATCATTTGACGGCGAAAATACAGCAAATTCAAAAGGCAGGTCTATCCCCTTATCCGAAAAGGACTTACTGAGTGTGGCCTGCAGGCTTTTTTTATTAATTCGTTGCTGTATGGGCGCCGGTTTGGTTTCGATGGCAATGGCCATTTGTTTAATAAAGTCCTGGATCTTCCTGGCTTTGTTATCAAGTTTCTGGATTTTATTTTCCCTGAGAAGTTTCCTGTCACGATTCGACGGATTTTGTCGACGCAAGGGTCTGGCGTGGTTGAATTGTGGAACAAAATACCTGACCGATGGCGTGCCATTTATGCCATGGGTCTCAATAACTATTTCGCCTTGTTCAATATTTTCAGGAACAGGACCTGGTTGGCCTGTATCCAATGCAGTTTCCGGGTTATCCATGTTCATCAGTGAGTCAATCTGTGACAGCTGATCATTCCACTCAAAGTTGAATTCTTCAAACTCAGTAACCGGTAGTTCCTGGTAAAATTGTTCTGTTGTGACAGTCACGGAATCAACACCTGCCAGGATAGGAACAACATTGTACTGGTATGAATAATGAATTACACCAGTTTGCGGTCTGCGGGTTTCATTTATTGGAGGTGGTGGGGGAGGAGGAGGAGGAGGAGGAGGCAGACTCTTTTTTTGAATGACTGACATTTCATTTAATGCCATCAGTGAATCCAGCCGCTCTTTAATTACCTGGGTGGTATCTTTCGTAAATGCTTTCACAATCCGCATGATGCTGTCGCCTTCAAAATTCCGGCTGATAAAGTACATGTTTTCACGGGTTTCCATTTTATTCACCACGCTTCCAAGGGCATCATTAACACTGCGCGCAAATTGAGATTCCCTAACCCGGACAGCATTCCGGATCCAGAAAAACTGAACCATGATAATTCCGAGCAGTGAAATACAGATACTTACAATAAGAATGTACAATGTCCTTCTTTTCATGATGCAAAAATAAGGAAAGGTCAGGGCCAAATATCAAGATTAACTTTTCATTAACCAACTTTAACGTTTTATTAACATTTTCAGTTACTTACCCGGCTTAGATTTGCATCTGAAACTTAACACAGGAGGCTCCCATGAAAACCTATTCATCAAAATTCAAAATTGCCCTGCTTATCGGGGCAGCATCGATTCTGGCCATTTTTATCACCAGGCCGGCACATTCGCAGGAAGCTGCAAAAAAGGAATCCGGCAAAACAATAACCTTAAAAATTGTAAGTGACGATAACGGGAAGACTACCATTATTGACACAACCATGGAGATGGCTGACTCAGCAATTGTTGATTCCATAACGAATGAGATAAACAAAGTCATTATTATGGGCAAAGGAGGCAGGCATGCCAGGATTAAGATGCGCAATATGCCTGAGGGATTCAATTATAATTTTGAAATTCCACCCATTCCTGAAAATACGATGGCGCTGGAAGATCTGGATAGGATTGAATGGGAAGGCTCAGATCCGGGGTACAATGAAGAAGATTTCCTGTGGCAGGGCCGGGCTTCGCATCCTGAACGCAGAATCATGCGGTTCGATGATCAGCGACAGATGTTGTCTGATATTTTGGGAGATATTCCAATGGATAGGGTTGCAAGTTATTCGATCAAGGATCGTAAAGGAGGTAAAAGAATTGTTATTGATCTGAATGATGCTCCGCTAATTGACCGGCCCGATCGTGTTATTGTTATCAGGGAACCAGCACGGATGAAGCGATACAAACACAATCCCGAACGTCAGGTAAAGGTGATTGTTAATACGGATGATGATGAACAGACAAAGGTAGTCACTGAATCGTCTTCTTCAGAAACAGTTCCACCGCCTCCTCCACCTCCACCACCACCTGCAAAGCCAGAGAAAACAAAACCAAAAAAGTAATGAATGCGTCATCTTCTCTTATAAATGCATCCATTCTGAAAAATTAAATCACTCCCGTTCTTTATACATACCATTGTTAGTAATGTGCGCAAAACTGCCGGCTGATTACCGGCAGTTTTTTTTTTATAAAAGAGGCTGCCTCATTCGATGAAGGCAGCCTCTTTAGCGTAAGGGCAGCAGTTTTAGTATCTCTTTCGAGGTGTGTAGTGTGTATGTAGTAATTCGTGGGATTTATGACCCAAAGGTTTTTCGAGGAATTCCTTATAGATCTCGGCAATTTCGGGATTCTCATGCGATTTGCGGATGGGCATACCCATGTCTTCTTCGTAAATAGCCATTTTGCGTTTGTTCCGGATTTCCTTGCTGGTTGGAATCGGCTGACCACCGCCACCCAGGCAACCACCAGGACAAGCCATCACTTCAATGAAATGGTAATTGGCTTTTCCATCCTTGACGTTCTGCATTACGGTTTTAGCATGGGCTAATCCGTTTGCTACGGCACATTTCAGTTCAACGCCTTCAAGGAAGCTCCATTCAGGTAAAACTTTTTCAATTTTTATATTAGCCTCACGAACTTCGCCTTCCGTTCCACGCACGGGCACGATGTTTAGTCCATCGAATGGGACTTCACGACCAGTCACGATCTCATATGCTGTTCTTAAAGCGGCTTCCATTACACCTCCGGTTGTACCGAAGATTACAGCGGCTCCGGAGGATGATCCCATGAAGCTGTCAAATTTCTCTTCTGGTAATGCTTCAAAATCCAATCCAGCTTGTTTGATCATGATCCCTAGTTCACGGGTTGTAAGAACGTAATCTACATCTTTATATCCACTTGATCGCATTTCGGGGCGGTTGGCTTCGAATTTTTTTGCGGTACAGGGCATGATGGAGACCGAAATAACATTCTTCGGGTCCAGTTTGCGTTTTTGGGTATAATAGGTTTTAGCCAGCGCGCCGAACATCTGTTGAGGTGACTTGCAGGTTGAAAGGTTGGGCAGGAATTCAGGGAAGGTATGTTCAATGAATTTGATCCATCCCGGGGAACAGGAGGTGGTCATCGGCAGGGAGACGGTCGGGTCTTTGTCAACCAGCGCCCTTTTCAGGCGGGAGAGCAACTCATGTCCCTCTTCGATGATGGTGAGGTCGGCGGTAAAATCGGTATCAAGTACAGAACTGAAGCCCAGTCGCCTGAGTGCAGCTACCATCTTCCCGGTAACGATCTTTCCGGTTGCCATTCCAAGCGCTTCGCCAAGGGCAACGCGAACGGCGGGGGCCGTTTGAACAACCACGTGTTTATTTGGATCATAAATGGCATCCCAAACCTGATCGATATAATTACGTTCAATGAGCGCACCGGTCGGGCAGCGGTTTACACACTGACCGCAATTGGTACAGACCACCTCAAACAGTGAATGTTCAAAAAAGGTGGAAATTTTCATTTTATTGCCTTTGTAAGCAACACCTAAGGCGCTGACACTCTGCAATTCCTCACAGGTGCGCACGCAGCGCTGACAACGGATACAGCGGCTGTCATCCTTGATGATGGCCGTGTTGAACATGTCGATTGTGTATTTTTTATCGGGAACCAGGTCGAGAAACAGGTGGTCGCCGGTAAGCATCTGAGAAGCAAGTCCCTGGAGTTCACAATTGCCGTTTTTGTAACATTTGGTACAATCGGCGTTGTGTTCAGAAAGCAGTAACTCAACAATGTGTTTACGCGCCATGCGAACCTTCATACTGTTGGTATGGATCACCATTCCTTCAGCTGCGGGCGTTGCACAGGAGGCAGGCAAATTGCGGACTTTCTCCTGTTCCACGACGCAAACACGACAATTACCGGCAACACAAAGATCTTCGTGGTAGCATAGCGTAGGAATGTGAATGTTTAGTTTACGGGCTGCTTCGAGGATGGTGGCGCCTTCATCAACCGTAACGTTTATACCGTCTATCGTTAGATTTATATTTTTAGCCATAACTTGTTGTTATAATTTCTTGTTAATACTGGATTAATAAATCATCTCTTCCTTGAAGTTGTTGACAATGGATGAGAATGAATTGGCTACGGATTGACCCAGGCCACATTTCGCGGTGATCTTCATGCTTTCACTCAATTTCATGAGCTGGTCAAGATATAAGGCTTTCTTTTCGCCTTTTTTCACCGCAACGATGCCTTTAAGCAATTGCTGGCATCCGACGCGGCATGGTGTGCACTGACCGCAGGATTCTTCTTCGAAGAATTCGAGGTAATTGTGCAGCACATTATACATGGACCGCGAACTGTTGAAGATCATCATGGAGCCGCCTGTTGGTACGCCTTCAAAGCCAATAACGGTGTCCTTGAATTTTTTACGTGGTACGCAGAAACCCGATGCTCCTCCAACCTGGACAGCCTTTGTGTCTCCGTCGCCGAATTCGTCGACAAAACGGTCGAGGGGCATGCCAAGTTCAAGTTCATAAATTCCCGGGATTGGCGTATCGCCGGAAACAGAAAACACCTTTGACCCGCGGGAGTCGGTTGTCCCAAGTTTTTTATACTGATCAGGTCCCAGACGCATGATCATAAGCACATTGACAAATGTTTCCACGTTGTTGATCACGGTGGGTTTTTTCATGAAACCACTGGTAGTTGGGTAGGGTGGTTTGTTGCGGGGTTCGCCGCGTCCGCCTTCCATCGATTCGAACAGGGCGCTTTCTTCACCGCAGATATAGGCGCCTGAACCCATCCTGATCTCGATCGGGAAATCAAATCCGAGTTCCTTCATATGCTCATGATAGATCGCCAATTCCTTATTCAGTTCAGGGACCATGAATTTGTATTCGCCACGGAGATACATCAATCCTTTTTTTGCGCCAATTACCCGGCCGCAAATCGCCATTCCTGAAAATACTTTGCGTGGAACCCGCAACAGTATTTCACGATCTTTAAAGGTTCCTGGTTCGCCTTCATCTGCATTGCATACAACATATTTCTCATCTCCAGGTGTTTCGGCTGTATATTTCCATTTCATGGCTGTCGGAAAACCGGCGCCACCACGGCCGCGAAGGCCTGACTCTAAAAGGTCTTTCAGGATATCATCGTTGGTTCGCTCCAGTGTATTTGCTAAAACCTTATACTTTTCGTTGGAATACTCCCCGAAGATTAAGTCAACTCGTTTAAGGGTTTGTTCTGACATGACTGTTTCTCCTATTTTCTATGATTGTTATTTTTTATTGACATATTCACTAATGATATCATGCACCTTTTCGGTGGTGAGGCCGCTATATGGAGTGTCGTTGATCAGCATGGCCGGACCTTCATGACACCACCCGAGACAGTTCGTCTCCAGGAGGGTGAATTTTTTATTCGGAGTGGTTTCCCCGACTTTGATCTTCAGCATATCCTCGAGTGCCTGGATTATGGTCTTTTTGCCATGCATGTCACAGGTAATTGTTTTGCATACCCTGATGACGTATTCGCCACGGGGCTCAGTATCGAGAAATGAATAGAAGGTCGCCGTTCCAAATACCTGGGCGGCGGAAAGATCAAGTTCTTTGGCAATGTCTGTCATACAGGTGTCTGACAGAAAATTGTTTTTCGCAACTACTCCCTGCAGAATCGGCAGCAAACTGGATCTTTCCCGGCCATATTTGTCAGCTAGTTCATGGATTAATGTTTTGCAATCAGTCATAAATAATATTTTAAATTGTTAATATATAGTGTTTTAACTTGCTTACGTTGATCATTGTGAAAATATTAACAAATTTCCATGCAAATGTATCAATTATCTTTGTTATTTAATTCACAGAGTAGCTGGTTTTACCTGTTTTTTTTCAATTTATAAGTAGTCTAAATTGAGTTCGGATGAAAAAACCTCCTCCCTTGACTCCTTCTTCTCATTTCCTCGTCACATGGTACCTTCTCCTCAATACCTCATCCCCTAATCCCTTCTCCTCAAGGAGAAGGGGAATTTCCTCTCCTTGAGGAGAGGGTCTTGGTGAGGTTTTTTTCTTACATTTGCGTGGATCTGCGCGAACAACATGAGCTTTTACAGATACTTCATTCGTTTGGCTTACGACGGCACCCGTTTCCATGGCTGGCAGCGACAACCTAACGGAATTACTGTTCAGCAAACGCTTGAAGAAGCAATGGCAATGATGTTGCGCAATTCTGTAGCGTTAACCGGGGCAGGACGGACAGATACCGGGGTTCATGCAGATGAATTTTTTGCGCATTTTGATTTCAATCAGCAACTGACAGCCGATGAATGTGAAAAGCTGGTTTTCAGGTTGAATGGATATCTTGGCGGAGACATAGCATTGTTTACGATATTCCCGGTGCAGGAGAATGTGCATGCCCGTTTCAGCGCCATTTCAAGGACGTACCGCTATTGTATTGCACGGTGCAAAAATCCGTTCCGCCGCGAATTCACACATCACATTTACGGCCCCATCGATCATGTGCTCATGAATGCAGGAGCAGCACTGATTATGGAATATGATGATTTTACCTCCTTTTCAAAGGTTGATACCGACACGATGACCAACATCTGCAGGATCAGCCATGCCCGGTGGGAACAGGAAGGACCGGAACTTGTTTTTACGATCACAGCAGACCGTTTCCTCCGGAATATGGTCAGGGCCATTGTGGGAACATTATTACAATTGGGCACTGGCAAGATCACCCTGGAAGAACTTGAAGCGATCATCAAGAGCAAAAACCGCTCAAATGCCGGCGATTCGGTTCCGGGTAAGGGGCTTACGCTGCATAGGATTGTTTATCCGGAGGGGATTGGTGAAGGAAGGTGGTAAGTTGGTAAGCTGGCAAGCTGGTAATTTGGTAAGCTGGTAAGCTGGTAAGTTGGTAAGTTGGCAAGTCCTGCGTCCCGCGTGCCGTGTCCCGTGTCCCGTGTCCCGTGTCCCGAATTTCATCCTGCGTCCCGCGTCCCGTGTCCCGTGTCCCGAATTTCATCCCGCGTCCCATGTCCCGCGTCCCGTGTCACGTGTTTGGTTTAACCAATGATATTTTTTTTCCCGCTTCAGCAATCGCCGCTGCGGTCATTCCATATTTTTACATAAGCTGCCGTGGGTCGCCTGATTCGCCGAAGCAGTCGGGCATTCCGATGAACGTCATGGGTACGGGATGATGCTGAACAACCACTTCTGCCACGGCGCTTCCAAGCCCTGCATGTACCTGATGCTCCTCGGCTGTTACAATGGCGCCGGTTTCCCTTGCAGCCTGAATGATCGCACCTTGGTCGATTGGTTTGATGGTATGCATATTGATCACACGTGCCTGTATTCCGCTGGTTTCAAGTATATCAGCTGCCAGCAGCGCTTCCCAAACCATATGTCCTGTTGCAATGAGCGTGAGGTCATTTCCCTGGCGGAGCAATTGTGATCTGCCAATCTCAAATCCAGGGAGATCGGAGGTGAAATCGGGCATTGCTTCACGACCAAACCTGATATAAACAGGACCTTTGCATTGTTCGATGGCCGCTATGGTTGCAAGACGGGCCTGGGTTGCATCGCAAGGTGAAAGAACGGTCATGTTTGGTAAAACACGCATAATGCCTATATCTTCGAGCGCCTGGTGTGTTGCGCCATCGGGACCCACCGAAACACCGGCATGGGCGCCTCCGATCACAACGTGTACGTTGTTGTAACAAACGGAAATCCTGATCTGATCAGCCGCTCTGAGTGCAGCAAAGACCCCGTAGGTTGAAAAAACAGGGATCTTCCCTTCCAGGGCCAGTCCTGCTGCAACCCCCAGGCAATTCTGCTCGGCGATTCCGAGTGAGATAAAACGGTGGGGGAGGGCGTCGGCAAATAAATTGCAGCCCACCGCGGTGGTGATATCGGCTCCAATGCAAACAACCTCCTGATTTCTCAGACCTGCCTCCAGCAACCCTTCTCCGAATCCTGTCTTTGTCGGCTTGTTGCCTTTATTGTAGTAGGTTGCCATAAATTCCCGATTACTTCCTGTTTGTAATTTCTGTTCAACCATCTCCGTATGCACTGTGATTAGCTGGCTTCCTTCAGAATTCCTTGCCGATAGCTTTGTTTCAGGCACAAATTTCGGAAAAAATACTTTCAGTTTTGAAACAAAGAAGGTACGAACGTGTGAAAAGCAATTCGTGATCAAAAAAATCACACAGACTTTCAATTCAATGATTGAGACTACTCCGAAAAGGCAATTTAACGGAAAACCGGACACTGAGCGAAGTCGAAGTGTCCTTATTGTCAGGTATTTGCATCCTTCGACTCCGCTCAGGATCCAATTGATCTGACTTTTCGGAGCAGGCTCATGATTGGCCTGAAATCGAAATTCGTTGAAATGCCGATGAAAATTCGGTCTTCCTGAAAATGTTGGTTGTAAAAAGAAAAAGTATATTTGTTTGATGGGCAACAACTTCAATTGGCTTTTACGTTCCGGTTTTTATATCGAGGTTATTTTGCTGCTGTTGATCTGCGAACAGGCTGAAAGCCAATCTGTTGATTTCCGTAAAATCAACTCGGGAACCAGGTCGGATATCCGATATATCTTACATGATACGCAGCAGGGCGTTTATTTTCTCACGGATAAAATATATTTCCTGGATAAAGATGGCTGGAAAAAACTTGTTTTTCCGGTTGAAGGAAACATTTTCTTTTTTAATTCTTTATCACCCCGCGATGTTTGGTTCAATATAAACCAGGTAACAAGTACCTGTTTGTTGTATCATTATCATGATGGAATAACCGAGAATATCAGGCCTCCGTTAGCCAACTCCATCACTTCAATGTTTTTTCTTTCCGAAAACAAGGCCTTGTTTGCCGGATTTGCTGACTTGGCAATATATGAGAACGGGTCGTTCAGGATGCTGCCGCCATCGCCTGCCCGTTCAAGTATCATTAAAATATTCAGTAAAGATCTGGTTGAATTTTACATCCTTACGGGCAAGGGTGAATTGTTTTTATTTGAGAGAGGAGGTTATCGAAGGATATTGCCTGAGAAACCCATTACTGATTTTTGTTTTTCTGATATGTATGATGGTTATATGCTTTCAGGGAACGAATTGTTCCGGGTGGATGGATCCAGCGTAAAATTAATTTATAAAAATGAGGATTTCCCCGGTGTAAATAAAATGACTTTAATGCAGAACGGCTCTGTGCTTATGGTTGGTGAAAAAGGACTGATCATGATTTATGGAGATGGCCATTTGATTCATCATGATGTGAAGTGCACTGAGAATCTCACAGGTGTGGTTGTAACAGACTCCAACGATATTTGGATTTGTGGTGATAACGGCCGCCTGCTTTACAGTGGTAAAAAACAGTTTCCGCGATATATTGAGAAAAATCAGGGATTTTCATTGTATAAACTCATTGTTTACGGAATAAATACGGATGATGAATACGGTGTTGCCATGGCTGATTTCAACGGGGATGATAAAACGGACATTTATGCCGTGCGCATTTATGAACAGAATCGGCTATACATGAATAATTTTTCAACTTCCAAAAGACTGTCGTCAGGAGATGGCTTTACTGAGGAAGCGGTAAAACGAAATGCAGTCGGAGTGATTAACCCGGATAACAGCACGGTACAGAATGAGCTTAAACTGGGCATATGCGTAGCAGACATTGACAATGACAACGATCAGGATATTTATCTCTGTTATCTCAACAGAGCCAACAAGCTTTTGCTTAACCGTGGAAACGGGTATTTCAGGAATGTTTCGGCTCAAAATGACAGGGCTTGCGAGGACATGAAGCGCTCTAATTCTGCAGCCTTTTCTGATGTTGATAACGATGGCGATCTTGACTTGTTCGTTACCAATGAGGAGGGTTCGAATCGGCTATTTGAAAACGATGGGACCGGTCATTTTGAAGATATTACGGTGTCTTCAGGGCTTGGTTCGACAGGAGGCGGAATGTGTGCGTCGTTTGGTGATGTGAACAATGATGGTTACGCTGATTTATGTGTTACTTTCTGGTATCCATCCAATAAATTATACATCAATGAATCGAAAAAGGGAAGTATCTGTTTTCGGGATGTATCGCAGCAGACTGACCTGGTAAAGGCTGTACCATCAAAAAGCAATGGCGTAGCTTTTGCCGACATAAACAACGATGGTTTTATTGACCTGTTCATCGCAAACCGGGATAACGGTAACAAACTTTACCTGAATGACGGCAGTGGGTTCTTTACTGATAAAACACAGGAATATTTCCGGCCGGAAAACACCATGAGCAATGGAGCTGCATTTGCCGATTTTGACCTGGATGGATTCCAGGATTTGTACGTTACCAATGTCGGGGAGAATGTTTTCTATAAGAATATGAATGGAAAATATTTTGCGGATATGACTGCCGAATTTGGAGCTGAATTGAGCGGATATTGCACTGGTTGTGCCACAGGTGATGTTGACAACGATGGCGACCCTGATTTATATGTGGCAAACTATATCAACGGCAACAGCAGCCTGTTCCTGAACATTACCGAAAAAAGAAGCTTCGTGAAATTTAAGCTTGAGGGAGTCAGCTCAAATAAAGACGCAGTTGGAGCAAAAGTATGGCTGTACCAGATTTCAGGCAATGGTCAATCCGGAATTCCGGCCGGTTACCGGGAATTAAACTGTGGAGGCGGTTACGGATCGGTTTCAGCCAGGGAGATGATATTTGGTGTTTTTGTGGGCGCTGAATACTTTGCTTTGGTCAAATTCCCTTCTTCTCCTGATACAATCAGAGTCGACCATATAACAGCCGGAAAAACACTGAACATTCGTGAATTGAATGGTTTACCGGCATTTTACAGAGAGAGCAGGAACCGTACAGCAGGTTTCTTTACCGACCAGGAAAATCAACCCGAAATAATCAAATACTTAGTGATTTTTGTTTTATTGGTTTTATACAACCTGAAACTGCGTAAAAGTAACCGCAACATTGTCATACTTCGATATCTGACAAGCGGATTCATTTTTGTTGTTTTTATTTTTGTCAATCAGATTTTCATTTTTCAGTGGTTCTCTGTATCATTTTTTATTGCACCCATTGTTGTACTGGGCCTCCTGGCGATAGAATATCTTTTTATTGGCAGGATTTTGATGCAGCGGCTGGCGCAAAAAGAAAAACTGGATTTACGCGAGAAATTGTCGCGTGACCTGCACGATGACCTGGCCTCCACCCTTGGCAGTATTTCCATCTATTCTGAAACGCTAAAGGAAATGAAAGAACCTGCGCAACCTGAATTTAACAGGCTACCTGTCAAAATTGCAGGGCTCACCCAATCTGCATTGCAATCCATTTCCGATATCATCTGGATGACCTCTCCCCGGAATGATTCATTACAAAGTCTGGTCTCAAAAATCAGCAATTACATGCTTGAGGTTCTTACCGACAACAAGATCAATTTCAATTCGTCCATTGAAATACCCGACGAACCGGTAATTCTGCAGGAAAAGATCCGTAACGATTCATTCCTGATACTGAAAGAAGGCTTGCACAATATATTGCGGCATGCATTGGCCAAAAATGTTGAATTCAACGCTGTGCTTGAAGGGAACATGTGTACGATATGCCTTAAGGATGATGGAACAGGTTTTAATGACACCAGGGAGGTTAAAAAAGGAGCAGTGGGCAACGGACTGCTGAATATGCACAGAAGGGCCCAGGAATCAGGAATTGCATTTCAAATTCGTTCGGTTAAAGGAGCGGGAACAGAAATTATCATGCATTTTAAAATATGACCCGATAGGGCTATTCATTTCAGTGATTTTCGGCTTTACTTTGTATAAAAATATCAAATGGCCATATTAATAGGCATTGTTGAAGATCATTCAGAATTCAGGCAGAGCCTGGTATATCTGATTTCATCCTTTTCTGATTATACCATAGCCTGGGCGCATCCTTCTGTTGAGGATGCCCTGGAGAATTATACTGAAACAGATGTTATATTGCTGGATATCAGCCTTCCGGGTTTATCCGGTTTAGAAGCCATCCGGATTTTCAAGCACCGGAATCCTGAACAGAAAATCATTATGCTTACAATTCTCGAGGATGATTACCATATCTTCGAAGCTATAAAAAACGGCGCTGACGGCTATATTCTGAAAAAATCAAGTCCGCACAAAATACTGGATGCCATTCAACAGGTTTATGAAGGAGGCGCGGCATTAACCCCCATGGTGGCAAAACAGGTGATGGCGTTTTTTAAGCCTTTACCTGCCAAACCTGAGTCGCCGTCGCATCTCACGCAGCGGGAAAAAGAGATACTGACACTGATCGCCCAGGGTATGACAAACGATTTAATGGCCGATAAGTTATTTATCAGTGCGCAAACCGTACGCAACCACATTAAAAACATCTATGAGAAACTGCAGGTACACTCGCGCGCCCAGGTTGTGATAAAAGCTTTCAAGGAAAAACTTATCTGATCCTGAAAATGACCCGTTCGGGCTATTGCAGATAATTTTCCCTCCCTTCATCTTTGCATACAATATTAAATAAGTCAAAAATTATTTGAATAACTGATATTATACATCCTGCAACAGATTTTTGAACTTTCATCTACAAGTCATGGCACTGTATTTTTGTGATAATATTTATTTTTTCGGGTCACATGGAATAGCCATAAATTATTATTTGCGGTTAGCATACACGCTGTGATTATCGCAATTTCAGGTTCTTATTTTTCAATTCAATGTCGAATTAATCCTTAAACTTTTCAACATGAATCACTCCAATCTCATTCCGGAAAGAATAATCAGTATGCCGGGTACTGCGATTATTGCAACGCTTGGTCTGATTTTCACCGGGTTTTCCCCGGTCACGGCAGAGAACATCGTTTCAGGCGGAACAACCTTTAAAGTCTTACCGGGAACTACCGTTGTTTCATCCGAAAATCTTGTAGTGAAAAATGGCGCAACTCTTGATAACGCAGGAACCCTGATCCTGAAAAAGGATTTTACTAACGAGAATGTCGCACCTAATGCAATTGGTTCAGGAACCGCAGAATTCTCGGGGAGTGTCAGACAAACTATCAACGGGAAGAATATCCTGAAAAGCTTTATGGTTGATAATTCAGCAGGAGTCGCAATTGGCGGCATTACAACTGTAACTGATTTACTGACCCTGGCTGATGGTCATGTAATACTTGGGGACAATAACCTGCTTCTGGGTGTTTCGGCAATTATCGCGGGATCATTTTCTGCGACAAAAATGATCATCGTCACCGGAGCAGGGGAGCTTCGCAAGGAATTCCCGCAAGCCTTTTCCGGCAGTTTCACCTATCCGGTTGGAGATGATGCCGGTACAGCCGATTATTCTCCGGTTACCCTCGTTTTCAGCGGGGGAATGTTCGCCGTAGGCAATTATGTTGGAGTAAGCCTGAAAAATGAACCATTTCCCGATCCCGATATCACCGGAAACTTCCTGAACCGTTACTGGACCTTAACGCAAGCGGGCATCACAAATTTTTCCTGTAATGCGGTGTTCACCTATATTTCAACGGATGTTACCGGCACTGAAAATCTGATTTCCTGTACAAAAGTAAGCCCGGTTCCCTGGGTAACTTATGGCCTTACCAATTCTTCCCTGCACCAATTGACGGCGACAGGCATCAGCGCTTTCAGTTCATTTACAGGGGTGAAAAGCACTACGCCGCCTGCAAACCAGGAACTTGCCAACATTTTTATCGCAAACGGAGTGACCAATTGCTATGATGCGACCCAGGTATTGACTGTTGCGGGGAATGGAGCCACTTTTCTGGTTGAGAACGGGGGAGATGTCACACTTGTAGCGGGAAATAAAATAATCATGCTTGCCGGAACCAAAGTAAACAACGGAGGGTTGCTGCATGGGTACATTGCAACCAACAATAATTACTGTGGAAGTACATTCAATCCGCTGGTGGCCAATCTCCTGAATGAGCAAGCGCTGGGGGTTGAAACATTGGCAAAAAACCAGTTTATTAAGATTTATCCGAATCCTACGACTGACATGGTTATTGTTGAACTGATTGGATCCGGGACAAGCTCAACAGCGAGTGTCACCGTTTATGGCATGCAAGGTGGAAAGCTTTTTCAAAGAAATATCAATGGTGAAAAGCAATATCAGTTCTCCCTGCTGGGCAAGCCTGCCGGAATTTACATGGTGCAGGTGCAATCGGGCGAACGGTCTGAAATTACAAAGGTTATTAAAACCTACTGATGGTATACAATTTACGAGATAATTGATAATCAAATATTAGTTCCTGTGTTCCACGATTAAAAATGAAATTCATGAAAACACTACTCCTTACTATTGCTCTTTCGATGCTAAATGGTTTTTTATTGTTCTCCCAGGTAGCTGTTAATACTGATGGAAGTCAGCCAGCCAGTTCGGCCATGCTGGATGTTAAATCAACAACAAAGGGATTTCTTCCTCCCCGTATGACTCATGCAGAAATCAATTCAATTGTTGATCCGGCTGACGGCCTCATCATTTATTGTACCGACTGCGGGGCAAAGGGATCGGGGGCGATGTCGATGCGTATTGCCGGAAAGTGGGAAACGTTAAGTTCAAAATGTCTGGAGCCATTATCTCCTGTCGGAGGAACGCATACTGCCTCCAAAACGCAGATAATCTGGAATTGGAATACTGTAGCAGATGCAACAGGTTACAAGTGGAACACGACCAACGATTACGGCTCAGCAACCGACTTGCTTACTGCTACTTCAAAGACAGAAACCGGACTTGTATGCAATACCCCTTACACACGTTATGCATGGGCATATAATACATGTGGAAATTCAGTCCCGGTTGCCCTGGTTCAAACAACAAATTCATGTTTCGACCTTCCGGCATTATCAACATCAATTGTGTCTGCCATTGCCCAAAACACAGCAAGGAGCGGAGGTGAAGTATCTTCCGACGGAGGAGCCTCCGTTACAGCAAGGGGTGTTTGTTGGAGCACCTCCTCAAACCCGACAACATTGGGAAGTCATACAACCGATGGCAGCGGAACAGGATTTTTTATAAGCAATTTAGCAGGGCTGACAGCCAACACCCCTTATTACATCAGGGCTTATGCAACCAACAGCGCCGGTACAGGCTATGGGAATGAGTTGATATTTACAACACTGGCTGAATATACATGTGGCTCATCAATCCTGATAAACCATATAGCAGGAAACGTGGCGCCTGTTACAAAAACAGTTAATTATGGCGTTGTTGCCGGTATTCCCGGCGAACCGGCAAAATGCTGGATAACCAGCAATCTTGGCGCCGACCATCAGGCAGAGGCGGTTACTGATGGCACCGAAGCCTCTGCAGGCTGGTACTGGCAGTTTAACCTCAGGCAAGGTTTTAAGCATGATGGTTCCGCCAGAACACCCAATATTGAATGGATTGGTGGCATCAGTGAAAATTCTGACTGGATACCAGCCAATGATCCATGTGCACTTGAGCTCGGTAGCGGCTGGCGTGTCCCGACTTATGTTGAATGGTTCAATGTGCGTACAACTTCAAATTGGACAAATTGGAGTGCCCCGTGGAGTTCTGACTTAAAGCTCCATGCTGCCGGATACCTCATGTTTCATGATGGTTCATTGTATTATCGGGGTGTTCATGGCTATTACTGGAGTAGTACGCAGGGTGATCCGGGTGGTGGCTTGTACCTTGACTTCTTTGAGACCGGCTGTACTATGTGGCAGATAGGCAAATCGTTTGCTCTTCCGGTACGTTGTGTTAAAGAGGTCCAGTAGCTTGGAACGAACCACCAACGGTTGCTCCGGGATTTAAAATTACAAACTGAAAAACTGTCGTTAAAATCAAATTAAAACCATGTTCCATGAAAAAAGTACCCTTTTTGATCATTATGCTTCTGTTAAGCAGCGGTTCACTGTTTTCGCAGGTAGCGGTTAACAGCGATGGAACGCAGCCGCATGGTTCTGCAATACTCGATGTTAAATCAACAGTAAAAGGGTTTTTACCACCCAGGATGACACTCGTTCAACGTGATGCGATTCAAAATCCGGCAGAAGGACTCATTGTTTTTTGCACCGATTGTGGAACCGGTAATTCAAGTGCGGTCTCGTTGTACACGGGTGGAATATGGAAGATATTACCGGCTTATTGCATGATAGAAGCGCCACTGAGTGGCACACATGTTCCGTCGGCTGAACAGATAGTCTGGATGTGGAATCCTGCAGAATTTGCTACCGGATATAAATGGAACTATACCGACGATTACAGTTCAGCGATTGATATGGGCATGAATACAAGCTATACCGAAACAGGGCTATCCTGTTCAAGGTTATACCGAGCTTATGTTTGGGCCTACAATATTTGTGGAGACAACAGCGATGTGACGGTTTTATCTCAAAGTACACTGGCTGACAATCCTGCTCCTCCGGCTGCGGGAACCCAGGTGCCATTACATTATGGGATTGAATGGAACTGGAATGCGGTACCTGATGCAACAGGGTACAGGTTGAATTATGTTGATGATTTTTCTACCGCTTTTGACATGGGAACAGTTCTTACCTGGACTGAAACAGGCCTTGACTGCGGAACGGAGTATTCAATTTATGTATGGGCATACAGCGATTGTGGCGTTTCGACAGCCACAGCGTTGACCCAAACTACAAATCCCTGCTGGACCTGCGGCGATTCCTTCAGCCTTTACCACATGGCGGGAGAGGTGGCGCCTGTCAGTAAAACTGTTAATTATGGTACTGTTACAGGAATAGCCGGTGAACCCGCGAAATGCTGGATTACCAGCAATCTTGGCGCCGATCATCAGGCAACCTCGGTTAATGATGCCACTGAGGCGTCGGGCGGCTGGTATTGGCAGTTCAATCTTAAGCAGGGGTACCAGTTTGCGGGTACAACCGTTACACCTTCATGGGTCATAACTTCAATCACCCAGTTTTCGCACTGGACTTATAACAATGATCCGTGCTCCATTGAAATTGGCGCCGGTTTCCGTATTCCAACTCAAACAGAATGGAATAATGTGCAAACAGCCGGAGGATGGACCGATTGGAACGGACCCTGGAACTCTGCGTTGAAGCTGCATGCTGCGGGATATCTTGACTACTATGATGGTTGGTTAAATCTCCCCGGCTCTGTGGGAACTTACTGGAGCAGCACATGGAGTTCATTAGACTGGGCATGGACGTTAGACTTTGCCAGTACCTACAGCCGTATTTACAGTTGGGAAATGGCTTATGGCTATTCAGTGCGTTGTATCCAGAGCATGACAGACAACCCTGCTGTGCCTGGTAAACCAGTAACCGGTAATACTAAAAGAGGCAAGGGGAAATAAATTGGTTGTCATTTTTTACCAGGAGGAACAAAGTCAATTTTTTTCAATGCAATATCACATGAAAAAAATATCCGTTTTGATTCTATTCATTTTTTTCATTAACTGTTTAATGTTTTCGCAAATAGCAGTAAATAAAGATGGTTCACTACCAGACAATAGCGCCATGCTGGATATTGAATCAAATTCGGGAGGATTTCTGCCTCCCCGTTTTACCCTTAATCAACGCGATGCGATTCAAAACCCGGCTGAGGGGCTCATGGTTTATTGCACCAACTGCGGAAGCGGTTTTTCCGGTGCAGTCTCAGTATATATCAATGGACATTGGAGACTTATTACTGCGATTTGTCCATTCCCTGATTCGCCGGCAGCAGGTATACACAACAGTACTGCGACACAAATAACCTGGGAATGGGAATCCGCACCAGGGGTGTCCGGATATAAATGGAATATAACAAATGATTACACTTCCGCAATTGATATGGGACCAGTTACATCGAAAACCGAAACAGGTCTCACATGCAATACGACCTATTTTCGTTATGTGTGGGCGTACCACATATGTGGATTCTCAATTCCCACAGTTTTAACGCAAACAACCTCAGCATGTTTTACCTGTGGTACTCCCATCACAGTGAATCATGTGGCTGGAGCTACCGCACCGGTTAACAAAACGGTAACCTATGGCACGGTTACCAATATCCCGGGACAAACTGCGAAGTGCTGGATTACCAGGAATCTGGGCGCAAGCCAGCAGGGTACCACCGTAAACGATGCTACTGAAGCCTCAGCCGGCTGGTACTGGCAGTTTAACCGAAAGCAGGGGTATAAGGTTGAAGGCTCAGTACGTACCCCAAACACCGCATGGATTGATTTTATCACTGAAAATTCTAACTGGCTGGCCGTAAATGATCCATGTGCCCTTGAGTTAGGCATGAACTGGCGCATTCCAACCTATACTGAATGGACCAGCGTTGATGCGAGCGGCGCCTGGACAAACTGGAATGGCCCATGGAACTCTGCATTAAAAATGCATGCCGCAGGGTACCTCGAAGACATAGCTGGCTCATTGATGTTGCGTGGCTCGCGCGGATTTTACTGGAGCGGTTCACAGTTTGAAAGCGGAGGAGAAGCCAGCTGGCTCTTGTCTTTCAGGGATGTAAGTTGCAGCATGGCTTTCGTCGGGAAAGCGCGTGGCTTCTCAATTCGCTGCCTCAGGGAGGCGGGCAGCGTCATAACAACTCCTACGGTTTCAACTGCCCAGGTTTTAGCCATTACCCAAACCAGCGCCACAAGCGGAGGTGATGTGATTTTTGATGGCGGCGCCACCATAACAGCCAGAGGAATATGCTGGAGCACATCTTCAAATCCCACCATAGCAGACATTCATACTACCGACGGAACCGGAACCGGAACCTTCTCAAGCAATCTCACCGGACTTGCCCCCAACACACCGTATTATCTGAGAGCTTATGCTACCAATAGCGCTGGTACGGCCTATGGAAATGAGGTTCCCTTTACTACCTTATCATATTTTACCTGTGGTTCTTCTCTTACCATTAATCACATTGCCGGGGCCGTGGCCCCGGTTGACAAGACCGTGACCTACGGTACTGCTGGAAATATTCCGGGATCCATAAAATGCTGGATTACCAGTAATCTGGGGGCCGACCATCAGGCTAATGCAGTTAACGATGCCACGGAAGGTTCGGCAGGCTGGTACTGGCAGTTTAACCGGAAACAGGGCTACAGGCATGATGGTTCAGTGAGAACGCCCGGTACGGTCTGGTTAAATCCAATAACTGAAAGTATTGATTGGCTCGCAGTCAACGACCCGTGTACCATAGAACTTGGCCGCGGCTGGAGGATACCAACCTATGCCGAATGGAATAATGTAAGAACCGGTAATGGTTGGACAAACTGGAACGGACCGTGGAACTCAGGATTAAAACTTCATGCTGCGGGTTATCTTCGCTTTAATGATGGTTCGCTTGATGGGCGGGGCACGTATGGCAGTGTATGGAGCAGTAAACAGTTCAGTCCTGAATATGGCTGGTACTTTTACTTCACAAACGGGAGTTGCAATGAAAATTACGACTTCAAGGCATTCGGATGGTCAGTGAGATGTATCCGGGACTAGGTGCGCCAGGGAATAATGTTGTACCCGGCCTCATTGGTCTACCCTTAAACAGCGAAACAGTCAATCGGTTTAAAAAATTTAATCATGAAAGAATTATCCATCCTTTTTTTATTCTTTTTTTTCATCGACGGATTATCGTTTTCGCAAATTGCTGTTAACAAAGATGGAACAATACCTGATAACAGCGCCATGCTGGATGTTAATTCTAATACAGGCGGATTCCTGCTTCCTCGCCTTACTCTTGTTCAGCGCGATGCGATTCAAAATCCGGCCGAGGGTCTTATGGTTTTTTGTACCGATTGCGGTAAAGAAGGCGCCGGCGCTGTTTCAGTGTTTATCAATGGAAAATGGAGACTTATTAGTTCCAGTTGTCCTTTACCCGTTGCACCGGTAGCAGGCGTCCACATCTCTACAGCAACGCAAATAACCTGGGTTTGGGAGGTTGTGACCGGGGCAACCGGGTATAAGTGGAATACCACAAATAATTACAGTTCTGCTACTGATATGGCCACTGCGACTTCAAAAACCGAAACAGGCCTTTCTCCCGGAAATACTTACACAAGATATGTATGGGCATACAACCTTTGCGGAAATTCTGCAGCAACCTCGCTGGTTCAAGGCACCCCTGTTTGTGGGTCTCCCTTTACAATTGATCATGTGGCCGGAGCAGTTGCCCCTGTAACTAAATCAGTGACATATGGCACTGTAGCAAACATACCCGGAGAACTTCAAAAATGCTGGATTACAAAAAACCTGGGCGCCAGTCAGCAGGCAAGCGCTCAAAGCGACGCTACAGAAGCATCGGCAGGCTGGTACTGGCAGTTTAACAGGAAACAGGGCTTTAAACATGACGGCACCACCCGCACACCCAATACAACCTGGATTGATAATATCCTTGAGAATTCGAACTGGCTGATTGCCAATGATCCTTGTGCTCTGGAGCTTGGCAGCCCCTGGCGGATGCCCACAAACACCGAATGGACCAACGTGTATGCCGCTGGTGGTTGGTCAAACTGGAATGGCCCATGGAACTCGGGTTTGAAACTCCATGCCGCAGGAAACCTTTTCTATGCCACAGGCCAACTGCTCATGCGTGGCAGCACCGGCTTCTTTTGGAGCAGTACTGAATCATACGATTACTGGGGTTTCCGCTTTTACTTTAACAGCAACTACTGTCTTACAAACGGAACTACCAAAACGAATGGCTTCTCTTTACGATGCCTGAGGGAAGCTAACAATTTTGCGCCCATTCTTACAACAGCAGCAGTAACCAACATAGGGCCAACATCGGCAACTTCAGGTGGAAATATTACAACCGATGGAGGAGCTGCTGTGACAGAACGGGGTGTTTGCTGGAGCCTGAACGAGAACCCGTCACTTTCCGACAGTCATACCACTGATGGCAGTGGTTCAGGGGT
>Ga0247841_10003259_pt1 | contig 30549 bp, 46 predicted proteins | sample LaCruzMarch2015__2_FD_192410 | JGI IMG/M metagenome (GOLD analysis project Ga0247841, IMG submission 192410) | Freshwater microbial communities from meromictic Lake La Cruz, Castile-La Mancha, Spain - LaCruzMarch2015_18m | ecosystem: Environmental > Aquatic > Freshwater > Lake | place: Spain... | reverse complement strand
TGCATTGTATTGTGCCAGTGCTGCCTGTGTTCCAGTGCTATACCTTAAATTAGCTGTATTAACACCTGTCTGATAATTTATCTTTCTGGCATCTACTTCATTCCCATAATTGGAAAGTTTCGCTTGTTGTTGGGCGTTAAAATTAGTAAGTGCGGCGTTTTCTCTTGATGAATAATTTGTCATAGCTTCTTTAGTTCTTGCTTCGTAATCCATTAACGCCTTATTGGTTAAATTGGCGTAATTAGTTAGAGCTTCCTTTGTCTTGGCATCGTAATTTAATGCACCAGCTTTTTCAAGAGCATTGTAATTCGTTAGTGCTTCGTTTGCCTTTGCAGCGTAGTTGGTGAGAGATGCCTGTGATTCAGAACCAAAGTTTGTCTTTGCAGCATCTGCAACTATTCCGTATTCTTGGTTATACTGGTTTCTGGCGTTAATTGAAGCTCCAGAAATAGCACTCTGTAAGCCTTGTCCGTATCCAGCAAGTGCTTCTCTTAGCGTCATCTTCCCAACGTTGGGATTATCAAAAGAAGAACCAGACACCCTGTTCATTGCCGATCTTAAACCTCTAATTGCAGGGGCAGCTCCTTCCTGTGTTAGTTGTTGTACCTTTGCCTCATTATAAACAGGGGCATTATATTTAGGAGCAACATAAGGTGCAGGAGCATTAAATTTAGTAGGAACATATGGAGCAGGTGCTTCATAAGGGGTCGGCGCTTCATAAGTAGGCGCTGTATATTTACCCGGTGAAACATAAGTGGGAGGAGTGTATGCTCCGGGCGGGACGTAAGGAGCTGGAGTTTCATATCTAGGCATAGAAGGAACTGGAGGAAGATCATCCCCGCCAGATTCAGCTTCTGGTGTATATCTACTTCTATCGTATAAACCTACTATACCACCTCCAGAATATACATCTCTACCAGCCGTGTAAATACTCATTTTTTCCCCCTATTTACTCTAATATCCATTTGATAATCTTTTATTATACTGTAAATTAAATGGATATAATTGCTAACCCTATGAATAACTATTCCCCACAGGATTAATGCCATTATATCACCCATTGTATATTTTACAAGAACTACACACAAGATACCCACCCAAAAAGAAGTACATAGTTTGCATTCAAGCAAATGCTCTCCCCTGACTCTCAAGGGAATGTGCTTAATAACCCACTCCCTAAAAGGTTGCAACACAGTCCCTGTGAAGAGGAGATTGACAATCGCCTCGGTCAGTATCCCGACAAATATTAAATTATAATTTTGTATCCACATACACACATCTTATATCCGTTTGGACTTCCACAGCACGGTTTCATTTGTTTAAGTGGTTTCCCGCATAAGGGGCATATTTCATCCAGATACGCCTCTACAGTACCGGGTATATCCATTTCCTTTGTTTTTCGTGGCAAAGACTTTAAATATTCGTTTAAATCAAACTCCATCTTTCACCTTCAATGCTCTCATCCACTCAGTTAAATCTTTCTCACTATCCAGAACTAACGGACAACCTGAACAGACAAGTTGAGTTTTTACACCTTCTTTGTTTTCTGGAACTAATCTGAACATCATATCAGACTGACAGTCAGGGCATTTAGGTCTTATGTATCTATCCATTACTGTTTGCGCCCTATTCCCGTTTAACACAGAACTTAAAAATAATTCTCTTTCTCTTTCAGCAAATACTTCCTGATATATCTCAAAGGCGTGAGTAATATTTTTAGTAAGTCCAGATTCAATAAATATCCGTCTTGCTCTTTGGATTGCATCCATTCTTTCTTCAAATTCATACTGAGTAAGTTGTTTCATAATCTCCTATAAAAGTTGTGAAGGACAACATCCATCTGCAATCATTTCAGCAGTTCTTAAATCTGTAGTTCCTAAACCTCCAGCATATACACTACAAAAAGCAAGGGCAGCAGCACAAGAATTGCACTGTCCTGCCGCTGCATTAACACAAACGGCAGCAAATGCTAATGCACAAGTGGGATAGGTTAAAGGAGGGGGGCCGAAATTAACACACCCCGGAGTGCTTGTTCCGCAACTGCCTCCAACGACTATTCCTCCTGTGCATTTATATGCAATTCCAGCTACAGAATAACATCCGCAGTTTTTTGCACAGGTTTCTGACCCATTATAACAAGTTTTTACCACTGCTGCTGCGGAGCCACTTGTAGATGTATTTACAGCTATCTTTATTATATTAGTTACCCTTCCTTCACATCTTAAAGTAATAATAGGATTATCGCATCCAGGATTAGTATGCGGAGCCGTATATACAATAGTCCTTCTATCTTCTGTTAATGCCCCGCCATCTTCATTCTTTAATGAACCCACTCCACTTAATGACCAACTAAGATTTATGTTTTCTCCTACAGCTCCAGCAGATATAGACATTTCCTCATCTGCGCCAAGTGAATTACTTGTATATGAAATTCCCAATCCACCACATAAATCCCACCAAGAAAAAGTTCCATCTCCCTGCCCCTCATCTAATCCGAAATCACCAAGTGACATATCTACACTGCCCGACCCAGAAGCACCATATCCCCTACTGCCAAAAGCTCCATAATTAGGAGAGCCACTACTGGGAGAACCATAACCGGGACTGCCAAATCCGGGCGGGGCAAATGTTCCGGGTTGACCGGGTTGTGGTCTGCCGGGTGAACCGGGGTTTCCGGGAGAGGGCGGCTTTCCCCAATTAACTGGTTTTAATTCAGGGTCTTTATGGTCATTTATGTAAGGGGATAACCCCGGGCCGTTAAATAAATACAGCATTTCTGTATAATCAGAATATAAATATGGTTGCCTCGTATCTGCGTGAGGATAGTAATCTCCACCGATACTATTAACGTATTGGTCGGTGCTTTCCCTCATAAACCCAATTTGGTTATCGGTTGGAGTTGCGTATTTTCTTCTACCGTAATCCATTACTGCTCCACATAGTCTTCAAGAGCTACACCGTAATCTAGGAGATACATTGATTCTGTTGCGGTGTTGTGTTGTATCTTTACACTTACGTTCTGGTCTTTGAAATTGAGATTCATCCTGTGCCTACGTGTCCTGTCTCCGGAGTTTTCCGCAGTCATAGAAAGTGTCTGTGCCATATCTGTTTGAACTACTCCATTGTAATAAGGAGTTACTGTCAGGTCTCCAGCAGTTTGAACCTTACAACGGAATATCATCTCCCTGTCACGGATTATTTTACCCTTTACGTTAAATTCCAAAGTTACATATGAATCCACCGCAGTTGAAATATCGTCAATCCCGCTATTCTGGATGTAAACGAATCCGTCTGCCTGGCCGCCACCTAATAAAGTAAATGGAACATTTCCGCTGGCTGATTCCACTTCACATTCTGAAGCCAATGCGTACTGATATACATCTGTTGAGAAATTCTTATCAATTAAGTTGTAAACTAGGACTTTGTTTACTTCTGTGGCAGTAGTTCCGACAACCAACCCTATTTTTAGAATGTGGAATACTGAGTCGTATTTTAGATACATCTTGCTTTCGTAACCCGCCCTTATACAGTCATTAGGGAAGGTAGGATCAAAGTAGTTTCGTATCTGTTCAAATCCTTTGATAAAAGCAATCCCTCTGCCGTCAGAAAAAAGAATACCTCGCTTAGATAGAAAATAGGCGTTGTGTCCGCCTTCTATGGTTTCTACTACTTCCATCCCTTGTGAGCTGATTACTCCATACTTATTAGATATAAGAATCTTCCCATAATTCTCTGGTTTTGTTCCTTGGATAAGAGTTATACATCCACCTGCATTGCCTTTTTCCTCTTGAGCTATTAATAATTCGTTATAAAATCCTTTCATAGCAAGAATCTTATTTGCCCTTCCATCACCCGCTTGATAAATTGCACTATTTATACTTGAAAGAACCTGTGAATTACCGGGTGCCGATACATAAATCCAAGAGGGGTCTTGATCAAATACAAAAACACTGTTATCTTTCCAAGTAGCATTACAAAGACCTACCCCGAAATCACTTATATCAAAATATGGTATATATTGAATACCTATATTAACCGTTGCGCTTAATGTCTTATTAACTTTGAATCTGTACCAGTAGGACTGATAAACAGAACCATTGAATTGAACAGGGGCAACATCTGTTTGTCTGGAAAATGTTACATATCCTATTTTACTTAAACCAGAAGTACCGTCTGTATAAGTTCCTACTGTAGTCCACGCACCTGCTGCATTTAGATATTCAAATGTTGAAATGGTAGTAGATGCTGTGGTATTTGGAGTTCCAGCGGGGTCTATAAGGACTGCAAGTGCGGGATCAGCAGTGTTAAAATATACATAGTCGCTGGTAGTCATTGCCCCTACGGATATTGAAGTAGAGCCGTAGAGATAATAGACAGCAGTTGAGTTTTTATAGAATTGAGCTTCTATGGCATCTTCTAAAGAACCATCCCATACGTTTTGAATTGCCGTGAATCCAGAACCGTAGGTTACTGTTGATACTTCCACTTCTGCATCTAAAGCGGCTGAAAATGATATCTTCACCCAGAATCCATTTCTGCCATACATATATTTAGGTGCGGCATCTGTCGGTTGAGTAAAAGTAATTGCCCCTGAACCGGATAAAGTTTTACCAGCAGAGGCAATAGTTCCGTCAACAACGCTTGATGCCATCTTCCACCCTGTAGTTGATGAATAAGCTACAGCGGCAACTGAATCATTCCCATTTACAGCAGTAACGGTAAATGTAACCCTATTTGGCATTATTGGGGAGCAAATTAATATGCAGTCATTAGTTTTAGTAAATGTCTTTGTTGTTCTATCCGCAGACCAGTTTGTTGTTACAGTTGCGGCGATATTGCTTGTTATAGTTGCCACAGTATTTTTTTCGGCAGCGTCAACATATATTGTCTGTCCTACTTCTAATTCTGTTAAAAATGCCGTTCCAGTTCCAACAACACTTACCCCTCCAATTCCACAAGTAACAGTCCCCGTTCCTGCTGCAAAGTTACCTAAACTATCAAGAACTGCAACTGTACCTGAACCACCATAATTCACTTCTGATGTATAATCAGTGCCGACAGAAGGTATCGCTGGAAGTTTAGTGTCAGAGTCATATACGATAAACTTGCTTATTATATCTTCCGTTCCAGCACATATCTGATGCTGATCTACACCGTTGGAGAAGATAAGTTTGTCATTCAACACAGACCAAGTGGCTGGGAGGGAACTTGAAGAACCTGAGAATACTTCAGTTCCAAATTCACCTCCCGCAAAAGTAGGATTAGCTGCACCCTGATCTGCTAGTTTTGCAGCAGTGCCTGTAACACCTACTATTTCGCCAAGAGTAAAAGCACCTGTTCTGCCATAGACACTATAAGTTGTTGCAGATAGTTTTACTGCACAGATACAGGTTTTATTGCTAGCCTGCCCTGTAATTATATCTCCTGCTGCCCAATCAGTTGCAGGGGATACATCAAGTGTCATTGTCTCATAAGTAACTCCTGGGGGAGCAGTCGTTGCTTCCAGAACATCATCATCGGACATCTGGGCATAGAAGTGTCTCTCTGTTCTCTTGCCTTTGGAGAATTGAAACATACTCAACACCTTGTTGGTTCCGTCTGCTGTGGAGTGTTGCTTGATCATACCCATTCTGGACTTAAATCCGGGATGGGCGTGACGGATATTCTGTGAAGACGATAGCGAACCACTTGGCAATAAGGTAGGATCGTTGTAAGTATTCTGCCCTCCAGAAAATGGTATAGTTCCTAATGTTGATAAATTAGTAGGCATCGTTTACCTGTAATATGAGTTAAAGTCGTAAAACAGTTCATCCATTGGAATATCACTGTAATAAGAACCAGTGAATGCCCTTATCGTTTCTATTAAATTCTCCCTGAAATCCATCTGTATTTGAGTAGTAGGTTTTTCAGGGGAGACTATTTCGCTTCTTAAAAGCAATTTTGCTTTCTGAGATATTAAGTCGTGAAAACATTCTGGAAGTTCAGATACTGTCCCATAATAATTGGAAGCTGCACCCGTACCTGTTAGTGTGGCTACTCTTGCTGCGGTGTAATCTGATATGGTACTTGCCCAACCGTTCGTAATATTCTCTATGATAATTCCGTTATAATAGTCAGCAACAGGCTTGGCAGTAGTGGCTAGAGTTAAAGAACTTACACCTCCTGCACTTGACATACCCTGTGTCATTTCCTTGACTGTTTTGTAGTAGTAGTAGGTTATTGTATCAGTTCCACCATTATCTCTGACTATCGTATTGCCATAACGATAATAAAGATAAGGAGAACCAGTGTTGTTACTAAGATGTTTTAATTTAATTGAGATGTTGCTGATTTTGTTTCCACTGGAGTCTATGATGTGGGAAAGTCTATACAGATCAGAAGGATTTGTATAGACCCCCGCAGTTCCAGTTACGTTAGCAGTTGTGAGAAAGAGTTCTGGGAAACGAATAAAGAGCATATTCCACAGAAATCTTTGTGCTGTATTAATTTTTCTGACAATATCTGAATTATCATATGATGCTACTTTACTTCCCTGTGATAATGCTACTGACCATTCGTTTAGTTCCGTCCTTATGTCTTCAAGGATACCATAGCAATTATTATATTGGTACAGGCTCTGCGTCATCTTTCACTTCCTTATTAAAGTTGTGTTTAAATCTTATATGAGTTTTTATTCTGTTTTCAGGTAGCCACTCACCGCATACACCACATTCTACCATACCTTTTCTATTTGCTTCTACTTTTTGTGGTTGTAAAGCAATACTCGACATCATAGTCTGCATCTGGTTCATAATGGTTGCCATTTGAGTTTTTAATTCAGCATTCTCCTGACTTAATTTCCCTATCTGTCCTTTTTCACCATCAGACATTGTATATGGTTGAAGCAAGTCAATTCCTAACTCAATGGCGTATTTCTTAACGTCTTTGGTGGGAACATCATATGGTTGACCAGATGCCTTGCGTCTTTCGTTTCTTTCGTTATAGGTTACTATCTGACGGATTTTAAATTCCTTGCAGCGTTCTTTTGCGTCTGCTTCGATCTTTTCTTCGTTGATAGACTTACCATCATCATCGAAAACTAACTTAGTCAATCCTCTTGCACCTAAGTTATTAAGAACGTGCCGCCCCATTGCTTCGTCAACCTTCATTCTTTTACCGGCAAGTATCGTGTAACTCAACCCGCCGTAACCAAAGTCCATATCATCATTTGTTGCGTTCCATAAAAATATCATTGTGTTGCCTCCATTAGTCTGTATGAAACTGGGGATTTCTCACAAGTTTCATCAAAGTTAGATACTGCATCAATTACATCTTCCACATCGGGAAGATACTCCTCAATTTTATGTCCTTTAGGTACATATTTAGCAACCCATACATCAGTTATATCTCCACCGAAATATGAGTTTTCTTCTTCCATTAATTTCTTATAAAGCGCCTTTGTTTTGTAATTCTTGTTTCCGTGTCTAAAGGGAAGTATATGATCAGGATGTTTACAGGTTGGAATCAAGACTATATTGTTTTCAAAAGCTCCAGCAATATGGATAGGTGCGGAGTCATTTGAAACTAACGTCTTTGCCTTTGATATTAATGCTACCAGACCATTCAGGCTCAACTTATCTCGGAAGTCAATACAATCCGTTGCATCTACTTCTAAAACACCGTGTGCGTCACTTATACGCTTTCCTATGATACCTACTTTCTGACCATCGGCAACAAGTCCATCAATTATATCCTGCCAGTATTTTAAGGGGAAATTCTTGGATTCCCATCCTATGCCCGGATGAACCAGAACCAGACTTTCCGGGTATTCGCAAATATCTAATACTTCCTGAAGATGTTTTTGATGATAGGAAAGTTGAATCTGTTTATCTTCGTCAGGTAATTGCCGTCCTAATACATGAAAAGAAGTCCAATCAACACAATGAGTGAAGTGGAAGGAAACATATTTGCCAAATTCTTCCCAAGGCAACTGGTGAGTATTGAACTCTGTTACAGCGTCAAATTCACCTTCCGGATATCCTTCACTTAATTTAATTCCTTTAATATGGTCGTAGAGTTCGTAGTTTTTGGACATTACCCATATTTCAGCATCTTTGTAAGCGATATTTCGCATATATCGAATAACAGGTTCAGCAGCGACAATATCTCCTATTCCACCTAACGACCAGACGAATACTTTCTGTTTGTATTTGCGATTGGGTTCTTGCCATTTTAGAATATCTCTATCCAGCTTTTCCATCAATTTATCACCGTCACCAGCGTAATGGATAAGGTAGGAATTGAGTCTTGTCATTCCTGTTGCCCTGTCCATAATTGACATACGGTTATAATTGTAATGAAGTCTAAATACTTTCTCTCCGGAAAGCATAATCTTCATATTTAGGAAGGTCTGTTCCCCGAATGAGTTTCTCAAAGGCTTTATTTCTTCAACTATCTTGAAAATGTGTCTATGCCTTCGTGATGCAACGAATACTCCTGTGTTGTAGTAGGTAGTTCCGTCATACTTAAATCCTTCTACGTTATAGACTTTCATTACTTCACGAATACATATGTTTCTAGGAGTGAACTGCCCTTCGTCAAATATCCCAAATTCATCTTCAGGAACAACATCAAACAGAGAAGGTGCATCATCTCTGATAAGTATATCAGCGTCTATAAACGCAATTCTATCGTATTCCTTTTTTAATAGATTGTAGCAGGTGAATTTTAGCCAGTGAGCGGTAGGAACTTGGCTGGCATCGTTAAGAATAATAAGATCAGCATCACACTTTTCAGCATAAGCTACGAAGTAAGGTTCTGTCTTTTTAAAGATAGCCTCGAATTTATCGCCACATACAATAGTCAGAATTGCTTTTTTCATATTTTCTTCAACCAATATTGCCAGTATATGTCTATAAAGTGTTTTAGGTGGACATGAGTTTGAAGTCTGTTTGATATTTCAAACCCAGCCTTTTTAAATAGTGACATCCAAGTAGCATCTGCAAACAGTGAGTAATGGTTCGGGTTCTCAATGTGGAATACGTTGTCACTTGGTAGTTCAACGTATAACTCTTTCCCTTTTCTTAATACCCGCCAGAACTCTTTTAATGCTATGAACGGCATGACTGAATGTTCAAGTGCGTGTCTGCACCAAACAAGATCAAATGTATCATCTTCAAAGTCAAGAAAAGACATGTCCATTATAGATACATCAAATCCTTCTGCCTTAAAATCGTCACATTCTTTGTTGTCTAGGGTTATGCCTTTTACGTTAAAACCACGTTCTTTGAACTTCCTTAACGAATAACCCTTGCCCACTCCTATATCTAAAACATCTTTGTATTTGTTTTCTTCTATCTGGTCTATCAGGACTCCAGAAATGTGTTTGTGGTAGTCAATCTCTGGTTCGTAATAAACTGTACTCTGTATCTCCTTGAGGTATTTTTCAAGTCGTTTCATATTGGTCTGTAAGCAGGAATGTTTTTACCCGCACCAGTCATCTTATGAAACTTATTCCTTAAATATATTCTGTCATCTTTGGTTCTGTTCCGTATCATTTCTTTACGGTCTTTATCGTCTTTTTCTCTTACGTCTTGCATATACTTAACTGTTCTAGCCAGTCTATCTTGGACTCTTTGTCTTTCTAAATCTCCTTCGGAGAGGATGGCAATCTCCCTCATATCCGGTTGTCTGAAACTACCATCCTCCCCCTTCACCAACAGGAGGTTGACTGGTTGTCCGTATCCTCGGTCATAAGTGATTACAAAGTGCGAATGTTCCGGTCTGAATACACAATCTAGGCGGCGGTCAAGAGCCTTGAGCCTACGCATAAATCCTCTTTCGGGTGAAATCATAACTATCCTTTCTTTTTGTGACTACGTTTTACTTCGGGTTTATTTTCAATCTTGGCTTCTTTTTCCAACGTTGGGCTAGGCGGTGGATTGAATGAGTCTTTATTCATCCCACAAGTAAGACACCTATTCCCTTCAAAATTATCACTCTTACAAAAAGGACATTCCATAATGACTCCTTTAAATTGGTCGGATATAGTGCCGACCTCACTTTTAAAGATTATGAACCAACTGTAGTACCAAGGGTTACCTGATTACCAGCACTACCTGTGCAAATATTACCACAAGCAAGGTCGGCGTTAACATCGGCAACTGCTGTGTGATGCGCCCATGCGGTAACAGTTCCCTGATTAATTAATCTGTTATCTACACAATGGAATATATCTGCATCATCATCAATACAAAGACTATCATCTGTAATCACTATTATGTTGTCTTTCACAACGCTAGGATAGGCTGAAGTAGTATCAGAAGCGGTGATTATTCCGATACCAGCACTACCAGTCATAATATTACCTTCAATCTTTGTACTATGAGCAATACCAGTTCCAAAAGAAATATAGGAAGTGGCAAATGCACCAAAAAACTCGCAATCAATTACTTTCAGGAACGGATGAGCAGTTGAAAGAATACCAGAAGTGATAGTTCCAACGGCTGCGTCAAATGTGCAACCAATGAACTGGCAACCACTTGAAGTAGAAGCCAAGGTAACAAGAGGATTAGCCGCAGCAGTTCCCTTGAACCACACATTAAAGAACCGTGTTCCATAATTAGCTGCATTAACCGGAGCATGGAACCCAACTATGCCAGGTTTTGTATTGGCATCATAAGAACCTTGCCCTACGATGTCGCACTTATTAGGGAAAGCCACCAGACTTGCGGTTTCCGTATCGGCATAGTAATAAATTGTATTACGCTTTGCCCAACGCCCACGCCTTGCTATGTCAATATTGCTTACAGCGATTGCTTTTGCGAGGGTTTTAAAAGCCGTTTCGGGTGTTAATCCATCCCAGTAGTCGTTACCAGCGTTGTTTTCAACGTAGTAAACTGAACCACCAATAGCACCACGGGCTTCCACGCCCATACCTAAATCGTCAATATAACTTACTAAAGACGGGTCTAAATTTCTCTTTTTAATCATTTTAATTCTCCTTTAGTTTTCCCTCTTTCGAGATACTTGTTAATAACTCTGTATATACTCTGCCGCTTTAACTCCTCTTGAATGATTGTGATGGTAGGAATCCCACTCATCACAACCACCCAAGAAGTATTTTATTTTAAATTGTCAAAGAACTAAAACACTATCTAAGTACTTGTTATGTGTATAGACTTGGTTCCACCAAATCGGAAATAAGTGCGAGACAATTTCTCTGCTCACATCCCACTTGAGAATAAATCCGCAAATACGCGTCCCATTCGTCATACCCTGCTCTCTGATGCAACTGGCTGTTATCCAGATTTCCCCATCCCAGAGGACTCATTTCGTACTTCTGGATTACACCGTCAGGATAGCAGTAGATCAGATTAGGTTGGCACAGAGGATCAACAATCAACTCAACTGAACCATCTCCACCTGAGAATGTCAGGACTTCGTAGCCGCCTACCAACTTGCCAGGTGCAAAACGCACATCGGGCATAAGTAGATTGGCATACTTACGTTTCTGACCCAATCCCATGAGCATCTTATCAATCTTGCCGCCAGAGGCAGTACGAACAACGTCTATTGCCTGAAGCATGAGATCAACAGAGAGTTCACGGTTGACACTTGAATTGGAAAGAATGTTTGCCGCCCATTTCGGCTGAGAAGCAACGGTAATCCCTTCGTACACTGCCAGACGGGTTCCAGCATCAAACATACCATAAAGACCGGTCATTTCTTTTGCTGTATCCGTAGAGGCGTGTGCCAAATCTCTTGCACCCATCTTTACTGCAATCATTCCAACAGGCGTAGTGCAAGTCGTTCCAGTTGACAAAGAGGTCAACGTGGGGTGATTTGCCGCATAATTGGAGTAATTAGATTCAAAGGTAACGATCTTGGTAGAAGGAGTTACACTTAAAACTCTCTGTGCGTAACAAGCGGAGTTGATAGAACCAACAACCGTGTCGCCAGCAGAAGCGTAGAAGTCAACTAACTGACCTTCAATGAAGTACCTGATACCCAAATCGTTATCAAAGGTAACTGCATAGGTGGCGCTTGAAGAAGCACTTGATGCAGCAGTTGCACGACCAATCTGACCAAAACCATCCCAGTGCATCTGACGGTTCATGTCAACAATAATGCTCTGGTAAATATCTTCTATTTCATCTGCCAGACCATCAACAAAAGCGGCTTCGTTACCCTTTGCGGCTTCAATAGCAGGGCCAGTGATACGAAGTGAACCATACAGATAAGCAGGGGTAATAGTACCGTTGATCTTTACACCAGTCATCGGATTAGGCAGTTTAGCAGATTCTGCACGACCACCGGTTGACTGATTGCGAGCTATACGAAGCCCAAAAGTGTATCCTTTGCCCTTCGGGGATTTATCCGACTTAGGGAAAAGATTATAAGTTGTTTTTTCATCGTTGAACTGGTTTTTCAACCCGTCACCATAGACGGTTTTCAACGCATTAGTTAAATTTGTTAAATCTGCATAAGCTGTCATTTCTAATCTCCTTTACGACTGACCGCCTCCATAAAGGCTGACCTTAGTCCTTTTAATCCTTTTGGAGCGTCAGGTTTAGTAGCGGCGGCTGCATCGGAGGAGGGTACTGCGGGAACACTGGCTTTACCTGCCCTGTATTCCTTTATTGCCTCCTCTTTTATTGCCTCCACTAACTTCTGATATTTTTTAATTCCACTATTCAGGACTTTCTTAATTTGCCGTCTGTCCGTTATAGTAATTTCATTACATTCGTTACCAACTCCTACTGCCCAGGATACAAACTCTTTTTCAATCGGTTTCAGATCATCCATCAGGTCTAAGGAGTTTTTTACTTCTCCTTCATAAAAGGCAACTGATTCTTTGGCTTGTTTTGCCTCATTCTCTGCCTGTTCTCTTGCAGTTACCCTATGGTTAATCTCCTGATTCTGCCGTTCCAATCTTGCAATAGTCTGTTCCGGTAATTCCTCATTTCTTTTTGACAATTCCTTTTGTTGATCCCAATACTTTTGGTACTCATCAAGAGTTGCCGCTTTTTTGGCAATCTCATCTATCTTATCAAGATCAATTTTTTTTCCTCGCACCTTGTTGCCAGATTCAATCAGTTCTTTCAGTTCGTCAACATCTTCCAGACCGTTTGCTTCCATTAGGGACTTGGCAGTCTTTAATAACGAAAGGTCATTCTTGAATCGTGTATCTTTATGCCAAGGAACTTCGGCTTCGGACGAATCAGCCTTTTTTACGTCCACTGTGGATGAGTCAGCTTTTACATCCTCTTTTTTTACAGGTTCCGCTCCTGTCTTTTCGGTTTTTTCGTCTGTCATAAATTCTCCTTTGAGTTTATTTTGTCAGTTTGGAATTACCAAAATAACAAATAAAGTTATTACATCTTTACTTTCTTAATAGCCTTTTTTACTAATCTCAAACCTTTAGGATTCGGAAGTTTCACCTTCTTCTGCACTATCTTCATCAGATCGTTTAGAGATGTTAATTTCGTGGTTTTTTGCTTTGGCATCAAATTCATTTTTGTTTTCCTCTTGCAACATTTTCATTGTGTCTTGATGTTCTTTTATCTTATCCTGAATTGTCGGCATACCTACGATACTTGCTTCCATATCAGCTTCTATATTCAGTTCCTTCAGGACTTGTATCTGTTCTTTTCTGGATAGTAATGGATAGAGTTTATCCATCTGCATAAATTCTCTTGGATCGTGTGGTTCTGGAGGCATATTCTTTTCTGCTTCAACTATCATCATGTGGTGTGTGTCTATATGGGCAATCATTACTCTCTTGCCTTCTGGAGACCATTCTTGGAAGGCTTCTGACATTATACAACGCCTGTGGGATTCGTAATGAATCTTGTGATCGTCATACTTAAAGAATGGGTCATTAACTACAACCTGACTATCGGCTGTCACTGCACCTGTTTCGTCTGGTTCTGACATCATAATACTCTGAACTTCTCCTGATTCCATAAGAGAATTTTCCATCTCTGCACGTTTCATATCAGGGTTTTCCTGTTCAGTAAATCCGGAAAGACCAGCACGTCTTAAAAGTTCCTGTCTTAGTTCCTTATCTTCAGCAATATTTCCCAAAACTCCTCTTTGGGCGAAATCCAAAAGAATGTCCATCTTGCCAGCGTTGGTAGATGCAAGACCGGAATCAAGTTCCATGCGAATATCAGTGTTGTTTCTTAAATCAGCCGCCTTAAATTTCTTAATCTTCCACTGATTACCCCTACCAGCCAGTTTCATAATGCGTTCTTCTGTCATTATCTCTTTGGCAATAAGTAATCTCTTTTTGTTTACCCTAGTCATAGAACGGACGTATCTGTCTATATCGGGGTAGTGACCTTTTTCTGCGGTCTCCCGCAGGATATCAACCATTATCCCAGAAGCCTTGGAGCCTGGTGATTCACCCCTTAATATGTTTTTGGGGTCTCCCGATACGTCCTGAATAACTGTTCTCTGTATTCTGCGTTCTTCAAGGACTTGTGCGGGCAAAGGCGTACCATCTTCTATCTTGGGTGCCTGACCACTCGTTAACAGTGGATCATATTTGAGCATCAGCATCCCAACGCCCAGACCACCTACCTCATCAACTCGTTTTAGTCCTATCTCACCGGGAGAGAATAGTCGGGGACGGGCTAAACTCTTCCGGTTGATAGAAAGGGCTTGGTCAATTTCATTTATTGTGTTCTGAGGGCTTATCAGATTATTAACACCTGCTTCCGACCAAAAACAACCCGGCACATAATCAAAGTGAAAATCAGTCAGTGAATAATACCATTTTCCTTCTTCTGTCTTAATAGGAAGCCTGTCGTATCTCTTTAAGAGTTTGTTCCCGCAGGTAATTATATATCGCCCTTCGGGGAAACTCTTCGTAGGCTTCATTTCAATTTCTCTGAAAAGGACTAGGTCATTATCATCATGCGTATAAGTAGAAGTGTTTACTCCAGCGCCTTTCCATGGGGATACTTCACCGACCATCTTCATCAGTCTCTTGGTGTAGTCTATTGCGGATACGTTTACTTCAGCATCTACGTTAACTTTGAATATGTCCTCTACCCATTCCTTAGATTTGAGGGTTTGAATACCTATCCATCGTTTTTTAGAAAGTCTGTCTCCAAGCAGATCAACAAATACTTGGAAGGGAATTATGCTTTCTGCACCAACATCACCTGTGGTAATCGGATTGCCGTCCTTATCAAATACCCACTGGTCATTGTCCATATAGGGAAAAGTACGCATAAAGCCTACGCCGAATAATGGGAGTGACAAGGCTACACGTTCCTTCTCATCTTGAAATTCACCCTCGTTGCATAAATCCATCCACTGTAACAGTATTTCGGCAAGTTCTGCCGCTTTAATATCCTCTTTGTCCGTAGAATTAGGGGCTACCTTAACCACAAGTTTCTGATTGAGCATCATCCCTTTGATAGCTCGGCAATACTCTCTTATTTCATTGGAAACTGGTGTGGGAATGTAGTCGGGAAGGATTCTGCGTCTGAATGTCTGTGTTGATTTGACGTACTCTAGGTACTGTTCGCCGTTGTAGTAAAGGACGTTCCGGAACCAGATTCGCTCCATCATCGTTCTTGTATAATCTCTCTGGGAGACATCAAAAAGCTCATTTACTCCCATTAATACGTCATTATCAGATACTTTTCCTTTATTTTTTTGAAATATTTCAGATAATTTCATTTAATCCACCGGAAAAACGTCTTTTTCTTCAAATAATATTTTACTTTTCTCTTCTACCTCTTTTACTGTAAGTTTCTTTGCCTCAATTTGAGCATATTCCTGATAATTTCTACTCATAATTCGATTTAAGAGGTCATTTTGTTCGTATTGTAACCGTTTTTTATCAAAATACAAGATAAATATTAATATCCCCAAAACTGTGTAAGAAAATACCACACTAATAATTATTAAAATTTCACCAGTCATATAAACTCCCTTCCTTTTCTTGATTTTTATAAAATTCCTGCAACTCCATATGAGCTATCCCAGATATATCTTTTGGTCTCTCTATTATTGTGTCTTTATCAAGACTGTTTTTCCATTGTGACATCTGCATAGGTCTTGCCATACAGAGTAGAGCAAATTCATCCGCCACATGATCCTCAGCAGAACTGTCAATGTCCTCTGGGTTGTTAGGATTGACGACCAACGTTGGAATAGTACGGATAAAATGAACGCAGTTTTCATAAATCTGCACCATGGGGACTCCGGTTATCTTACCATCCTCTACAGGAACATAAAGTCTTTGATGCACCTGCCGCCATTTTAGCACTCTACTTGGATCACCTGGTCTTAAAACAATACCCTTCATTCTAAATTCATCCGCAGTAGAAGCACCCTGGCCGCCACCTCTATAGTCAGGTTTCTTATTAAAACAGGTAGGATCGCAAAATCTAGTTATCTGTGGATTAAAAATAACTCTATTGTCACTGTTAAAAGAAGTATTAAATCCCATTGCTTCTTCACGCACCTTAATTCCTTCTGCTATTTCACTGTCAGAAAGTCTTAACCCAGCATTAGGAGTTCCATTCCAACCATACCACTCTGAAAATCTATAAAAACGTCCGTCTGAATCCAACCACCACCAACCTACAGAAAATGGCGCACCAAAACCCCAATCAAACGTCATAAACAAAGGTGCATCCTTAGGTACAGGCAATGGTTTAATAACATGATGATGTCTGTTCCACTCTTGAAAGGCCTGTCCAATGAATGTATCCCATGAACCATCTCTAAAAGCTGCTCTCAAGTGAAGTGGCAGCGTATTAAGCATATTCCAATAGGTAGCATCGAGATACGGATTGTCCTCTGCTTTAGATTGAATAAATTTGAATTTCTTTGTGTAGTCTGTTGGGGTTTTATATTCCGGAGGGAAGATGCCGTCTATCCAGAACGATTTGCAATAAGCATGACCTACACCACCAGGATTTGTACCACCAAAGAAAAGAGTCTCATTATCTGTAAGACCAGACCATCTTAAACGCATCCGGAGATCATTAAACGTATCAAAAGGGTTCTTCGTCAGTTCATCTATCGCAATAGCACCAAATTCGGCGCTCTGATACTTACTTGAGTCATCCAAATTCCTAAAGCAAATAACCCCATTCCCATACTCAGGAGCCAATATAAAACACCTGCCATAATCCTTGTGATCAGAATAACTCTTTCCCAGCCATGCAGGGAACTCCCTAGCTATCTTTGTCAACTGCCTGTCCTTCAACGAAGGATAATCCTCACACGCCAGCATCACCTGCACCCATGTCAATCCCTTCTCAAAGAACCACGCCATCAACAACCTAACTAAAATCCACCGCAAAAGATAGCTTTTACCTCCACCTAAACAACCACCATACAAAATATACTTGTATGCAAAGCTGTCCACGGCGGCACATACCTCCATCTGTCTCTCAGTAAATTTCGCAATGTCCTTGTCAAAATCAAGTTCCTTGCGTTTGCTAGCTATCTGCTTCTCAAGACGAGCATCTGACTTTTTACTCATACAGCCTCGCTCATAAATCAACCTTCCAAAAAAGTATCACCAAAATAAGAAATAAACAACAAAGAACTATCCCATTATTTAGCCTTCGGAGGTTTGCACATTAAACATTTGCAGCCGGGCGAATGAGAAACCTTCTTTAACACCTTACTTGCCAAATCCTTCGCCGCTTCAACTGCATCTTGCCTAGTCTTAATAATCTTATCTGGTATCTTCTCCTTACTCTCTATATACACATATCCACTAAGCTGTGAGGTAATCCACTTCCCAACCCCGCCAAAAGACTTAGCCTCTTTTAACAACCTAGCATAATCAGCTTCTTCTAACCGAACACTTATTAACTTCTTCATTGTATATACACCTCCTAAAATTTGTATATACATTTATCAGCTTGTATATACGTTGTCAAGTGATTTGTATATACGATGCTTTGTTTTACAAAGTCTGATTTTGGGAATAGCCACTACCAACACAGACGTAGGGGGGTGTATGGGGTATCCCTTTCGCCTATTACCAATACTTTATCTTTTCGTAACGTAGCATTCCTTAACAGTATTTCACCTACTGAAAAACCTATCTATTTAATATCATTAAACTTGATATGTAACGTAGCATTCCTCAAGGCTTATTGACTGCTTGCTCTAGCTCTATTACTTGATCCACTGTATTGTTATTGATTGATAAGCGATTGATAATAACCAGGGGCTGTGTCGATCGATCTGATCCAGATAATGCTTGCACTTTATCGCTTGCAATGCCCCAATCCACTAAGCCCCGGCGCTTTGTAAGCTCTTTTCGATCATGCTCAGACAATGTCAGGTAAGCATTAGCAGCTTGCAGTTCGATATAGGACGTTATTTCTGATCTGTGTTCATTGTATTGTTTGATTAAATCTCTTGGTGGTATAAGTGGCTTTAATGCTTGTTGAACTGCTTGCTTAGATACTCCCTGAATGTTTGCTATTTGTTGATAGTTCAGGCCGTTAACTTGCTTTAGTTCAAGTGCCTTTACTTTGTCAATTTTGCAGTCTGATCTTGATTTTATTTTCTGCATGCTCAATATTATATAGTCTTTGTTATTTAAAGCAAGATATTTCATTTATGAAGTGCCGCTTTGCGGTTTGTTTCATATATGAAGTGTTTGATGATAATAACAGCTTTTTGTGAATTTGACAGCTTTTTGTGGCTTTTTTCTATATCGCCCAATATTGGGCTTTTTCTAATATAATATATTTTATATCATAACTCTTTATATCTCTTGATGTTTTATATTTAATCTAATTAATGCTCATATAATATAGTAGTATTAGCACAGTAATTGCTTTATATAAAAATAAAAAACAAAATCCGGGCTGCGGCGTTGATACGCAGAGAAAAGAGGAATATAATGAAATACACTAAAGAAGAAATTAAAAGAGCATATGAAGTGATCGATAATTATCGAGGCATGAGATTTGGTGCGATAGTCAAAAGCGTTTCACGTTCGGGAATGAGCCGAAGAATTGAAATTTACGCTGGAGATTTTGAGAGGATCGGTTATCACATAGCAGTTATTGCCGATTATTCCTATAACGTGGACAAAGGCGGATTGAAAGTAGATGGCTGCGGAATGGACATGATTTTCTCAGTGCTATCTAATTTTAATTATGCAATGGCGCGCCATGACACAGGCAAAACTATTCAAGAATTGCTTAAAACCAAAGAATGTGGTGAACATATTTATGATAAGTATTTTACCAATGCGAATAATTATAAAAACTTATAAACTTAATCCGTAGCCGGTACGGATATACCGGCAAAGGGGAAAAAATGAAACGTGAACGCCTAAATGAAATAATAGAATTAATCGAAGCCAATGCCTTAAAAGAACGCAATTTTGAGAATAATCTCAAGAGCTGCGATAATCCACAGACTAAAGAAATGGTATTGTGTGCAAGAGGAGCTGCTAACGCTTATGAAAACGTGTTAGAAGCTCTAAAACGTAATGACACAATTTTTTTAAGATTAGGCGGTGCGTAAATGGATATAAAAAAAGACGATACTCCTATAGACGATAGGCAAAGCGTAATTAATGCCTTGCAGGACAACCTAGACGCTAAAAACCGTATAATCTGGAGCATGGCTGAACGCCATCTGAACATGATACAATATATAGAAGCAAAAATAAAAGAACTGGAGGCGACAAAATGCTAAGAAAAATTAAGCAACAATACTTCGAGCTTGAAGAAGGAAATTCCGGCAAAAAAGAGGAACTACTTGTCATATGCTTAACATGGGCAACGCTTGGATTGGGTGCCGGGTTAATTATCGCATACTTAATAACTGTTTTATCAGCGTGATTTATGAAAATACTAACCATGCTGGTAATTATCGTTATTGTTATAGTCTGGAAAAGATAACATATTAGAAAAAGCCCAACATTGGGCAGGAGATATTATGAATAAAGCCAGAGATTTACGTCAAAGCCTGGAAGAAAAACAGGAAGAACTGGAAAGACTAAAAGACGAAAGAGAAGGCATCGAGGAAAGAATAGATGACCTGCAAGATGTTATTTCCCGGCTGGAGGCAGAGTTGGAATTGTATCAATAAAAAGCAAAATAAAAATTGATTTAATTTTAAACCGTGATAGTATGTTTTTAACGGAGCGAACCCGATGTTAAAAAACCAATTTAAAATTAAATCAAAGCCAACAATTAGCCTCGCTAGTGCCATGCCTCCCAGGTATGGGTTCGCCACTAGCGGGGGTTTTTGTTGGTGAAGGTATGATTAATGAAAGCTAATACTTTTTACTTTCCCCATGATTTTGACGCAGCTGCTGACCCAAAAATGCAAACACTATTAAGCAAACATGGGGCAAATGGTTATGGTGTATTTTGGAGAATTGTTGAACTATTGCACGCTGAACCAACTCATAAAATACCTCTTAAAGAATATATATTTATATCACTTTCCAACCAATTGCTTATAGCAAACAAGCAAATAATTGAAATTATACAATATGCAATTTCACCGGCTGAACTATTACAGTCAGATGGAACCTATATTTGGTCAAACCGTGTAGAGAGCAATATTCAATTAAGACAGGATATTTCTATAAAACGTGCAATATCAGGTAGTTTGGGAGGAAAGACTAGAGCAAATGCTTCAAGCAAACAAGCAAATGCTTCAAGCAATGTAGCAAATCCAAGCAAAGGAAAGGAAAGGAAAGGAAAGGAAAGTTACACCAGTATAAGTAGTACTAGTAGTGGGGGTTATGTATGCAAATAAATAATTTTAACTTTTTCAGTTTCTTTCCTGGTAAAATAACAATACAGACTTTTGACGATAAGAAGTTACGAAAAGATTTGACGAGCATTTTTCACTTTGATGTTTTCACGGAAGTGGAGGCGGATAATCTTGCATGGTTAAACGGTGAAGGTGCTGGAATATTCTTTTGTGTTAATGAAACAGACGGAAAAGGCCGGTCTGCTGCTAACGTGATAAAAGTCAGGGCAGTTTATGCCGATCTGGACGGAGCGCCATTAGAAAAGGCTTTAGAATATAAACCCTCTCTAGTGGTTGAATCATCGCTTGGGCGTTTCCATTGCTATTGGTTTGTCAAAGACGTACCACTGGAAGCATTTAAACCACTTCAACAGAATATTATCAGGGTGTTAAATAGTGATCAATCGGTGCATGATTTACCTAGAGTTTTAAGAGTACCTGGATATATACACTTGAAATATGAACCATTTTTAACAAATATTTACAGTTATTCAGGGGACATATTCACTTATAAAGAACTTGTGTATTGGTTTCCACCGGAAAAAGTTGCTCAATGGTCTGCTAAAAGATACAAACTAGAAACGCATACATCATCAGAATTAAAATTTAATAGTGTTTATGGTACTTCAACTATGAGAAATGTCCATATATTCAAGCGTGTTTGTGGAATGATTAAAAGAAAAGTACCGTGGAGTTATATTGAAAGTGAAGCAAGAAAAGAAGCCATTGCCTGTTCACCGGTGATGGAAGAAAAAGAACTTCAACTTATTTTAAGATCAGCAAGTAAATATTACGAGGGATAAAATGCCAAAATTAAGACCATTACAAGAATACGCTTTAGAAGAAACAAGAAACGCAATGAGAAAATCAAAAAGAATAATCCTACAAGCCGGGTGCGGATTTGGGAAAACCATAATTGCAGCTAAAATAATAAAAAACGTATTAGATAAGGGCAAGAAGGTTGTTTTTATTGTTGATAGAATAGTTTTGGCTAACCAGACAAGCGATGTTTTAGTAAATTATTCTATACCACATGGAGTTATTCAGAGTCAAAACGAAAGGTTTGATATTGACAAGAGGGCGCAAGTTTGTAGCATCCAGACTTTAAAACTCCGTGGTTGTCCTCAAGCTGACATGATAATCATTGACGAAGCTCACGTTTTACATAAAGAACATATTAAAATAATGCAGGAAAATCCAGATGCCTTTGTTCTGGGTTTAACTGCTTCACCTTACACGAAAGGACTAGGGAAACATTTTGAATTTCACATTGAACCTGTACCGGTAAAAAAACTTATTGAAGAAAAATATTTAGTTCCGTTTGATATTTACGGGCCGAGCATAGCAGATTTATCAAAGCTAAAAGTTGTTGCCGGCGACTATTCGGAAAAATCTCTTTCAGAAGCATACGACAAAGTTGACATAGTTGGTGACGTTGTAAAGACATGGCAGAAGATAACGCCGGGGCGAAAGACTATTGTTTTCGGTGTAAATGTTGCTCATATCAAGCATTTAGTTACTCAATTTCAATCAGCAGGAATTTCCGCTTGTGAAATAAATTACAGACAGACAGAAGAAGAACGTGACGAAGCGTTAAAGTCATTTACAGAAGGAAACACTATGGTTTTATGCTCCGTGGAAGTAGCTACAAAAGGTTTTGACTGTCCAGCAGTAGAAGTTGCTGTTCTTGCAGTAGCTACAAAGTCAATGATTAAGTGGACACAAACAACGGGGAGAGCATTACGAATATATCCGGGGAAAGAGAAAGCATACATACTTGATTTGGGCGGTAATGCTGAAAGACTTGGATTTCCAGATGATTACGAATTTATAAAACTTGATACCGGAAAGAAACCTAAAAAGTCAGAATATGAAAAGACGGTAATTTTACCTAAAAAATGTCCTTCCTGTGATTTTATCAAACCGGTTGGAGTTAGAACTTGCCCGGCTTGTGGATTTACACCAGAATTTAAAAAAGATGTTGATGTTGAAGATGCTGAACTTGAAAAGCTGAAAAGAAAAGCACGTTCTGAATACACGATAGAACAAAAGCAAAGTTTTCTTGCTCAATTAAATACCTATGCAGCAAGTAAAAACATGAGAATCGGTAGGGGAGGTTGTTACGGGTGGGCAATCCATACCTATAAAGACAAATTCGGAAGTAACCCTGGCAATAAGTTAAATTGGTATTCAAGAGAACCGATTGGTGAAGATGTGCAAAAATTCATAATTCATAAATTCATTAAATATGCAAATAGAAAGGAGACTACATGAAACCTGTATGTGTTACATCACCACTGCCGTCAAAAATAGATTTACAGACCTGGCGGGACTTCTATAAGAAGAAAAATATCAAGACAGAGATAGAAGTAATGGAAAAAGATGAAAGAGGCCGCCGACACTATCGCCTTTGGAGAGATATGACAGCAGAAGAAGAGTGTGATCTTGCACTAAATAGACTGGAAATAACCAAAGATGGGAATTTAAAGTACAGAGATGATGATCGTGTTAAAAAACCACAAATACAGGAGGCAGTATGATTAAGACTACAAAATGGGATTCAGTAGAAATTGAATGTTACAATGGGAAGTATGCACTTGTTCTAGGCTGGGAAGGAAGAGATGGCAAATTCAACGCAAAGTGGGCGGAGTTCGAGATGGGCAAAGACAAGATAAAAAAGAAAATGCCAGTAAAGATTCCACTCGGTGAAAGTAAAGAAGAAGCTGCCGCAGTGCTAAAGACTTTATTTTTAGAATTAAGCGAATAGCCCAAAGTTGGAAAGGAGCAATATGCAAGACTTTATAAAAGTAATAGACGAAAGAATGGACTGGAAAAAACGAAAGATGCTAATTCCTAAAATGGTTGAATTAGGAAGCATGGCATATCTTGCCGCCGGCAAGCTCTTAACTGATGCGAAAATGTGTGAGGATTGGAAATTTGATGACTCAGGAGCGACTGACTTCTATTCATGGGCAGATTTCACGCTAGGATACCGCAGGACAAACATTCAGCGTATGGTTGATATATGGATAGCCTTTGAGAACTCCTATCATACAGATAAGAACATGCTTATGTCATGTGACTTCTCAAAATTGGCATTGATTGCCCCTATCTGTAAAGACATGGACGAAGAAGAAAAACTTGACTGGATACATAAAGCCGCCACAAATTCTGTAAAACATCTTGAGCTAAACGTGAAGGAGCATAAAGGGCATGATGTAGCAAGACAAGAGCTTTGTACCCATACAGGGCGAATCACACTGCTTGAGAAATGTGGGGTATGCGGGAAGGTATTGTCTATATCACATTCGGATGAGGATATAAAATGATTAATTCTTGCCCAAAGCCAGTAAAACAGAAAAAGTCTAAAAAAGTTACTACCGGCAAACTTCACGCTGAAATAGACAGGATAGAGTCTGACTATGCTTTAATAGAAGCAGACTTTGTTTGTATGCTCTGCGGAGGCGTGGCTAATCAGATACACCACTTCTTCACCAAATCAACACATGGCAATGTCAGGCACGATAGACACAACCACTGTCCTTTGTGTTTTGGATGCCATTCCTTCAAGATAACAAAACGAGCCGATACAGAACCTTTGCGGGACTTGCTGATAGCTAAACTAGGTGCGGAAGAATTTGGCAGACTAAAAGTAAGCTCAAAACTTGTTGCTGAATTTGGACGCTGTTTTCTTCAGGACTTACTGGCACAACGCAAGGCAGAACTTCTACTGCTTGCCGGTGATAACCCTGAAAGAATTGAACGAATAACAAATGCGGGGAAGCAAAGACTACAATCTATATTAGAGGAAATGAAATGCGTGTCTTAATTGCGTGCGAATTTTCTGGAATAGTCAGAGAGGCATTTAAAGCCAAAGGGCATGATGCTTGGTCTTGTGATTTATTGCCGACTGAAATACCTGGTCAGCACTTTCAGGGAGATGTTTTAAGGTTCATAAAAGCTAGGAATAATTTTGATTTAATGATTGCTCACCCGCCTTGCACAAGACTTTGTAACTCCGGCGTTATGTGGCTTGAAAAAAGGAATTTATGGAAAGAATTAAAAGATGGCGCAGATTTTTTTAAAAAACTTTTAAATACCGATATTCCAAAGATTGCTATTTAAAATCCCATACCACATAAATACGCTTTGGAGATAATCGGACAAAAATACAACCAGATTATCCAACCTTGGCAGTTTGGACACGGGGAAACAAAGGCAACTTGTTTATGGCTTAAAGGATTGCCGGAACTAATACCGACTAATATTGTAGAGGGTAGGGAGCAAAGACTTCACAGACTTCCACCTTCACCGGATAGAGCAAAATTAAGGTCAACTACTTTCAAGGGAATTGCCGAAGCCTTTGCTTCTCAATGGGGGAAATGAAATGCCTAAAACCTATTACACGGTAGAGATATTCTTAATAGACAAGCAAAATCCAAATGGAAATTGGGTTATATCCAGCCGCCACAAGAACGAAGAAAATGCCATTATAAATGCGAATATTATTAGCAAATCTCGCAAATGTGAAAGCAGGGGAATATTCCAAGGTGAAATTATTTTTAAAATAAATGAAAATAAACCTTGACTTCCTAATATAATATGCTATATTAGAAGAAAAGCCCAATATTGGGCAGAAAGGACTTACCGATGTTATTTGAAATTAAATCACGATTTTACGGTAATGTAATTTTTTCACTGGAAACTCAATCATTTAAGTTGTGTGTAGAAGCGGCGGTTAAAAGTGGTGCCAACCTGTCCAGAGCCGACCTGTCCAGAGCCAACCTGTCCGAAGCCGACCTGTCCGAAGCCAACCTGTCCAGAGCCGACCTGTCCAGTGCCAACCTGTCCAGAGCCAACCTGTCCAGAGCCAACCTGTCCAAAGCCGACCTGTCCAGAGCCAACCTGTCCGGAGCCAACCTGTCCAGAGCCAACCTGTCCGAAGCCGACCTGTCCGAAGCCCAAAATATGGTCAAGCTAATGGGTGTTGAGGTCGGCAACTATTACTGGAAACGATTTGATATTGGTCTAAAAAACAATGATTATCAATTTAATGTTGGGATTAATAAACTCCGTGAAGGTGAAGTCTTTGCAGATGATGAAAGAGTCATGTGTTCTCATCCCGGCTTCCACTTTGCCTCACGTTCATGGTGTGCCGTTAATTATTCAGATCATCCATTAGAGGCGAAAATTAGAATACCTGAAGGCGCAAAGATTAACGAACCTTGGGCAACAGATGGCAAGGCATCTGCCGACATGATAGAAATTGTTAAGGTATTTGACGTAAAAACAGGAAAAGACGTAACAAAAAATATAAATAATCGCCTAATTAGGCAGAAAGAAGGTTAGCATGGAAGAAACAAAAGTAGCACACTCAGCAGAATCAACTCATTGGTATTCACAAGACGGCAAACCAGCTTACACTTACCTAAACAAGAAGGGTGAAGAAAAGCCAACAACTTTAAGACAGGCAAGGACAAGCAATCTTGTACCCGGAGTCAGCACAATTCTTGGAATGGCAAACAAACCCGGCCTTCAAAGATGGTTGCAAGAACAAGTCCTCTTATCTGCTTTAACCAGTACCCGCAAAGACGATGAACCTGAACAGGATTACATCAACCGGATAATTCTTGAAGCTGGTGAGCAAAGCAAGAAAGCCCGTGAAACAGGAACCGCTATACATAGCTGGGTACAGAGTGGTTTTGAACGTGAGCAAATTCACAGTGACGGTGTCCGGTACTTTGAGTCTGCCAGAGATACTATCCTTGCTGAATGTGGTGAGCAAAAGTGGGGCTGTGAAGAGTCTTTTGCATGGGACGGTTACGGTGGCAAGGCTGATATTTACTGCGATCTGTTCTTATTGGATTTTAAAACTACGGAGAAGCCTTTAGAGGGAATTAAAATTTGGGAAGAACACGCCATGCAGTTAGCTGCATATCTTGCTGGTCTTGGTCTGGACGAAACAACAAAGTGCGGCATTTGCTATATCAATACAATTTCCGCAGAGGCAAAGATAATTTGGATTTCAAAGGAAGAAATTGAAAAAGGCTGGAAGATGTTCAGAAGTTTAAAATCTTATTGGTACGCCAAAACTCAATTAGGGGAGGAATAAACCATGACAGTATATGAAATATTAAACAAAATTCAAGTGGAGTTAAAAGCTCCAAAATCTCAATTCAATGCCTTCGGGAAGTATCACTACCGTTCTTGCGAGGATATTCTTGAAGCTGTAAAGCCTTTGCTTTCCGGTGCAGTTTTGACGATAGCTGATGAAATAGTGCTTATCGGAAATCGGTATTATGTCAAAGCAACTGCCACACTTTCCAACGATGGGCAGAGCATAACTAATTCAGCTTATGCCAGAGAAGAAGAAATCCGCAAAGGCATGGACTCAAGCCAGATAACCGGAGCTACTAGCTCTTATGCTCGGAAATACTGTTTAAACGGATTGCTATTGATAGATGACACCAAAGACGCAGATAGTACTAACAAACATGACAAAGTTGAACCTGAAGCGATTAAACACGAAATAAAGCCTAAAGAAGCAGATGTCCCGATACACGAACCCACTAAACTGGTTGAAGTTATAAAAGAGCAAGTACCCGGCTCCAAAGTTGAGTCAGAATTTATCACAGTTCCTCAACAGAAACGTCTTTTTGCCCTTGCAGCATTGAGCAAGATTGAACCTTTACAAGTAAAAGCGTATCTTATGAAGTATTACAATACCGAACATTCTGCCCAGATTAAGAAAGTCGATTACAAAGAAATATCCAGCAATATTGAGTCAAAAGAGAAGTTTGATCACATGATGTCAGTAAAAGACGAACCGTTTGATGTCGTAGTACCGGAGGTGAATTAATGAATAAACCAGGAACAGGAAGTGTAGTCTTTTCAATTTCCATGACGAATTGTCTTTTGCAGAAGCTCCAAGCAGCAGCAGACAAGTTAAAGATAACCCGCAATAAGTTTATCGTAAATTGCATAAAAGCAGTAGTGCTAAAAAAGGAGGAATCGAAATGAGAACTCCTACTCGTAGAAGCAAAAGCGATCCCAGCAAATATTCATGCAGTTGTTGCCATAAATATAAGACTAAAGACGAGTTCTACCCAGACGCAGGTCAAACGATAGGTATTTCTGGCTACTGCAAAATGTGTACTTGTGTTCTTTATAAGAGAACTCCTTCTAAAGGAACTCGCCCTGTAAAGGGTGAGAACACTAACAGAAACAAATTGGAAGGATTTATACACTATTTTAGCAAGAACCAGTATAACTTCTATGCAACATTCGGGGAGAAATTTACACGCCACAATGCTTTTTTAGCTTTTAATGGAATTAAGAACATGGAAATTGATGTAGGTAGTTTCTCAAGAGGATACGCTCCTGGTTGTGCAAGAAGATCAAGTTACGCACCACACAATTAAAGGATTATTATGAAGAAACAACCAGTAGAGATGATAACCAACATAACATTGCTTTTGATTATCTTTGTGGTAATCTTGGGATTGGCGCTTAATTGGGGCAATGAGCTATTGGGAATGTTGGTGCGGTTGGTAGTAAGAAGATAATTTGCGGGGCGGGCGAAAAGATTGGAACTACCGCCAAAATGATGAAATCAAAAAGAAAAAGGGGGAAATAATGAAAGTTTTAATCAATAATAAGATCGAAGCTATTATGGGTAAAGGCAGCCCATTGGCTGAGTGCCCAAAAACATATAAACAAGTCAGCGTTGTCTATCATCGCATCGGAGATTTGTTTAATCCTTCTCAATTCGTTTATAATCCAAGAAAAATGACCATATATATGGCTAGGGATAAGAGTTTGCGATATGAAATATATCGGGACGGCTCATTCTTTCCGTTTTATGGGAAACTCACATTACTTCACGGGGTATGTTTATTGATTGCGGATTCGAAATCCTCCTTCCGTTTTATGGGAAACTCACATTACTGTTCAAAAGGAGTACCGAATGAGAGATTGTAAACACGGACAACTCAAACACAGTTGCGAGATATGCAAACTGGAAGCAAGGGTAAAGAAACTGGAACTTCAAGTTGAAGTATTAGAAAGAAAATTAAAAGATAAAGAGGCTGAATTAGAATTACCGTTTTGAAAGGAGATTATGAAAAATCTAACTAATGAGGAATTATTAAGTATAAGCATTGATAAATGCTGTTACCCAGAAATATACGATGAACTATCTTCCCGCCTCGCAAGGGTAAGCGAATTGGAAGCACATCTCCGTCAGGAAACAGCAAGACTAAACCACGCTGATAAAAGGATAGAGGAGTTGAAAGAACGGATAGATTTTGAGCGCAACAAGCGACGGCCAGAGGTTTGGAAAGAGGGGGCAAGGGCAATGCAGAAGTTGGAGAAAATAGCCAAACTACCATTTAGGCACGATGTGGCAGAAATATTGGAGGAATTATGATAGGCGATTCTTACGGAGATGGAAATAGATATGAGGGTAGGGGTTTAGAAGGAAGGGACGGAAATAGATATGAGGGTAAGGACAGCACTAAAAGCAGCATACCTACTTATCTTACATTAAGTTTAGAAGGAACCGATATGAACAAAATGACTAACGAGACACTGCTACTCCGTTTTCACGGAGAACCATTTTCAAATCAACTATGTAATGAACTCCTTTCCCGCCTTAATAGGGTAAGTGAGTTAGAAGTAAACCATTATGAGCGAGACAAACTTCTGCAAAGGGTAAGTGAGTTGGAGAAAACTTGCGAAGTTGTTAATGACCAAAATGAGGCACTTATTATGCAGATTGAAGATTCTAATACAAGACTTGATAGAATAAAAGAGTTGGAAGCCGAGAACTCCGTCTTGCGAGAAATGAATTGCGCCTTAAACGCATCAAGTATTGCGGGGAAAAAAGCTTTTGAGAAGTTGGAGAGGATAAGGGAATTACCTTATTATAATTACTTTTATAATGTTGAGAAGATTCTCGCAGAGGAGGGATAGGATGAGTGACTTTGAACATAAATTAATTATAGAACTTGAACAGCAAATTGAGGATATGAAGAAAGTAATGGATTGTTGGTTGGAGTTCTCTAAAGATGTTGCCCCAAGTTGTGTTGCTGGTGCTGATTGGCTAATGGAATTAAGACGCAAAACAGACTTGTTATTAGGAAAATTGGATTGAGGAGGAAGTATGACACACGACCAACTAGCAAGAGAGTTTAGCGAACTGAATGGGATACCGTGTACTGGAAGTCACGGTTATTTAGACGGAAAGGAATGCACCTTCTCCGATGCTGCCTCTATTCTGGAAGTGATGATACTTCGCAAAGATTGGATTGACTTTATGAAGTCATTATACGGTGACTATGTGGAAGATATGATTCATCTTGACTATATACTTATAAAAGACAAACTACTCAAGGCAGCAGTCGAATGGTGTAGGGAGCATAAGGAGGAAAAAGATGAAAGACCTAAGTAACGAGGAATTGCTACATAGGATATACATGCGTGAAGACCCACAACTTAGAGCAGGAGACGAACTCCTTTCCCGCCTCGCAAGGGTGCAGGAGTTGGAGAAGGAAGTGGAACAGCTGAAAGCCCTCGCCTATAGATTCAAAGAAGGTAATAAAAAATCTCTACAAGAGCAATATAAATTAATGGAACAAGTCACAGAAGGCCAGCGAGCTATTGAGAAGTTGGAGAGGATAAGGGGATTGATATATAAATATTGTCAGAAACAAGATTGTGGTACTTGTAACGCCTTAACTTGCCCTATAACTCAAGAACGATGTGATATGACTTATGATTTGAAAGATATTCTCG
>Ga0247841_10003256_pt1 | contig 30557 bp, 34 predicted proteins | sample LaCruzMarch2015__2_FD_192410 | JGI IMG/M metagenome (GOLD analysis project Ga0247841, IMG submission 192410) | Freshwater microbial communities from meromictic Lake La Cruz, Castile-La Mancha, Spain - LaCruzMarch2015_18m | ecosystem: Environmental > Aquatic > Freshwater > Lake | place: Spain... | reverse complement strand
GGAAAAGGGTGCGTTAAAAAAACGGCCATTTTTGCCTCAAAAATTGAAAGAAGAAGAAAACACCATACAATTCATTGTATAATGTTTGAATCACTCCTCACTTTAGGAAAAGGGTGCGTTAAAAAAACGGCCATTTTTGCCTCAAAAATTGAAAGAAGAAGAAAACACCATACAATTCATTGTATAATGTTTGAATCACTCCTCACTTTAGGAAAAGGGTGCGTTAAAAAAAACGGCCATTTTTGCCTCAAAAATTGAAAGAAGAAGAAAACACCATACAAATGATTATATAATGTTTGAATCACTCTCTCTCTCGAAATCCTCTTTCTTTAGGAACTTTTTACTTTACTTCGTTATAACCCATTCTCATTACTTTACTTCGTTGCATCACTCATTTCTCATTATGACTATTTACTGTTAAATACCATTGTTTCGCCTATCGTGCCATTACTTTGTTATAAACGGTGTCTCGATTGTATAATCACTTATTTACAATGCAGGACCACTTTAGTGGTTCGGCGTTTGCTCTTCCCTCATTCGTTATACATTTGAGACATTTTTGCACAAATACTCTACTTCGTTATACCACTTATTTCTCGTTATGGCTTAAAACTGCAAAAAACACTAAAAATGAATGTATTCTTTCTCTCCGCTCCGCTTATTAACATCCTCTTTTGAAAAGACTTCTACATGAAAAATACCAATCATAAAAAAACACGATAGGAAATGTTCAACCACCCCCACCATTTAATTTTATAATTTTGAGAGAAAGACCCCTTACTTTAGGAAAAAGTGGGAGGTGCGTTAAAAAAACGGCCATTTTTGCCTCAAAATTAATAAGTGAAGCGGAAAGAAGGAGAAAACACCATCGCAAAACTTACACAAATGACTGTATAATGTTTGAATCACTCTCTCTCGAAATCCCCTTTCTTTGGAAATTTTACTTTGCTTTGCTTTGTTATACCACTCATTTCTGGATATAACACTCATTTACAGTAAAAACACAATACAAATCATTCTCTGGTGTTTTCTCTCAACTGCTTTTTTGAAAAGACTTTGAAGAAGTAAAAATGAGTAGCACATTAATGTTGTATTTTGAAAAGACTTCAATAATAAAAAGACTAACAACAAAAAACACGATAGGAATATTTCTATGGTGTTTTGCTTCAATTCGAGAGAGAAGACATTTCACTTTCTCTCGAAATACGTATTTTGAAAACATAATCCAATAAGCGAAGCGATAGTGAAAAGACCAATCATAAAAAACACTATACGAATCATTCAACCACCCTGTGTTTGAGAGAAGCATGAAAAAAGGGTTGAGGAAAGTCCCCTTTTTTGATGTGTTAAGAATTACAAGAAATTAAATGCAAAGAGCAGGGCGAGAGAAATGAGTCGGTATTTCCCTTTTCAAAAGTTTTGCAAAATGAAGCATACAAACATAAGAAAGAGAATAAATATGCATTAAAATTTTGAAATTCCCCTCATATTCACCACCCAAATGGGCTTCAAAATGAAGCGGTTGAGTTCGAATCCCCGTGATCAAATTGAGCCAAATAGATGACTCATTAAACCATGTCTCAATTTGCATGAGGTTCTCTGGTGTCGGAATCTGCAAATTGCCTTCACTTGTCATTTCAAACAAGGAACAGAATGTCTCAAAGTAATTCTGGGCGAAAAGCAACGTTTGGCGGTTGGTCATTGTCTGGTGTGTGTTTTTTGGTGTGGAATCCCTTTTCTGGGAAAAAAAAATCAATTTTTAATGGACAAAGTGAAGCAAAATAAAATATGGGTCTTCTTTCTCTCAAACAAAAGAGGTTTGAGAGAAGTGAAAGGAGAAATAAACCATAATAGAAAATATTTGTCTGGTGTTTTCTTTCTCTCAAACCTCTCTTTTTACACCTTTGCACATTCTAAACGCCCAAAGGCTTGCCCCGTGAGACGGGGCTTTGCGACCCAAAGGGTCGGCGTATTTACCCGAAGGGACTGCTTTGGCGATGCTGTTTGCAACTCCCTTCTGGCAAATTACCTTAATACATTCAATATTCTGCCGTTGGCAGAATATTGAAATATAATTGGCATTTTAAAGGTGCAAATGTGTAAAAAGAATTGTTTTATAACTCATTTCTCATTACTTTACTTCGTTATAACTCATTTCTCATTACTTTACTTCGTTATAACTCATTTCTCATTATACCACTCATTTCTCATTATACCACTCATTTCTCATTATGACTATTTACAGTAAAAACACAATACATATATATATGATGTTTATTTTGCTTTGCTTACAAACAGTCTCTCAAACAGTCGCCCAACAGTCGCCCAACAGTCGCAAAACAGTCTCTCAAACAGTCGCCCAACAGTCGCCCAACAGTCGCCCAACAGTCGCAAAACAGTCTCTCAAACATTATCGCTTTGCTTATTGAATTATTTCTATGGTGTCTTCTTTCTCTCAACCTTGCGTATTGTGCCATTACTTCGCGATAGACAGTGTCTTGATTGTATAATCACTCATTTACGAGGGTTATACGGCACTACGTGCCTTATAACCGTTCGGTTTCCCACATTCGTTATACATTTGAGACAAACTTTACCTATAATGAGAGAAACAAAATAAAAGGAAAGGGAAACCCAAACAAATGAGTTTGAGAAACAAAACCGTCATACAAATAGGGTCGCACATCGGCAACACAAAAAACGACCCTCTCTTCACAAGCGTGGATGAAACCACGAGACTGATTCTGGTCGAACCCGTCCCCTATCTCTTTGATCAATTGAAAAAGAATTACGAGAGAAAAATGAATGGAGCAACCGACAACATCGTCTTTATCAACAAAGCAGTCAGCAATTTCACGGGGGAGATAGAACTCACTATAGTGTCCCCCAAAAATGATTTCGATAAATTCCCATCATGGGCATCCCAATTGTCCTCCATCAATACCACTCACATCAAAGCCCACCTACCCAACCTAATGATTGAAACCCGCAAAGTGCCGACCACGACACTCGACGCAATCGTGGCGGAAAACGGCATTACCGAAATCGAACTCCTGCAGACCGACACCGAAGGACACGACCATGTCATCTTGATGAATTACACCTATAATGTAAAACCCAAGAGAATCATGTTTGAACACAAACACATGGACGGGACATTCGTGGCAGGAGAACACTATAGTGATTGTTTGGCATTTTTACGGGGAATGAATTATAAAATGTTGTATCAAGATACGGAGGACACCCTGATGGAGATGAGAATGATTTCGAGAGAAAAATTGAAAGAAAATAAAAAGAATAACTCGAATCCATTCAAATGACAACGACACAATATTTTATAGTGTAAACGCACATTGGAATGGTGGATGAAACGTTCTATATCCCAACCACTGCCTCCCTGAACACAGAGCAAACAGGACTACAATATTTTGAAACGACGTGCTTTCAAGAATTGGACGAAGAAGAAGTGAAACCCTATTTGATACATTATTTGACCGAATTGATAAATCACTATAATGATGTGAAATCAACAACAGAAACAGGGCACGATAAAACCAGCAGACGTTGTGAAAAAGTAATTCAATACTTGGGTGCAAAGATGCACGAACTCAATCTGTTGATAAAATACAATCTTTCGATTGCTGAATTGTCAAAAGTGGTGGTTGATTTTATACACCATATGATTCCTTACAATAAAAAAATGCATTATCGCAACGAATTGTTTGTCAGCCATTTCAATGTGGTAAAGGGAGAATATATTTGTTAATTGATGTTGTGTATAAAACCAAATGATTTTTTATTGTATTGGTGGGGTCTGGTTTTTGGTTGATGAGTTGGTCGGCGAGAGAAACGAGGTTCTGTTTTATACCATATAATTTATACAATTGTCTTATGTAGGAAAAAAAAGCATAAAAAAATAAATCAATATTACAAAATGAACAATGAACATTTGTTGAATAAAATGATTTACCCCATCGGGAACACCAATAAAATCTTTTTTGATTACAGTTGTTTCAAACAGTTTGCCATCAAAGAAAATTATTGTGAAATCATTCTTCATTCATTAAACACCATAAAAAACACACTGGTAAATCACTCCTCTTTTGAGATGCACATCAATCTGTTTTCTTTCAACACGAGTTCATTTGCAAAATACAAGGATTTCATCTGTATTTTCACGGACAGCGTATTCACTGCCAATACAGATGGCATTTATGAAAAAATCAACTGTTTTGTCATTTATTTCACACCAAGCATCATGGACGTCATTCTCTCTGTTTTTTCTCATTCCAAAAATTCGGTGAAACCCTATTTCGTGTTTCACTCCAAAAAAGACTCTGCGACAGAATTGAGCGGGCTTTTGCAATGACCCCTATAGTGTCTCTGCTTACCACCGCTCTGCTTACCACCGCTCTGCCTTACCACCGCTCTGCTTACCACCGCTCTGCTTATGGCATGAAAAAAGGTTTTTAACCCTTTTACTTTGATTAAAATTACATAAGAAATACAAACATCATACGATTACTATAATTACTTCTTGCCAACGGCTACTTTTACTTTCTCGGCTGTTTCTGGGTCAACCACTCTTTTTGCTGCCACTTTTTTTGTCTTTTTTACTTCAACTTCACCAACTGGTGCTTCCACATCGGTTGTTTTTGTGTTTAATAATTCTCTCAAATCAGTGCCAACAAGAGGAGTATGTGGTTGATTCAGGTCTGCCATAACTTCTTCTTGTGTTGGTAAAGCGGAAGCAGAAGCAGCGGAAGCCACTGGTTTCTTTACCCTTGGCACTTTCACTGGTTTGCCGATGTTTTTGACGATTTTGACCTCGTCTTTGGCGTTGAATTGCGAATAAAAGGCGGTCTGTGTTTCAAGGTCGGCTTTTATCAACAATTTCGACAACAACTCGTCGTTTGTTCGCATTTCTTCGGGAAGTTGTGAGACAAACCAGTTGCAAACAGCCATCAAATTTCGGTGTTTGGCAGAAAGAGCGGGTTTTTTGACCCGTTTGGCACGTTCCGCCTTACTTGCCTCCCTTTGTTCAGGAGTAAAGTGTTTTTCTTGCTCGGCAATGACGGCTTCGTCCTCTTCCTCCTCCTCTTCCTCTTCATCTCCGTAATCGTCCTCAATGAGGTCGTCTTTTACTTCAAATACAGGTTCGGGAACTGGGGTGGGCTTGGCTACAACCTTGGTCGGTTTAACGGTGGTTTTGGTGGTGGTGTTCATTTTGGTATTGTGTTTTGGTGTTTTGATGGAATCCTTTTCAAAAGAAAAAAATTTCAATTTTTTTCGTTTTTTTGAGGGTGGGGGTGATTCCCCAAAAAATTGATTTTATATTGAAACCCTCGGGACCACCCAAAAATGCTACGATTCAGCCTGAAAGTTCCCGACGAAGCAACCCCACAGTTTGCAGATTGGGCACCTGTTGCAACCAACACTATAGTGATGCCGAAACTAAAAATACGCACAAATCGCCCTCAAAATACCACACCCTTTGTTATGATTCATTTGACGCCCATATAACCCATAACCAATAAAAATTGATTTTTTTTATTCTGCTTTTGAAAAAGCACAACAAAATGACAACCATACACGAGAGAATCGCCTGTTTGTTTTTGAGTGGTCTTAAAAGGCTGGACTCGGCACAAGAAGAGGTCGAACAGGATTCAGCCCTATTGTGGTTTGAACAACATTTCCAGAAATTAATGGAAACCGTCGAACACGACGTTTTATTGAAAGCCATTTGCAGAAACGCAAGAACTGACTTTCATTTGCAAACTTACAAAATATTGGTGAGAAAAATGTTTAAATTATTAACAGATGCGAAACTTGTATCGCATGATGATATTGTGTCCAATTGTCCTACTTATTTATTGCAATGAATTGTTTAACATAAAAAAACCTTTTTTTATTACCCACTCCTTTTCAAACAAAACCAACACTATAGTGTCCTCTTCCTCAACCTTTCGTTTAGTCCCTGAAAAAAACATGAAAAAAGGGTTTAACTTTTTTTACATTACATCATGATAATTTCAATATAATAACACAATATGAGTATGCAAACTAAATTCATGCGGTAATTTTTTTTGGCTTTTCGTTTTTTTGGTTTTTTGGGGCAACTTTTGCTACTACTACTGGCTCCTGCACTGGCTCTGGCTCTTCTTCCACAGCAGGAACCAAATGGTCTTCTGTGGGTTTCACCATTTTTGTTCTCGGTTTGACAACTTTGGGCGGTTTGATGATGTTTTTGACGATTTTGACCTCGTCTTTGGCGTTGAATTGCGAATAAAAGGCGGTCTGTGTTTCAAGGTCGGCTTTCATCAGCAACTGAGCCAACAATTCATCACTTCTCATCTCTTCTGGAAGTTGTGAGACAAACCAGTGGCAAACGGCCATCAAATTTCTGTGTTTGGCAGAAAGAGCGGGTTTTTTGACCCGTTTGGCACGTTCCGCCTTACTTGCCTCCCTTTGTTCAGGAGTAAAGTGTTTTTCTCGCTCGGCAATGACAGCCTCATCCTCTTCCTCCTCCTCTTCCTCCTCTTCCTCTTCGTCTTCAATGAGGATGATCGGTTCGGGTTCAGGAATCACAGCGACTTTCTTGTTCGCCTTGGTCTGTTTGGTGTTGTTGGTGGTGGTGGTCATTTTGGTGGTGGTGGTCATTTTGGTGGTGTGCTTTTGTTGTTTTTTTGTGGAAACTTTTTTTCTGGAAAAAAATTTTCAATTTTTTTTGCAAAAAAAACGAAGCCTACCTTTTACTACTCATTTCTCATTATATTGCTCATTTCTCATTATATTGCTCATTTCTCGTTATATAACCCATTTCTGTGTTGCTAAAAAAAGACAAAAAAAATTGAATTTTTTTTTCCAGAAAAAGATTCTGCACACCAAACACACACCAACACCAACAACATGCAATCTAACACTCAAACCTTGTTCATGAGACTGAAAAATGAGGTTAAAAATGGTCATGCACCTGCATTCACTTTCTTTGAGATTTTCCCTCAGGGAATCATCCACGAAGAGGAAGAAAGAGTGAATGACGAGGACAAACCAGACCAAAATTATAAGTCGTATATGGATGACAACGAGACCTGTATATACAAGAGTGATGAAACCATTCAAAATAAAAAGGAACGATTGTTAGATGGGATTAAACCCTACAATTATACCCGAAAATTCACAATGGCTGAGATATTCAATGGAACCTACCTCTTTTGGATGTTTGACAAAGACTGCGAACACAAGACCGCATGGAGAGACCTATTAACTTTAGAATACATTGACCCTGCAACAAGACTGCCTTACAATGATGATGACTTGAAACTTTGTTATGACTAATATATTGTGTAATTAACTTTTGCCATTAAAAGGGACTTCAAAACCTTTTTTTATCGCTTTATTATACCACTCATTTCTCGTTATACCACTCATTTCTCATTATATCACTCATTTCTCGTTATACCACTCATTTCTTGTTATGGGGGTGTTTTGTGAAGGATGAAAAAAAGGGCAAAAGCACCCCTTTTTAGTTTATGATTAAGTTAATGTGGTTATTAAAGGACACTGTGATAAAGGAGTGAGTTAAAGAACACTCATCATATAGGACAAACAACATTCAGGTCATCAAACAGCACTGTTCCTTTCATTAGTTTTTGCATAAGAAGACTGTTTTTTCGACGGGAACCCATAGAAACGAATGATTTGATTAAAATTACAAAGCAATACATTATACACGCATTAATTCACTCAAATCCACACTGGGCGACTTCTTGAACATGATATTTTTTAAAAGAAATATCATGTTCATTTTTGGCTTGGGTGAATGGGGGTAATGATATACCTTGGGGTTTTCGTCGATGAAAACATACTCCTCTTCACCCTTTTCGACAAAAACGTAGTTTTCACTCTTTTCTTCAGTCATTCTATTGTGTCTTTTACCAGAAAAAATTAGGCAAAAAAAAATCAATTTTTTCGTCAATTGTGTATCACCCATAAAAAAAGAGTCATACAAAATAACAACTCTTTTTTTGAAATTTGATTATAATTAACGATGACAATACAAAACAGATTTTGATAAAACAGGTCGATTGAAAGAATGGCTGGGTTTTCCCTTGGCAAAGACAACACAAAACGACGCATAAGCGATGTATTCGTATTGCTTCCAAGACAAAACAGAGCCATTCTTACTGTAAAAGAAGGCAATCAAAGCAAAGACAAGTGCGAAAATGACAACATTCATTACAACATCACCTATAGTGATACTGTATAGCGTGTCTTTAGCAACAGTCTTTGCGTCCTTGACGAAATCAAGGAAATCATTCGAGAAATAGGCGGTCATTTTAGGGTTTTCGTGTGTGTTTGGTGTTTTTTGAGGTGAAAAAGCAAAACCAAGGAAAAAAAAATCAATTTTTTCATGCCTTTTTTGTATCACCCATCTCTCAAACATAAAATCAAATAATATATCACTTGTATTGTGTTTTGTTGGGAGCAAGTCGAGAGAAAAAAGTGCGACAAGCTTGCGACAAAGCAGCACCTTTTTAGTTTGATTAATTAATTCAATAGCAACACAACAAACACAAAATACAACTTATTTCTCTACTTTTTCTTATAAAACACTTCCGTCTGCGTCGTTGCGTATTCCATCAACACAACACCCGCCTCAGCCGTCTTGACTTCAATAAATACATCGCCTTTCCGCAAAGTCGGGCATTCGGGCATCAATTCATCCACCAACCAAATCTGCACCTGCGATTGAACGGTCGAATGGAATTCGGTGCCGTTTTGAAGAGACTGAACCAATTTCGGCAGATGTTTTCGGTTGGAAACCCTGCTCAACTTGTGTTCCGCAAAATCCGTCCCCAAATTCTTCAAAATTCCGCAAATCTCATCGGTTTGCACCTTGTTATTCCTATTAACCAACGCACTATACTCTGGATTTCCATAATCGTTGAATATACTCGATATACAAGCATCCAACGGCATTTCAAGCCCGAAATGAGTGAATAACGAACTCGGCAGAAACACAGGTGAGCAAGTATAGGTATTGTTTTTGGTCAATTTCGGCTGTCCATCGCTGGGTCGAGCCATATTCATGGCTTTGAGTGGTATTTTTGGTGCCGTTGCATCAGGAGCATCTGCATTGTAATTTTCAATTTCACCAATCATCTGTATGTATCGTGCCACTTCACCTGAACCCAACAAATTGGCGGGAATATACACACGAATACGACTCACATCTCCAAACGAAAACATCCGTCCCCACAGCCCCTGTAGCAACGTGTCCGTATTCGAAGTCCCACTGGTTTCCATGACGAAACCGATGTGGTCTTTGCAGACTTGTTTTCCCATTCGTAATGCCCCCTTAATAAACACTATAGTGTTCTTTTCGGGGGCTTCGGGCAAACTGATGTCTTTGTATTCCACTGTTTTAACCACCATGTTAAAATGTTGAATATCCCACCCACACTTTCGAGCCACCTTTGTGTAATCAACCTCCGCTGGATTAGAACAACGAATGATTCCGTAGATTTTTTTATCAGCGGGAAATCGTGTTTCTGCGTCTCGGATGGCTTTCAACAATTCGCTGGGATTCCCTTCATGGGGAATAATCAGTCCATTTTCCATGAAATGTTCGACACCCTTATACAAGGGACCGGGCGACAAATAGACCATTGATTTCTGTTGTTTTTGCAAAACAATGTCGGCAATCTCAGAGAAAGGAGTCGCAGAAACGGAAAGAAAGTAATCTTCACTCATACCCGTCGCAGAAACCCCGTTTTCGTGCATGAATTGATGCGGCAACATGTCGGCACTCTGTGCATAATGGGATTCCTCCCAAATAAACAGAGTCTTTTTCACACTCGTTTTTGCTTTCAACAGTTGCCCCGACCAAATAACCTCTATCGTGTCCCTGATTCGCAAATACAACATTTGGGCGTCATTTATCGCAATGTTCTCCCTTTCCACCAAATAATTGGTGTATTTGAAGCAAAAATCGGCAATTCCGTCCAAAGTCTGTTTTTTCAATTCCAAATCACTGTTTCCCGAGAACAAGACCACTCTTTGCACTTTATTGAGTCGTATAAACTCGAAAGCACAGAGCAGAAAGGTGTCCGTTTTCCCCGATTGTGGTTGGGCAACCAACAGCACATAGGGCGTTTTCACCATAGATGCCTTTATTTTTGTAAAGGCATCTATTTGATTGGGGTAAATCTGTGTATTTTGCGTCATGTGAGTATGGATGTGTGTATTTTGTTGTGAAGCCTTAAAAAAGGGGAAAAAATTTCAATTTTTAATTTTAGGTAGTTTAAGGTTAAGCAACAACCCACAAAATGAGTGTGTATAGTGTAAATGGGTGGCAATTATTCATCGTCGGTAATTTTGGGCGCTAAATAAAAGACGATTTGCTCGACAGCATCCTCACCCAAGGACAGGGGGTAGATGATTTGAATGGGGTGTTCCAGTATGATATTGATTTTAACAAACTTGGATATTTTGCTGTATTTGCAGATGTTTTGCAAGTATTTCAAACTAAAGGAGTGTTTCACAGTCAAACCCTCGTCAATGCTGAAAGACTCCAAATCCTCGTTCTTAATAATGACCGACATTTTCTCGGTCTCGCTGTTCTTGGCCGTCCAAACCATGGTCTCCTCGTTGCATTCCAACTCCAAAGTATCACTGAATTCCTTCAATTGTCCAATCAATTTTTCAAACAGGGAAGAATCCATCAAAATCTCCACATTGTTCTCCATGGACGGAATGTTGAATATATCACTGCTAATGTCCATCAACGGAACGTTGAATTGCTTGACAAACTCGCCCTTGACCTGACTTTGAAACAAAACCGACAAGCAATCATCACTGTCATATTCCATGGCAATGCTCTGGTTTTTTTCACGGGATTTCAATATACGGTGCAAAATGACGGAACACATACCTATCGTGACCGAGCCTTCCTTCAAAACATAGGTGGAAAACCATGAACGGGGCAAAACAATCTCAAACAACAACACATTGGACGAATCCATGGACTGAATATACATTCTATCGGCTTCAAATGCAATATTGAACTCATTCGTGAAGGATTTGATGTCCTTGAAAATGGAAGTGAATAACTCGGCTTTTTCGTGGTCGGCAATGGTGAAATTCATCGTTCCTTTACTACACCAGTTCGTTTTATGCCCCTTTTAACCAAACAAACCAAACCTATAGTGTTCCCCCATAACGGAGTGCATAAAAAAAGGGTTTTAGAATTAAAATTACATTATACAGGTCATAACATGTTTCACAATCGCAGCAATATTTTCATATTTTTGGCATTTTGAGCATCAATTTTATTTACAATGTCGGTATAGTGAGCCTTGGTTTTCTTCATATATTCCGTATATTGAACCCGCCATTCTTCATAAAGAGCCATTTTTTCAGTTAGTGTTTTGTTCCTTTTTACCAATGTTTCAATGATAATTTGATTGTCATGCTGAATCAATCGATTCGTTTGAGTTTGTTTTTCATAAAGAGCCATTTTTTCAGTTAATGTTTCGTTTTTATTTAACAGTGTTTCAATGATAATTTGGTTGTCATACTGAATAAATCGATTCGTATGGGTTTCTTTTTTCAACGCAGACAACTTTTCAGTGAGACAATAAATATAAAATAACAAGAAGCAAAGAAGGCAAATCAAACCAAAGGCGGCAAAAACGGCGTGGGAAATCATTGTGTTTTGGTGTAGTTTTTTGGTGTAAAACCAGCAAAACAGGGAAAAAAAATCAATTTTGCACACAATCCTATAGTGTTCCCCATAACGGAGTAAAAAAAGGGTTTTTATTAAATTAAATTACATTATACAGGTAATAAACAAAGTGATAAACAGAAGACATATCAATGTTTAAGAAAATGGCCAGTTCTTGCAAATTCATCGCAAAATTCATCGCAAAATCGACTCAAAATACCCGACTTTCGATTTTCATTGTTCGGCAAATAAAACTGAGTTTCGACCGTTAAAGACATAATATCAAGAACAATATCGGCCATGAAGTCCATGAACTCATTGCCTTTCAAACTCATTTTTTTGAACAGTTTTTTGTCCAAATTAAGCAAACTGCACACATGAATGCTGGCATCAGCTCGATGAAAAAGGGCTACATCTTTCAATCGGTCAATGACAAACATAGCAAGTGCTTTCGCATAGTCCTGTTTTGAAACCGTTTCGGGCATATCAGCATAGACCTTGCAATAGAAATCATACTGAAAATCGTTGATTTTCTTTTCAACCGCCACACCCTTTTTTTCAAAAGCAATGACATGGGTGTTTTTGCTCAGTTTCGTGGTCATTTTGTGATTCTATAGTGTTTTTGGTGTAAAACCAGCAAAACATGAGAAAAAAGTTATTTTTTTCCATAAATGAAAGCAGAGCATGAAAAAAGGTTTTACTTTTTTTTAATTACACAATACAGGTGATATAATACAAAACAAATCAAGAAAATTTATTGCTATTTCGCTTACACCTTTGCGCATTCAAATCGCCGACTTTGTCGGCGTATATCAGTGAGCAATGTAATGACAATATACTCCATAAGAACCACAAACTCCTTGTTTTTCAAACTCATTTTTTTAAACAGTTTGCTGTCCATTTCAATCAAACTGCAGACATGAATTCTGACATCATTTTCATGAAAATTGTCCAGCCGTTTCAAGCGTTCAATGACAAACAATGAAACCGCCGTTGCATAATGGTATTTTGAAACCGTTTCAGGCATTTCAGCATAGACCTTGCAATAAAAATCATACTGAAAATCGTTGATTTTCTTTTCAATCGCCACACCCTTTTTTTCAAAGGCAATGACATGGGTGTTTTTGCTCAGTTTCGTGGTCATCGTGTGTTTTTGGTGTAAAACCAGCAAAACAGGAAAAAAGTTCAATTTTTTTCATTCCTGACCTATGATGGTGGGGTTTTTTATTTTTCAAGCAATTGTGCCCTTCCTTCATTGTCTTTTTCCAATGTGAAAATCCGTTTGTATTTATACCCATTTATTTCACTACTGACCCACTGTTCAATCTCATACTCACCCGTCAGATTCATTTTTTCATACATTATATAGACCACCCCGCTACCTTCACCATCGATATAATACTTCATCATCCAATTTTTTTCAACCTCATTCCATTCGCCATTTATTTTGGTTCGGGTTTCACGTTCATTTATGTCATAATCAATGACATAAAATTCATTCACCAAATTCGTTTTGACAATTATTTTTTGGATTAACAATGTGTGTTCTGTGTTGTTGTAAAAAAACTTTCACAAACAATCATTTCAATTTTTCTCAGCCATAAAAAAAGGTGAAAACTTTGATTAAAATTACACAGCGATTTACACAGTAGTAGCATGAGCAATAGCACACAATTCATTCTTCATAAATTTAGGTTGCACAAATATATAAGCACCCTTGTTTTGTTTGACCGCCTCCAAAGACAACTCATAAGTATGATATTTTTTCTTGATATGCTCCAGTGCATTACCGTTCTGTCGCACAGCCGCCAAATACAGTTCGGGTGTCAAAAAGTCCTTGTTTTTAACGTGTTTAATGGCGTTTCCGTTCTGTTGGACAACCCACCAGACCATTTCTTCGGTTTGAAATTCCTTCTTGACAAGAAACATGTGCATGGTGTTCTCTCGAATGGCAATCCAACACAACTCTTCCTTCATGAATTTTTTGGGAACATATTCTAAATTATAACCGCTTTTTTGGACAGCCTCCAAACATGACTCATAGTTCTGGGGTTTATTGTTTTTTAACAGTTCCATGTCGAATACTTCAGTCATTTTCGTTGTTTTGTGTGAAAAGGCAAATCCAGAGAAAAAAATCAATTTTTCTCACCATTGTTCATTAGAATTTGGGACTGAGTTCAACAGCATATTTGGCTAATTTTTGATATTCTTCACGAGAAAAGATGTCGACCGCAGAAGAGTCAAACGTCAGTGGCACGGGGTCGAATGTAATAGCACCTATAATGAAATCCGTTTTAAGTCCAAACATATTGAAATCCTCATCCGTTTTGGACGGTTCGCCAAATAGAATTTTCATAAAATACGCAAAAATGGAAGAGTTCATTTTCTTTCTATAATGTGTAAAAAAACATTCCAAACAATAAAATCAATTTTTTATTGTTTGCAAAAAACAAAATCTCCCATAAAAGCAAGACAATGAACACAACCACAACAGAAAAACAACAAGCGAGAGAAGCCAGAATCGACGACATTTTCGAAGAAAACGAAACGAGCGACTTGACCTATTTTTTGGAAAAACGAAAATGCCTCAACCAGAGCAACATGTATATGGCCTATATTTACAACACCCTGCAAACCAGCGGCATTCTCATCACGTCTTTGGCAACAGGCTATTCCAACCCCCAACTGGCATGGTTCGGCATCGGCTGCAATTTCTTGGCACAATTGTTGAGTGCGTTCGAACACATCAATATATCGCTGTCCAACCAACTCAATAAAAACATAACACTCATTAAAGAAAAAAAATACACCGACGAAAGCACGTTGGACTTTGACCTCGAAAAACAAAAGAAATAATCACTATAGTGTTTCTCTCGACTCACCCTCGGCAACACAAGAACAAGACTCCCCCGCTATACATTCAGCACAATCACAAGACTCCTCAATTTGCAAAGCAGCGGCAGCGGCGGTCTCATCATAGAGTCCCAAAATGGTAGAAACAATCGGGCTTCGCTGCACGTCCGCATTTTCAAATTCAACTGATTCTATCATGGGTATGGTTCTTCCACGAATACGGGAATAAAAGTCATTCAGTCCATTCTTCGCACCCAAATCACTCTGGTTCAAATCCCCCGTAACGGCCAACCGTGTCCCCTCTCCCAAACGTGTGAGCAACATTTTCATTTGACTGGGCGAAGAGTTTTGCATTTCATCCGCCACAATGAAGCAGTTCTTGAATGTGCGACCCCGCATGAACCCAAGAGTGGAAATCTCAATCTTATTCAAACGCATCAAAGTGTCAATTTCGGGTTGCGAATAATACTCCAAAAAAATGTCCATGAGAGGTCGAGTGAAAGGGTCCATCTTGTCCTTGATGGAACCGGGTAAGAATCCAATGTTTTCATCCACGGAAACAAAGGGGCGGGTAATGACGATTTTATTCACCGCCTTTTCCTTCAAATGTTGAATGGCGGAATGACAAGCAAACAGGGTTTTCCCCGTCCCAGCAGGACCCAACCCCACCACCACCTTTTGCGACGGGTCATTCAGCAAATCGAAATATTTCTCTTGCAAAAACGTTTTAGGGACAAGCGTTTTCTTAACAATGTCAACCACATTTACAATTTGACCAGCGGAATTACGGGAAAGACGACGAGCCGATTGAATGCACAAGAAAGTAAAACCGATGAAACCCACCATAGAAATCACTATAGTGTTAAACAGGGGTTGTTTTCATGTTTGTTTTTACAAACAATAAAACAAATCAATACTATAATGATTTCAAAAATAAAAAGAAGAAGCGATGAAACCAACACGGAAATCCAACGTGGCGAAAAAATAAAACAAATCCCTCATTATGAATACAGATTCGCCCCCATCGAACAACACACCGAAATCAAAATGGCGGGAACCAGAAACGAAATGATTCTCTGTCATGAGAGAAATGTAGGAAACACAACTCTGGAAGAATACATTCACCAGAGCAAACGAAAGGCCGAAACATTGGATCTCTGTGAAGATTATTTGAGAGAAAGCATCAAACAATTGAACGATGCAGGAATCCGTCAACTCAATTTGAACAACACCACTATAGTGATGGATGAAATCAACCACGTCCCCATTATCAGGGGTTTTAGCACAGCGGCCTCTGTCGCCACCCAGACAGCGACCTCTGTCGCCACGTATCCAGCACTAACGTATCCAGCACTAACGTATCCAGCACTAACGTATCCCATAGAATACTATATTTTAAACTCAACCGACGAAATATTCACAGAAGAAACCGCAGAAGACGCATTTCACCAATTCTATCATGACAAACCCATCTTTGACAAAAAACACCAAACCATCACCGACACGGAATTGATTGAAATGAAAGAGAGATACAACATATATACACAACCTATGGTGGGAAAACCCATGAAACAAATCAAAAAAAACATTAGCAAAAACACATGGGACCAATACATGTTGTCGGTCTTTCTTTTGGACACGATGGACGGCAACCACGAATGGAACACAACCGAACAAGAAGAAAAACAGAAGAAAATGATTTTGAGTTTGCCGAATGAAAGACCGTGAATGAAAGACCATGAATGAAAGACCATGAATGAAAGACCATGAATGAAAGACCATGAATGAAAGACCATGAATGAAAGACCATGAATGAAAGACCATCAACACAACAAAAAATATACACAATATATATATGGTGTATATTCAACTCCCCGTAAGTATCGGTTTTTCGTATCAAATGCCCTTGCTAACATCCCCCATCTTGAAAATGCACGGTCTTTTCACAGACAATTCCAAAGTCGTGTATAAACCCCATTCATTGGCATCGGGTGGCGTAGGAACAGTCTCCAACTCACGCAAAAAAGCAAACCGAACATAAAATTGAAGGAAAAGAACCCCTTAAAAAAAGAACACAAACAAAGATGGACGACGACGACGAAATACGCAAACCAGACAAAACATTCAACGAACAAATGATTCCTGATGCCAACGATTTCTATGGTGGTCAAGAATCACTCTTTGGAATTCCCGATGACATTATACAAATGTCAATTCGAAATGAAACCCGCCGTAAAACGTTTGAAGAAGAATTGGAGGAGGCATTGTTGCAATCCTTGCAAGAAGAATATATGCATAAACCTGAATCCAAAACCGAACCCAAATGGACTGAATACAAGGCTGAACCCAAATGGACTGAATACAAGGCTGAACCCAAACCTGAATACAAATACAGGGCTGAACCCAAACTCGAAAAGCCAAAGTCGACAGAAGAACCCCCAGAAAAAGAAACATTTTTGAGAGAAAAATTATCGAGAGAAAGAGAAGCCCAAGAAAAAGAAACAAATTTGAGAGAAAGATTGTTGAAAGAAAGAGAACTTGAATTGAAAAAACAAAGAGAGGAGAAACAAAGAGAAGAGGACTTGAGAGAAGCAGAGATGATAAAAGCCCATCAAAAAGAAAAAGAATCGAGAGAAACAAACACAAAAGACCTTCTCATGAGAGTGGAAAGATTGCATATTTTCTCAAACAAAGAAGAAGAAAAAAACTGCATTCAAACACTCTTGCGAATCATTGAAAATTATAGAAACATCACAAAAGAACCAACAGAGGCCAACACAACTGAACAAGAAGGAATGAAAAAAATAATGGACGAATTATATACTTGCCCTGTCGCAAAAGGAAAAAAACCCGCCATTACGGAAGAAATATTCAACACTATAGTGAAACTCATACAAACAAAATAAAAAACAAAATCACACTTTTTTATGTTTGCGGGTTTTAACAACGTGTTTTTTTAACAACGGTTGCAATACAACAGAAGACCGTGATTTGTGGGTTTTGGAATGACAGGAAACGAAAGTGTCGGGGGCAAAATCCACCACCGAAGAAGAGATTTTGAGAGAAGGTTTTTTCAATACATCAATTTCTCTCAAAACAACAAAAAGAGAATTCAAAGAATGGAAAATAGGGATGCTGTAGGGAACGACAATGTCCTCCAAAACGTTTTTATAAACAATAAAGGAACGGGAAACAGCAAAGGAAGAAAGTTCGCAAGGTTCTAAATCCACATTGAATAAAAACAAATCAAACAATCTATAGTGTGAATTTTCAAACTTTATTTTTTTCGAAACAATAGAAAGAATATCCTCTTTCGAGAGAAAGGCATCACCCGCCTCCTCATCGACTTCTAAATCATATTTTTCGGCAACGATTTTATGAATCTCATTGTTGAGATTGACAAAAACAAACGAAATGGAAATATCGGGCATGGGTTCTTTTTCATAGAGCAACGACGATTCATTGTTGGAAAGTGTTTTCAACCACGAAACATCCAAATTAAAATCAGGCAATACAGTGTTCATATACCAATACAAAACATTTGTATTCACCCAAAAAAACCCACGGATAAGGTTAGACAGGCATCAATTGCCCGTCTTTCAACAAATACGAAACATCCACCGACCCCAAAAATTCATTGTCATGTGTAATCACAATGACCGTTTTCCCCGTAATACGTTTGACAATACCCATTATAGTGTGTTTGTTTTGATGGTCGAGTGCCGAGGTGGGTTCATCCAAAACAAGTATCTTTTTATCACACAACAGTTCTCTCAACACAACGACAATTTGTTTCTGTCCCCCCGACAATTTGTTCCCCTGCACCCCCACCACCGTGTTCAACGCCTCATCGATATTTGCATGAATGGAAGAAAAAACGCCCTCCAAACCCAAAGAATAAATCAACTGTATCACCGTTTCTCTCGAAACGAATACGGGAGAAGAATAAACAATGTTTTCATAAATAGATTTGTTAAACAGAGATACATTTTGCCCCACATAAGAAATGTGCTCTCTGATGCTTTCCCCACTAAACAGACTGCAGTCTTGTGAATCAATGAGAATCGTTCCCGAAGCAACTGGATAATATCCCATCAACAATTTCACCAGAGTGGATTTGCCACTGCCCGATTTGCCGACAATGCATATTTTTTGATTGGATGAAACATACAGATTGAGATGTCGAAACAATAGCCTCCCATTCGCCAAAACATAAGAAACATCCCGAAACTCAATCGTCCCATGAAAGACCCGAATGGCGGGACGTGAGTCGAGAGAAACCGCATTCAAATCATTAATAAATTCATGAGAATTGCGAATCGAACCGTAGTCCTCAATCATCCGTGGTGCCAAACTGGCAATGTCCATCAAATACTGCAACAAATACATGACAATAATAAAAACACTAATTACGATACTCAATTTGATTTTGCCATGCAAAAAAAGATACAACACGGCAGAAAGAATGAGAATAAACAAAGCAATATTTATAATGTAAGAATACGCCTTGATACGATTGACACACTGAATGGAGGACATTGACCCGTCTCTCAACCCATCGTTTCTTGCCCTATGGTGATTCAGTTCATCCTGCTTTTTACCCGACGAAAACACATTCCATAAATTCAAAAGAGTGTCTTTCTGTTCTTCGTTGGAACTTTCATAAACCCGATTGTTGTTAACATACAAGTCAATGCATTTATGTATCGTGTTTTCAACAACCAGCCACAAAAGAAGAATACCAAAAAGAAGAATGAACCCCACCGACAGATTCAAGTAAAAGAAATACAATAAAATGGCAAAAACAACAAACATGCGTGGAAAAATATAAGTAAAAAACACATTGAAGAAACTGGTTATGCTGTCGGGCAAAGAAACGATTTTGGTGGTTAAACCCCCCATATGAATGTCGTCGGTCTGGTTCTCGTGTTTGACAATCGTTTTTTCAAGAATGAAATTGCGAACAAACGAATTGAATTCGGGAATCAAAATAGAGTCGTTGTAGTCCATCACTGCATAGGCAACGGCATTCACAACCCAAGCGAGAGAAATAAAAACAAACAAACGAATGGTCTGGTGTAAATGTTTTTGTCGGTCATGACCATGCAACAAATAGAGTTCATTGATGAGAGAACCCGTTAAAAAGGGAATCAAAAGAGATTCAATGGGAAACGAAAGAGTGATGGAAATAAAATAAACAATCAAATGAAAAAAATGATGTGGATTTTGAAAAAAAGAGAATGCCAAAGAAAATACGCCAAATGACGACGACGACGAATCATCACCAACATTGTCCATTCTATTGTGTTATATTATAAAACGACAATAAAACACGACTAAAAATTGTTGAACTTGTGTATGATTTCGTTGGAATTCTGCAAATCATTGTATTGTTTTTTTTTCGCAAAGAAGCAGGAAAACAAGAGAAAAAGGGTGCGATAGGATTCGGCAAAAGCGATTTCATTGTTGAAAATACAGTCAATGTCATAATACGAATTTTTATACGTTACAATGTCCTTGCGTATTTTTTCTTTGGTGTTGATCAAAAGATTGAGTCGGGTTTGCTCTTTGGTGGAAATGTTTTTCTTCAACAGAATATAACGTATTTCATTTTTAACATCACACAATTTATGAATCAAATCCGTCCTATAATTTTCTATTTTTTTAATGACGGAAAAAATATTGATATGGTAAATGACGGGGAACAGTTGATTCAATTCTTCTGGAATCAACACAGTGGAAGAATTTTTGAGTTGATTGATTTTTTTTTCTAATTTTTGAATTTCCTTGCGAACATATTGTTTTTGGTTTTTCTTTTCAAAAAACAGCAATTGGTTGTTTTTGAGTTCCATCTGGGTTTGCAATTGTTCGTATTGAACGGCAAAATAACCAAACAATTCCTGTTTGGATTCCAATTTATAGTGATTGACAAAAGAAATCAAAAGAGTGATGGCTGCATTCAAAATAGAAACGAAAATGGGAGTCCACCAATAGCCGATTTCATACGAAATGGGCAAAAACAATGTTACAGTCGCCGACATAAAAAGAGAAGGCAAAATAAGGAAATTCAATTTGTTTTGTGTTATTTTTTGCGATTGTATAAACAGATTCTTTTGTCCATTTAAATACGTGATGAGCAAATCAAATTCATTGGAATATTTTGTGTCATAATCATAATACTTTTCAATGGACTTTTCCACCTCCTGAAACGTTAATTTTTTGTATTGACTGTTTTGATTTTTTTTTGCTTCAATGATTTCATTGTGAATTTGATATTCACTGCGGGGTGAAGGAACGGAGCAAGGAACGGAGCAAGGAACAATTGAATTGCGAGTGTCACTAAGTTTGTCGTCACTAAGTTTGTCGTCACTAAGTTTGTCGTCACTAAGTTTGTCGTCACTAAGTTTGTCGTCATCCTCACTACCATTATCGCTGTTGTTTTGAGAGACAAACATGGGGGTATTCAACATGTCATAATTGTTATGAACAACCACCTTTTCATGAAACAGGTGATTGGAATCAATGTTTTGAAGTTGAAGGTTTAATTTATTAAAAAAATAGGAGTCATTGAGAGAAATATCCTCTATATTGACGGAAAAGGAATCGTTCAAAGAAACATCCTCGATGTGGACGGAAAATGAATCGTTCATATAATAGAGGCATGAGATAATAAAAAACCACTTTCGAGAGAAGAACATTGAACCGCAACACTCATCACAAAAAATTGAATCAAAAGAGAGGACAAATCGGCTCATAACAACATAAAATGAACAAGGAAATCAACCAATATTTTGAAAAAAAGACAAAAGAGTTGATGGTAACCATTTTCAACCAAAAAACATACGAAGAAAACATGAACTACCGATTCGAACACGGCATACCATGTGCTTATTCGTGCAGCGACCCTCTAACCTCCGTCGAAAAACACAAAGGACTCTTCGTATTGGAAGCCAACACCTCGACCAACACAATCAAGGGCATTGGATTCATCAAAACAAAAGAAGATTATCAATGCAGAAAAATATACACAAACACGGATTACAACAACTATTGTTATACGGGATATTATCACATCAAAAGAGAAGACATGACAGAAAAAGAAGAGGAAACCATGCAATTGTTGGACGAATTGTGTTTTTACGGGAAAACACATTTGAAACGATATTCAGGAATAAAACGTTTCCCGAGAAAGTGGATATACAATTTGAGAGAAACGATTGACCTTTTGGAAACAATAACGAAAATGTTTCAAAAAAGAACATAAAAAAGAAAAACACAATAAAAAACCAATCTATAATATAAGATGGAGACCAACGAATACAATATAAAAAATTTCACGACAGAAGAAATGTATGATATTTTGGATGTTATGCCCACGGTGTCCGACGTGGAATTGGAAGCGAGAATCATTCAAAAAATCAACGACTACAAAGACGACCAGCAGATATACAATTTTTTCTTGGACATGTATGATGTATTTTTCGACAAAGAACAACTAAAAACCCCCTCTCCGCAGACACAAGACCCAAATGAATACGAACCCCCAACATTCGACCCACCAGCACAAACTGTCGCACCCGAGGTCATCTACGCCAATGCCGACCAAACCGTCGCTTTAACCAACAATCTCGTTTTTTCAAAAGACAACCTCAATCCACTCCTGAACCAAACCATCAAAAAAATCGTCAGTATAGACAGCCAATACCGCAGTTCGCAATATCCCTATTCCACTAATTTCATGTTTGATTTGTCCGACCCGTTGAGAGACGTGGTGTCGCTGAAACTCTATAGTGTTCAAATTCCTTACACGTGGTATACAATCAACAAAGATTACGGCAGCAATTTCATCTATTTTAAGGGAACGAGTCCGGGAATAGACAACGGAAATTTCAATTACATCATAGACATTTCAGCGGGGAATTACGATGCGGCCGATTTAATAAAAACCGTCAATGCCTCATTGCAACAAAAAATAGCGGCCAACCCCGACATTGATTTTGGGATGACCGACATCAGTTATAATACCTTCACTTCTACTTCCACCATAAACGTGGAAATCAGCAAATATTTCACCGAAACCAGTTATTATGTCTCGTTCCCCACATTCATCAATCCCATAACCAATCCAAGTGCGATTGACCGTTCCAAGACCCTACCCGGCTATTTGGGATTCGACATGAGCAACATTCCCATCAATGCCATCTACTCTGTAAACAATGTTTTGCCCTTCACAGAAGATACGGCGACAGGCGATGAAAACAATTCCATTTACACATTGGACAATTCAAACAATTATTTCAACATCATACAATACACCGACGTCTCGTCTGTCATCCAAACCATACCCATCGCTTTCACTTTAGCGACAAACAATTCGTATTCCAGAAATCAATTGCAAACCGACATGAACAATCAATTGCAAACCAACGCCTATTTATACGCCGGGTCCCTGACCCGCAGCAACCGAACCGATGCACCCTATTCCTATTTTGCCATGACTTTAACGTTGAATCAAAAGACCACCAGCAACCGCACCAACGCAAAATTGGCGGTTCAATTTCCCACAGAAAACGCATCGCTGTTCCCCGTTTGGACAGGGTCAAATTCATGTTTCTATTTTGACCCCTCGTTCGTGGAAGTGAGCGACTTGATTGGCGAAGCCGAACTTTTAACCTCCAGTTTTGACGTAAGCCAGAACCCCACCATTTATTTGCAATGCACTCAATTGGGATACGTATCTGCACTCAACGATTATCAAATCGACGTTCCCAATGCACCCAATCCATCGGTCGGCTATACCTTGACCGAATACGCAGCAGAAATCAATGATGCAATCAAAACAACCAACGAACTGACCAAATCACCCGTGAATCCAACCGGCGAATTGGGAACGTCCAACTTTGCTTTGGTGGAAGCCATCCCAACATTCACATTTGACATCAATAAAACATTCACGACGAAAAATTACAAGGTCGATTTTACGGATTCCGTGTTGAATTATTTTTTCGGGACGACCTACAATGGAACCGATTTGTCTGGCAATCTTGGAACAGGTTTCACCACATTTGACGGGGAATTGGCAATCAGTTCCAGTTATCAAATTCCCGTCGACCCCAGCAACAACCAATTCACTATACCCAAACACGTCATGACGATTCTCCCGCAGTCCATATACGGGAACGCCAACGCCGACCCTTTTGAAATCGTCTTCGTCTATACCTTATCCACAAGAACCACCTTGTCTGAAGACAACACCGTTTTGTCTTACACTGACCACGTTGATTTGGAGGCAGACATAAATAAATCCATCTCGCTTTTCTTTGACCAAAACGGAGAAAGCCCGCTCATTGGCACCAACATTTTATACGTGGGCATCAGTGGCAGTTTTTACAATGAAACGATTACCATCAATGTATTCAAAAACATAACCCAAAATGGATACACCTCTATAATGTATGATTTATCGGGTGGGACTGTTCCCGTATTTGGAGCAGGCAATTCATGGAACAAATATTTGAACCTTACCAATCTCAACGGTGAATATATTTTGTCCGATTACACCGTCGCAGGAGAACCCATCTCTCGATACACGGGCAGTCTAACCGTGGTCAGCGAAATCTTGACCCTCTACGACAATTCCAACAATTTCTTTTATGTCAAACCGCTGCCCAACGCTGACGGACTTTATACCGCAACGAACGCCAACGACATACGAATCGATTTACCCGCAACGACCTACACCACCACCATACAATTGCTCGATGCAATGAATTTGGCATTTGCAAACAACGCAGCAACACAAGGAACCGTCGTTTCTATTGAAACCATCGGTCCATCTCAATACATCAAAATGCGGATGAATGTCAATAAAAAATACACGGCGGCAGACTTTTCTGTCGTGTTTTATGACACGGTCAGTTTCGTTCGGTGTTATGTGGGCGAGTCCAGTGTAAGAAACACCACTTGGGACACCACTCTGGGATGGATTCTGGGATTCAAACAAGAACAAACGTATCCGCTGCAAAATTATTTGAACGCAGATACGCAAGTCGCCACCATCACAGGAGACACATCGGTGAATGTGAATTTATACAATTATCTTTTGATTTCGCTGGATGATTTCAACCAAAACCGCTTGAACGACGGGGTCGTCACCATCACGAATAACCAGATCAATTTGCCGCTGCCATCGTATGCCTCCATGTCCAATTTCACATGCGACATTTGCGGGAACAAAATCTCCACGGGTTCAACCAGTGTTGCCTCCAACAATTTAACCACCAATCAAATTTATTCTCTCAACCAAATATTGAACGCTCAACAAAACCAGCCGAAGAAATACACCACGGGTCCGTTTGTCAAGGACGTGTTTGCATTCATTCCACTCAAAGTGGCGGGTTTGAAAAACGGGCAAACGTATGTGGAAACCTCGGGGCAATTGCAACAACAAGAACGGCTGTATTTCGGTCCAGTCAATATTCACAAGATGTCCATTACACTCTATAATGACAAGGGAACCATCATGGACTTGAACGGAACGGATTTTTCGTTTTCTTTTGTCTGCGAACAATTGTATCAAAAACAGAAAATATAGGGTGCGTTAAAACACCAAAAAACAATAAAAGAAAGAAATGTATAATGTCAACTTACGAATTGTTTAGTGAATTGACAGACAAAAATACTGTCGGGTATTTGACCGAAACGGAATGGAAAGAAATGGTGACGGAATCATTGGACGAAAAAATCATTGAAAAAATCTACATCAAATCACTCAACAAAATATACGACAACATCACAAGCCATTGGTTAAACAAAACCTCTTATGCTTTTGAAGAAACCATTCCCATCACTGAATTGCGAAGCGAACCAAACAATGCAAATAAAAAATTTGAAAGAGCCATTGAAATAGAAAAAAAAGACCCCTATAAAGCCATCATCCAAATCGAAAAAGATGAAATGGCGAGTCGATACAACGAATACATTCAGTTCGCCAACAAGGGAATTTTTAGCCACAAAAGGGCGTTGATTGAACGGTTAAAAAAAAGATTGGAAACATTGGAAGCCAATCACAACACACAAGAGGCGAAAAACAATTTGCTGAAAAACATTGTTGACACCAAAATAAAAATCGATTACATCGAAAAAAAAGAAATTGATTTGTTGAAATATTTTTTGAATGAAATAAAAGACACCAGCGAAGCAGACACAAGCGAAGAAAAAGCAAAAGAAATCATCTTCACATTGTCCCCATTAACTCCTCCTTTGACAGAACAAGAGTTGCACCCCAATTTCATGACCTATTTTGTTTTGTTTCTGTTGGCGTTTCTGGTCGGTTGGTTTTTACCGTTCAAAGTCATCACAAACGCTATTGTGTTTTTTCTTTGTTTCAACGCATTGGATTTGTGCATGGCAAACAAATGCTTCTCTCACATGGTATAGTCATTTATTTCATCAACTGAAATAAACTGTGCTACAAAATCACCATTGACAGAAGAACAATCCAAAAACCCATTTTCGGCTCGAGAAGGTTCGGTAATGTTATAATTCATTTGAATGCCATGGGTTTGTTCAATTTCTTCAAAAACTCCTCTATTTGTTTCTTCACAATCAAGACCATTTTCATTCATGAAATCAAATTTAGCACCTCCTGTTCCCGATATGTATTGTGTAATCTCATACGGTTGAACTCCCGAAACAACAGTAATTGTCCCCGTTTGAAACAAATGTAAATCCGCACACAAATGAAAATATTTTATTGTTGGAATGTTAAACCCATCAATGACATTGTGCAAAACAAAATGAAGTAATTTTTCGTTGTATTCAAACACATTGCAGTCCTCTTCTTTATTGTTTTTATAAATGCAGATGGGATGATGAGCTTCAATGATTACGTTTTGAATTTGTCCCGTGTTTCGCAATTCATCAATCAACAATGCGAGACGCTGATTTTGAATGTTTATGATTTCGTCAATAGTAGCATTGGGTGATGCATAGAGAGTTTTATAACAATCCAAATATTTTTCGTATTTTTCTTCAAACATGGTTGAATCCACCATAAGAATCAGTGTTTTGCCATTGTCAATCAGCAAATGTTGAATGGGTTTTTCGACATCAATGGCATAATCAATCCGTATTTTGTCCCTGTTTTCATTAATCAATCGCAATTGGTTTTCAATAATATTACACGAAGCGATAGGTTCGACATCTTCGGGTATGATTGTTTTATCAAACTCGTGATTTCCCCATAGCATGTAAATAGGCAAATTAGACGTGTTTTCTTTTATCAAATCAAACCCATAATTTAATTTGTTTATATCAAATATTTTCTTCTTTTCTTTTTTTTGCCCTTCTCTTTCTTTTCACTTTTGTCTGTTTTGTCTTTCTTGTCCTTTTTTTCTTTACCTTCCTTGTTGTAATAATTATCTCCCGCAACAATGACAAAATCAAAATGGTTTTCATCAATCTTTTGCCTCAACAATTTAGAAACTTTCACTAAATTAATTTTGTCTTCGTTGTCTCTGTCAGTCAGGGGAATGGATTCAGTTGAATGGCCAATCAACCTATCGTTCCAACAACCGAAATGAATAAAACGATTCCATTCACTTTGAACATTTACACCACCCCCACCTCGCCCAAAAAAGCGGGCATGTGTCCGTCTGCGTCGCACAAGTGTCCGCGTGTTTCGTCTTTTATGTTTTATCGACTTTTTTTTATATTTTCGGCGTGTTTTATACATATATAATGCCCCCCTATAAAAAATTGATTTAAAAATTGAAAATAAAATAAACACACAAAACATAAAAATGAAACCCCCCACAATACCATACATTTCAAAAGAGAAAATCAAAACAACCCAATTGACAGAAGAAGAACAAAGAGAGTGCCTTCGACATCATAGTATTAATCTATTGTTGGTGCATCAAAAACTTTCACTGGATTTTTGTGTAAAATACATATTGAACCCAAGGTTTCAAAATACGGCGGAAGAAGAAGATACAGACATCTATGATGTATTGTTCTATCAAAAACACATTACAGAAGAAGAATTGGTAGAAGCCATGGACAAAACAGACTATTGATTATCCTTTTTTATTGCGAACCAATTACACATTAACCTATTTTGTCAATGTGTAAAGGACAAGTAAAATATAATAAAAAGTTATAATAACAACAGACGCATGTCAAACAATTGGAAACAATACGGTGGGACAAAAAATTTATCCAAAGACAACAATATAACCACACATACTTTGGTGTGCGACAACATTACACTGAAAAGTGCGTATGTAGGAACATTCACCATTGATGGTGATTTGGTTGTTACGAACAACGGAACATTTGGCAAGAACGTGGATATATCAGGCAATTTAACCGCAGAGTCCATTCAAATTAACACGGGTCTTATATTTAGTGATTTGTTGGTGAATGGAAATTTAGAAGTCGAAAAAAACACAACCCTCAAACAAGAGGCACACATCTACAATAAATTGTATTTGGGGGCGAATTCGGATTCCTATTTTTACGGAAACGCAACACAAGAGGCAATCGGTATCAACACGACCGCCCCCGAAGCGACACTGGACATTGTAGGCAACACGACCCAAGTTCTCAACGTCTATACCAATCAACCAACCAACCGAAATATCATCGCACGAAACAGCAACAACCACGGAATCGCAGTGCAAACGAGCGACATCAGTTCTTCCATACAATTCTATAATGACACGATAATAACCGCAGCAATCCCCGACGGACAAATTCAATACCTTTCTGGCGGATACATGGGGATTGACGCATCCACCAACGTCCAAATCAATTCTCAACTGACCGTCTCCAACCTGTCGGGGCAAACCGCCCACATTGAAAACGAAACGGCGACCATCTATGATATTTCCGCAGGAAAATATTTATACAACATTTACGGGAACGATACGGAAAACACAGGCAATGCTTTAACACTGGTCGCAACCGATGCCAGTTCCATTACTTTTTTAAACATGATAACTCCTTTGAAAACAGGCTTAAAAATCGGTGGCGGGGCATATCCCAATGACCAGACACGTTCTGCAGGAACGTTGGGATTCACCAATACAAACGATACGTATGTGCCGATACAGAATCTGGTGGAAGGAACCAACCAAGTGATAAAAAGAGCGACCACAGGATTCAACACGTATGCACCCCGAACCGACGACTACACGGTGGACATCAATGGACCCACTCACATTACGAATGGACAGATTACTCCCACCACAGACACCACGTTTCAGACAATACAAACCCAATTTTTTGGGAACAGAGGCATGTCGTGCGGCACACCTTCTGCCATAAGTCTTCCATATTTTCAAAACATTGTTTTGACGGTTGACGGAGGCCAAAGTTGGACACCCGTTGATATCGACAGCGGAAACTTGCGTGATGCACCCCAAAATTTCAATTCTATTTTTGTGTATAACAATAATTATGCATTCACAGGGGGAACCGATGGATTCTTTTATTATACTTACGACGGCGGCATAAATTGGCGCCCCATCACTTTGGTTGGTTATTCAAGTATAACAATAAAATCCATTTACGTCGTCGTCAGTCCAATCAGTGGTTCTCTGCGTGTTTTTTTCTTAACCGACCCAACCCTTTTGAAACCATACAACATAAACTATTTTGACGTGGCAACCGCCGATTTGGATGGAGACGAAATAACACAGTCTGTCTCTGCTGCAATCAACGACGTGAATTTTGTATCGTGCAATCACATTGACGGCAATGGAACATACATTTATGTTGCAGGAAAAAACTCTTCCAATTACGACCTGATTTCCAAATACAATTTGAGCGTCAATTTACCGTCCCAAACCAGCAACACCCCCGTAGCACAATACAACTATAATGCCATTTACGTCTATGATGACTCAACCGCCATTGCGGTCGGCACAAACAGCATCCTTTGGACAACGAATGGCGGTTCCACATGGACAAACGTCGCAACCACAGACACGTTAAACAGTGTTTTCATCTATAGTTCTCTCATTGCCGTCGCTGTTGGAACAAGCGGAGAATTCATGTATTCGGCAGATGGATTCGCAACATGGATCACCGTTCCAACCGAAATGTTGAATGCCTCGGGAAATGCGACCTCCTTAACACAATACGATTTGACGGGGATTACTATGATGAATATCAACTCTTTTGTCATTACAGCAACCGTGGCAAATTATATCAATGGCAGTCAATTGGGACAAAGTCGCCAATTCTATGTGTATTTGCCCAATTTATTCAATCGTCAAAACAACAATGTGTTGGACATTTCGGGGTGTGTCTATGTTTCGGGAGACATGCACATCAACGATGGGGGAGCAATCAATTCCAACAACACGTTTTTTTCGTTGATTAACGAAAACGTTTTGAACATTCAATTCGGCGGCAACGCAACCAACATTGATATGGGAAGCACCATAGGAAACACTATAGTGCATAACAACCTTGTTATAATGGGCGAAACCACAACCGTGGAAGACATTTCTCTCAATGGCAACATTTATGTGAATAAAAACATCAACATTAATACGGGAACCACGGGGCAACAAGGAGCCAGTTCGATTGCAATCGGTTTGCAAGCGGGGCAAACGTCGCAACAGGTGGATTCGATTGCCATTGGATGTCAGGCGGGACAGATTCAACAAGGTTCGTATGCGGTGGCAATGGGGACAAATGCGGGACAACAAGAACAAGGTGTTGGAGCCGTCGCATTTGGTTATCGGGCAGGTCAAACAGGACAAGGTTCTTCTTCGGCTGCAGTTGGGTCTTATGCAGGGGGATTTCAACAAGGACAATATGCGGTCGCCATGGGTTCAAACGCAGGACAGTTTCAACAAGGTTTGGGAGCCGTCTCTGCTGGTTATAACGCAGGACAAACTGGACAAGGTGTGGGAGCCGTCGCCACAGGACAAAATGCGGGGCAAATAAATCAAGGTTTAGG